>Ga0307981_1000648_pt1 | contig 33814 bp, 22 predicted proteins | sample OrgLakmetagen987_FD_201849 | JGI IMG/M metagenome (GOLD analysis project Ga0307981, IMG submission 201849) | Saline water microbial communities from Organic Lake, Antarctica - #987 | ecosystem: Environmental > Aquatic > Non-marine Saline and Alkaline > Saline | place: Antarctica: Organic Lake... | reverse complement strand
AATCATATATTGACTTATAGATTTTAATGTCTTTCCTGTCTCTGGGTGAACTCCCGACCCCGTAAAGTATTCTACCTTCTTATTTTTGGTTTTTCCATACCAAAATCGAACGCTGGCATCGGTATTAAAGAATAGGGTATCGCAGTTTAAGAAGCTTTATGAGAAGATTGAAAATATACCTAGAAGATCAGATCAAACCGAAGCCTATTTTGATAATGAAAGGAAGGAAGTTGTTTACTTGAAGGTCACGTAGCCATGGATGTAAAAAGATACCTGATACCTATTCCATCTTTGGATAACTTACTGACGAGATGAAGAGCTGATTAAAATAAAAACGTCACTCCTATCCTATTGATGAAAACCGAGGCATTCCCTCGGTTTTCTTAGTTTCCGCCATTTCCTCAAAGGGATAAAAATACCTGCATTGCGGTTTACCGTAAGGATATCAATACTATTACATATACTTTTACAACATATAGCGTCTTTTTGTTACTTGTAACTCTCATTTTGATCAATTAGAAGGCCAGTCTCTAATCTAAACATTCGTATACGCGATTTGAATGGTAATTAAGGAGTTTGAAGAATACGGTATCAAGTCCAATACTTTAGATTGAGATAAAATAATGGGTGAAATAGGCAAAACAAAAAACCGCCTGGTGCGATCCTTTTATAGAAAAAAAAGTAGATCTTCTTAATGACATAGATCGAGAGATTATAAAGCTAGAAAACAGAAGTTATTATTAAATTCATAAATCATTATCATGAACATAATCCAAAAACGAAGTCTATAAAAGGCATAAGATGAACAAGGAAGTTAAGGAAAGTGAGGAAATTAAATAATACCTCCTTAATTTCCTTTATTTCCTCAAATCCCTTAACAGGTTTTCTTTTAAATAATCTATTTTTAAGGTTCATTACATTAAAAATAATCAATCAAAGATTTTAGGTATAAATGGCAATAAAAAAATCAGAACTCTACTCATCCCTATGGGAAAGCTGCGATAAATTAAGAGGTGCTGGCGGCATGGACGCCTCACAGTATAAAGATTATGTGCTTACCATGCTTTTTGTAAAGTATGTGAGCGATAAATATGCGGGTAGCGCAGACAGTTTGATAGAGGTGCCACAAGGTGCTTCATTTGAGGATATGGTGGCCCTAAAAGGGCAGCCAGATATAGGTGACCGCATTAATAAAGAAATATTAAGACCGCTCTTTGATTCTAACGGTCTGGAAGGTTCCCTAGAAATTGTCGATTTTAACGATGATGAAAAGCTGGGAAGCGGTAAAGAAAAAGTAGAATTGCTTTCTAGGCTTATTGCCATTTTTGAAAACCCAGCACTCAACTTTAAAAATAACCGTGCCGAAGATGATGATGTTTTAGGCGACGCTTACGAGTTTTTAATGCGTCACTTTGCTACCGAGTCTGGTAAGAGTAAAGGGCAGTTTTATACGCCTGCTGAGGTTTCTAGAATCTTAGCCAAAGTAATTGATGTACATAAAGCAGACAAACCGTCTTACACTGCGTATGACCCTACCTGTGGTTCAGGTTCCTTATTATTAAAAGTAGCTGGTGAAGCGCCTAACGGGCTTACCCTTTATGGCCAGGAAAAAGATGTAGCTACTAAAGGTCTTGCGGTGATGAACATGTGGCTTCACGGTTATCCAGAAGCATCAATCGCAGGAAAAAACACCATTGCATCACCACAGTTCACAGAGAATGGTCAACTTAAACGTTTTGATTTTGTAGTGGCAAACCCACCATTTTCTATTAAAAATTGGGATAGTGGTATTGTGCCTTTAGATGATGAGTACCATCGTTTTAGAGGCTTCGGCGTGCCACCAGATAAAAATGGAGACTACGCTTTTCTGTTGCACATCATCGCATCGTTAAAAAGCACAGGTAAAGGTGCTGTTATTTTACCACACGGTGTGCTATTTCGCGGTAATGCAGAAGCTAGCATACGGCAAAATATTATAGAACGCAAATGGATTAAAGGAGTGATAGGCTTACCTGCTAATTTATTTTATGGTACAGGAATTCCTGCATGTATCATTGTCATAGATAAAAAACATACGGAAGACCGTAAAGGAATCTTTATGATGGATGCCAGTAAGGGATTTAAAAAAGACGGTAATAAAAACCGTTTACGAGAGCAAGACATCCACCAGATTGTAGATGTCTTTAATCGTCAAAAAGAAGTGGCAAAATATGCACGCTTTGTACCTTTTGATGAGATAGAAAAAAATGAATACAATCTTAATATTCCTCGATATGTAGATACGCAGGAAGAAGAAGACATACAAGACCTTAACGCACACCTAAGCGGTGGTATCCCTAATAAAGATATCAATGGGCTGGATAATTACTGGGAAGTCTATCCCAGTTTAAAAGCACATTTGTTTTCCCGCTTTCGCGAAAGCTACTCACAACTAAATGTAGCTGCTAGTGAGATTAAAAGAGCCATTTATGCGCATCCTGAATTTACTGGTTATAGCGATACGCTTGCCCTGGTCTTTGAAGATTGGAAAGAAACCATTTACCAAGACTTACAAGGCATTAATGAACACACGGCACCTAAAAAACTGGAGCCTATTATAAGTGAAGCCTTGCTAAAGGCCTATAAAGATAAACCACTGGTAAACCCATACCACATGTACCAGCACTTTATGGATTATTGGGATGAAACGATGAAGGACGATGTGTACATCCTAGCCGAAGACGGTTGGGTAGCCAAAACAAAACGAATTCTTGAAAAAAATAAAAGTGGTAAACAGGTCGATAAAGGCTGGACCTGCGACCTCATCCCAAAACAACTGGTGATAGACAACTATCTAGCTAAAGAGCAACAAGCCTTGAATGACCTAGTCGCACAACTAGAAACCAACCAAGGCGAAATTACGAGCTATAACGAAGAACACGCTGGTGATGAAGGACTATTAAACGATGCCACAAACGATAAGGGCAGCATTACCAAAACCACACTTACTAAACACCTAAAACACATAAAAGGCGACAAAGCCGAAAAAGAAGCCTATGATTTAGGTACTAAAATGGCAACCGCTTTCGCGAAAGAAACCACCCTTAAAAACAAGGTGAAAACCGCAGAGCAAGAACTAGATGCGCTCACCTTAAAACAATTTGGTTTACTTACCGAACCAGAAGTACGTACCCTAGTAGTAGATGATAAATGGCTCGCGACCATAAGCGCAGCAATGCAAAGCGAGATAGATAGTATATCACAACGTCTTACGGGTCGTATCAAAGAACTGGCAGAGCGTTATGAAAATACGTTGGGACAACTCGATAAAAGCAATACGGAGCTCGAAGAAAAAGTAGCTAGTCACCTTGAAAAAATGGGATTAGTATGGAGTTGAGAGAAGGTTACAAGCAAACCGAAATAGGGGTGATTCCTGAGGATTGGGATGTAATTAAATTAGGAGATATTACCTCTTATACAAAAGGATTTGCCTTTAAATCAGCTGATTATACTAAAGATGGAGTTAGAATAATAAGGGTCAGTGATACCTTGTTTGATAAAATAACTAATAAGACCCCTGTTTTTATTGATAGCTCTAAAGTGAACGAATTTAAGAAATGGTCACTTTACACGAATGATTTAATTTTAAGCACCGTTGGCTCTAAGCCTCCGATGTATGATTCAATGGTCGGCAATGTAGTTAGAGTAACAAATAAACACTGTGGAAGCTTATTGAATCAAAATGCAGTATTTCTAAGAGTGAAAAAGGAATACTCACAAGTGTATCTTTATTATTGTTTCAAAAGGGAAGAATATATAGAACATATTGAGAAAATTTATAGAGGTAATGCAAATCAAGCAAGTATAACACTTGTGGAGCTTTTTAAGTATGAAATTCCACTACCACCAACCCTAGAAGAACAAAAAGCCATCGCCACCGCATTAAGCGATGTAGATCACTTGATTACCAACCTAAACGACCTCATCGCAAAGAAGAAAGCCATTAAACAAGGCGCAATGCAGCGGTTGTTAACTCCACCGCATTTAGGTGGGAAGCGGTTGAGTGGGTTTGATGGGGAATGGGTGGAGAAGAGTTTGGGTGCCTTATGTCTATTAATTACAAAGGGAACCACACCTACTTCTATTGGTATGAATTTCACTGATGAAGGTGTTAATTTTATAAAGGCAGAATCTATAAGTAAAGTTGGACTAATAATTCCAGATAAAGTTGCTCATATAAATGTAGATACACACGACTTACTAAGTAGGTCTAAAATGCAGGAAAATGATGTTTTGTTTACAATAGCAGGAGTTTTGGGGAGAATTGGAATAATCACAAAAGATATATTACCTGCTAACACTAACCAGGCCGTTGCAATTATTCGTTTAAAAAAAGATTATAATAATCATACCAGATTCATATTTCACTATCTAAGAACAAATTTTATTGCTAAGCATATTGAAGCAATTAGCGTTCAAGGAGCTCAAGCAAATTTTTCCCTGACAGATTTAAATAATCTTCCAATGGTTATACCTAATTCTATGGTAGAACAAGAAGCTATTGCTAATGTTTTAACTGATATAGATAAAGAACTTGAAGAATTAGAAACTAAAAAACAAAAATACCAAGATATTAAACAGGGGATGATGCAGGAATTGCTTACTGGTAAAACGCGGTTGGTGTGATGAGAGAAGAGTTTACATATTTCTATGAAAACTGGGAGTTTTGGATTGGTGTCCTAAGTGTTATTGTTACAGCTGGATTAGGGATTGCTGTGTATTATTCAACTACAAAATACAACGACACTCAATTAAGTCTAGCCAGTCACCAATTGCAAAAGGAGTTGTTTACAGAGTTCAATCAGCGTTACAATAGTCTCAATGGATATTTAGAAAAAATTACTCAATACAAATCGCTCAAAGAACTGGAAAGAGAAAATTCTAAGAAAAATAGTTTTTTAAAGGATAAACTCAACGACTATTTCAATCTATGCGCTGAGGAATACTATTTGTTCAAAAATAAACGTATAGATCCAGATTTGTGGAAGTCCTGGGAAGTAGGCATGAATGCGTGGTACAACAAATACAATATCATTCAAGAAGCTTGGGAAGAAGAGTATGCGAAATTTGGACACCAATCTTTTTACCTTAAAGAGGGTGAGCAGTTTTTCAAAAAATGTAAGAAATGACGGAATATAAAGAACAGAAATACAATCATATTAAACAAGGGATGATGCAGGAGTTGTTAACTGGTAAAACGAGGTTGGTGTGATGGGGGAAGGTAGAAATTAAATATAATAAACATATATATAGTTAGAAATGAAGGATGAAATTATTGCAGTTAAACCAGTCGCACAATTACTTGGAGAGGACTTTGTTATTCCCTCATATCAACGAGGATATCGCTGGACGCCAAAGCAGGTTGAAGATTTATTAGAAGACATATACGCTTTCTATAAGGATAAAGAAAAGGCAAAAAATCAGTTTTATTGTTTGCAACCTATTGTCGTAAGTAAAATTGATGGCTCTTATCATTTAATTGATGGGCAACAAAGACTGACAACTATTTTTTTAATTCTTCAATGCACAGAAGATATTCGAAAGATTTTAGGTTTAGGGAATTTTAATATCTCTTATAAAACTCGAGAAAAGAGTGAAGAATTCCTGAAAAATCTGGATATGAGCCATAGGGAAGATAATATTGATTTCTTTCATATGGCTGAAGCCGTTGACACAATAAAGGAATGGTTCGCTTCAAAAGATCCTATCACGCGAACCGACTTTCTACAAGTACTTCTAAGAGGTGGAGACGACGAACAGAACGTAAGAGTAATTTGGTATGAGATTTATGGCGAAGAAAGCCAGTTAATAGATGTTTTTACACGAATTAATATTGGTAAAATTCCATTGACTAATGCAGAATTGATAAAGGCGTTAATCTTAAGCGAGCAGGCTAATGTGCTACCTAAGAGTAATGAGGCTACAAGAATACGGCAGTTAGAAATAGCAAACGACTGGGATAGAATTGAACAAACACTTCGTAATGAGCAGGTATGGTATTTTATTCAAGACAATGTCAAACATTATGAAAATAGAATCGAATTCTTGTTTGACCTAATTGCTAATAACGATTCTATTGATCCTTATTATACATTTAGATATTACAGCAACAGGATTAAAGAAGGTGCTCAGGTAGTAGATTTATGGAAAGAATTAAAGACATTATTTATGTCTATTACAGAATGGTTTAATAATAGAGAATATTTTCATCTTGTAGGTTTTCTTATCGCTACAGGTACTAGCATTCATAAACTAATAAATTGGTCACAGGCAAATACCAAATCAGATTTTAAAACTCTTCTAAAGAATGATATAATTGAGCAAGTTGAATTAGATAACATTGAAAACCTATCTTATTTTGATGACAATAAATTATTAAAAGACACTTTGTTGCTTTTCAATATTATATCTATTATCAATAGCGAAAATGAATCTTTGAAATTTCAGTTTGATAAATTCAAAGAGTTTAATTGGGACATTGAACATATACATTCTGTAACTACTGAAATGCCAGAACGTAAAAACCATCAAGAGGATTGGCTGGAAGAAATTTTGAAATACTCAAAGAAAAAGGAGGTGATAGCTATAGCAAAAGAATATTTAAATAAAAAGCCTAGTGAACGTGATTTTGAAAAAAGCTACGATAAAATTGTAAGAGCTTATTCCGTAAATCAAGAAATTGTAGACATCGATGACATTTCAAATTTAGCATTATTAGATTCTGGAACAAACCGTGGATATAAAAACTCAGTTTTCCCGATCAAAAGAGATAAAATAATCGAAAAAGAGAAACAAGGCGTATTTATTCCGCTCTGTACTAAAAATGCATTCCTTAAGTATTATTCCAAAGGTGTCGAACGGATGACATTTTGGGAAAAGGAGGATCGCAAAGCCTACAAAGAATCGATAATCAATACAATAGAAGACTATCTAATAAATTAGCATGGATAACATAAACGAAGGTCAAAAATTATCATTTTCAACATTGTTGACCACAATGCCTAATAATATCGAAATTCCTATTATTCAGCGGGACTACGCCCAAGGTCGTAAGAAAGTAATAAACATTAGGGATCAATTTGTAAATACACTATTTGATCATCTTATTAAGGAAGAACCATTACATCTTGATTTTATTTATGGTAATATTTTATCCTCTCAGGAAAAATTCATACCTCTAGATGGCCAGCAACGCTTGACCACGTTATTCCTGTTGCACTGGTTCACCTCGAAATTTGAAAATAAATTCGCCTCATTTCTTGAAATTATTAGGGATGAAAATGGATCACGTTTTACCTATGAGACGAGACAGTCTTCCCGAGAGTTTTGCGATGCGTTAGTAAATAATAGCTTTAATTTAGATAACGATGAAACCATTTCCGAGCAATTAAGGAATTTTAACTGGTACTTCGAATCTTGGGATAATGATCCAACTGTGGCAAGTATGTTAGTAATGCTAGACACGATTCAAAAAATACATAAAGAAAGAGATCTTCCTGAATTATTTGAAAAATTAATCGGCGCAAATGAATTAATTACATTCCAATTCATAGAATTAGCCGATCATGGATTGACTGATGACCTTTATATTAAAATGAATGCAAGAGGAAAACCGCTAACCGACTTTGAGAATTTTAAGGCCAAATTTGAAAAAATTTTACAAGATAACCCTGTTTGGGAAAAAGGTAAATTTTTAAAAGTTTATCATGAAAAGATGGATAAGTCTTGGACAGATTTTATGTGGAAGTATAGAGATCCTAAAAGCAATACATTCGATAAAGCCTTTATGAATCTCGTTGGTACAATTTTCGGAATAAGTTTGGCGACCGAGGAGACCATTCAAGTAGACATTATAAAAGATTTAATGTCGGGTAAAAATAGTAACCAACTTTTTGATTTTTATGAACTAAACAACCGAGGCTCTTTTTCTGAGGTTCATATTTCAAGGTTTTTTTCTTACTTATCAAATCTTATCAGTGAAAAAGGAAATTTACTTGACCCACTAGATAACAATGAAGTTTTTTCACTAAGTGATTTCATTAAGAAAACCTTTGAATATAATTTAAGCTATAGTGATAGACTACAATTCTATGCATACCAAGAGTTTTTAAGTTCCGGCAAAGACATAAATTATTTAAATCAATGGATGCGAGTTGTAAGGAACTTGTCAGAAAATACATTTTTTAGAGAAGCACCTGCTTTTGTGAATGCGGTACAATCTATAAAAGATTTGCTAACCCACTCAGAAGATATCCTAAGCTATCTAGAGAATAAAAAAGAAATAAAAGCTTTCGAGAACATTCAAAAAGATGAAGAATATTTAAAAGCGACACTAATTAACAAGTCCAATAATTGGGCGAGTAAAATATATCACCTTGAGAATCATCCATATCTCAGAGGTCAAATAGGGTTCTTTTTATCTTTTACTGGCCTTACTCAATATATACAGGCGCACGGTAATGGCTCTTGGAGTGATAAAATCGATAATCATCTGTTAGAGCAGTTTGAAAAAGCTATTAAGCTTAGCGAAAATATTTTTGATGCTAACGGAATCACTACTTATGGAAACTTTATTTTCAGAAGAGCCTTATTGACGTTTGGAGATTTTTCAGTTAGAAAAGGAAGTAATTGGAGCTTTATCACAAATGGTGTAAGCAGGGAGATAAGTTGGAAAAGTCTACTTAGAGAAAGTAATGATCAACTTCCTCAGCGAGAAGTCTTATTCTCTCTGTTTGAAGAACTTGATCCTGATCAAGATATCAAAAAACAATTATTGGAAATAATTGAAACATCTACAATTGAAGATTATCGTAAAGGTTTTATTGGATATCCTGAAGTTTTGAGAGCTTGTGGGAATAACTTATTCATACGCTACCATACTAAAGATAGTATTTTATTATTATCTAAAAATCAAACCAACGGTAAGCACCACGAATACTTTACTTATTATTTAGATTGCGTTTTACAAGATCAAGGGATTAAAACTGTCTATCAAACCGCAAACTCAATTGATGAGTTCAAAGGAATTACTAAAATTAATGGATATAGTTGTGAGGTCAAATGGGTTCCGACCTCAGAGGTCACTGATGAGCAATCAACATATTTGATTCGTTTCAAGAAAGAAGAATACCTCACGGAATCAATAGATAAAACGTTGGTAAAACTTAGAGAATTATCAATTATTGATTAAACCAGCTAAGCTCACAAAAAGAAATAGAATCAATGACCAACCACATAGGCAAATCAGAGCGCAGCACTCAAGATAGAATCATCAGATTGTTTAAAGAGCATTTAGGCTATACATATCTAGGTGACTGGGAGGAACAAGAACGCAACCAGCCCATAGAAGAACAGTTGCTTTTTGATTACCTCATAAAAATTGGGAAATACTCACGACCACTGGCTCAAAAAGCAGTAGATAAATTAGTAAAAGAGGCGACCAGCCTTTCTAGCGATTTATACGATGCTAATAAAGAAGTGTATAAACTCTTGCGTTATGGGGTAACTGTCAGAGAAGAACTAGGGCAACCTAAGGAAACCGTATGGTTAATAGACTGGAAAAACCCATCCAATAATGATTTTGCAGTAGCTGAAGAAGTAACCGTTAAAGGCAAGCACACTAAAAGACCAGATGTAGTGTTATTTATCAATGGTATTGCCGTAGGAATTATAGAACTTAAAAGAAGTAAAGTAGGCGTTACTGAGGGAATACGTCAAAATCTAGACAACCAGAAAAAAGAGTTCATACAAAAATATTTTACCACTATGCAGCTGGTTATGGCTGGTAATGACACACAAGGCTTACGTTATGGAACCATTGAGACTTCAGAAAAGTACTATCTTAAATGGAAGGAAGAAAGCGATAAAGAGTTCGATTACCTTCTAGACAAGCAAATAAGCCAGCTGTGCGAGAAATCACGGTTACTGGAGCTTATTCACGATTTTATTGTCTTTGATAAAGGCACAAAAAAACTATGTCGGCCTAATCAGTTTTTTGGTATTAAAGCAGCACAAACACACGTAAAGACCAAGACTGGTGGTATTCTATGGCATACCCAAGGTTCTGGTAAGAGTTTGACAATGGTATGGCTTACAAAATGGATACGGGAACATGTAAAAGATAGCCGCGTTTTAATTATTACCGACAGGGAAGAACTGGACGACCAGATACAAAAGTTGTTTACTGGCGTAGACGAGAATATTTATAGGACTGAAAGCGGTAGAGACCTCATCGATGTACTCAACCATAAAACAGAGATGCTCATATGCAGTCTGGTACATAAGTTCGGTAGAAAGTCTGATGAAGGTGATTATGACACCTACATAGAAGAACTTAAAGCAAGTTTAGGAAGTGATTTTAAAGCCAAAGGTGATATTTATGTCTTTGTCGATGAATGTCACCGCACGCAATCTGGAAAACTGCACGAGGCGATGAAGTTGATACTTCCAGATTCGCTATTTATAGGTTTTACGGGAACACCATTACTTAAAAAAGACAAGCAAAAAAGCATCGAAGTTTTTGGGCCGTACATAGGCGAACCATACAAATTTGATGAAGCGGTAGCAGACGGTGTGGTACTCGATTTATTATACGAGGCGAGAGATGTAGAGCAATTCATCACAGATCAAGATAAAATTGACGAATGGTTTGATATTAAAACGAGAGGACTGACAGACGTTACAAAAATACAACTGAAACAAAAATGGGGTACGATGCAAAAAGTACTCGGGTCCAAGTCTCGATTAGCAAAAATCGTGAATGATATTATTCACGATTTCGATACTAAGCCTAGATTATATACAGGAGAAGGAAATGCAATGTTAGTTTCTGGTTCTGTATATCAAGCCTGCAAGTATTATGAGTTGTTCCAAAGTGCGGGATTTACAAATTGTGCCATAATCACATCGTATCAGCCGCACCACGGCGATATAAAAGGAGAGGAAACAGGAGAAGATAGTCCTACAGATAAGCTCCTCAAGTATGAGGTGTATATGAAAATGCTCAATGGGCAAAGTACGGAAGATTTTGACGCTTTCGCGAAAGCGAAATTTATAAACGAACCGAGCAAAATGAAGTTGCTTATTGTAGTTGATAAGCTTTTAACTGGTTTTGATGCACCATCAGCAACCTATTTGTATATCGACAAGAATATGCAAGATCACGGTTTGTTTCAAGCCATTTGTCGTGTGAATCGTGTAGATACAGAGGATAAAGATTATGGATATATAATAGATTATAAAGATTTATTTGAAAGCTTGAAGGCATCCATAGGTGATTACACATCTAAAGCCTTTGACAATTATGATGAAGACGATGTAAAAGGCTTGTTGAAGGATAGATTTACAGAAAGTAGAGAGCGGCTAGAAACAGCGCTAGAAGTTTTAAGAGCCATATGTGAACCAGTGCATCCTAAGGATGAACCAACATTTATCAAATTTTTCTGTGGCAATACAGAGAATCCACTCGACATTAAAGCCACAGAGGACAAACGAGTTAATTTATATAAAGCGGTTGTAAGCCTTATAAGAGCGTATGCAAATGTGGCAAATGAAATACATAAGTTGGGGTATAGTGATAAGGAGGCAAGAGACATAAAGGATGAAGTACTATATTATTCTGATTTACGAGAAACCATTAAACAGGCAAGTGGCGATTATATAGATCTCAAGCGTTTTGAGCCTGGAATGCAGCAATTAATGGATATGTATTTAGATGCAAAATCCAGTAAAAAGATTTCGGATTTTGAAAATAAATCGCTGGTAGAACTTATTGTACACGTCTCAGAACCTGGAACAGAATACAAGACCAAAAGTCGAGAAGCTGTTGCTGAAACTATTGAGAACAACGTAAGAAAAGCGATTGTAGAAGAGGCTAAGGCAAACCCTAAGTATTATGAGAAAATGTCTGTATTACTAGATGAACTCATATTACTAAGAAAAGAAGAAACAGTCTCCTATACGGACTATCTGGAGAAAATAAAAGAGATAGCCCAGAGAGTAACAACACCCTCGAGCGGTTCAAGTTATCCAAGTAACATAGATTCAAGAGCAAAACAAGCACTTTACGATAACTTAGAAAGTAATGAGGGAATTGCCATAGTCCTTCATCAAGTGATTCTAGATAATAAACTAGATGGATGGAGAGATGGTGGTATTAAAGAAAAAAAGCTAATGCTTGCAGTGAACAGAGTTGTGAATGACACAGATACCACTTTGCATATAATGGATATCATAAAAGCGCAAAATGAGTACTAAGCAGGAAAAAATATCATTTGCTAACGTGGAGATCGAGGTAATACGCAAAGACATTAAGAATATTCACCTTGCTGTGTATCCGCCACACGGCGCCATAAAGTTATCTGCTCCCAATAAAACGGATGAAGAGGTATTGCGACTTTTTGCCATTTCAAAACTAGGTTGGATTAAGAAGAATGTAAAAAACTTTAAAGAACAGGCTAGAGAAACAAAACGAGATTACGTTTCTGGAGAAAGTCATTATTTCAAGGGAAAAAGATACTTGCTCCATGTGAATCATCATAATGGTTACAACAAAGTAGAAATTACTGGAGCTAATAAGATTCAGCTTTGGGTGAAACCAAATGCAACAGTAGATGAAAAAGCTAACGTTATAAAGGAGTGGTATCGCAAGCAATTAAAAAATCAAATACCCGAGTTACTAGAAAAGTGGGAGAAAGTCATTGGAGTAAAAACTAATGATTGGGGCGTAAAACAAATGAAGACAAAATGGGGTGCTTGTAATGTAGATGATAAACGTATTTGGTTAAATCTTGAATTGTCTAAAAAGCCAGTGGTATGTTTAGAGTACATTTTGGTTCACGAGTTAGTTCATCTTCTCGAGAGAAATCATAACACTCGATTTATTTCATTGATGAATACGTTTATGCCAAAATGGAGATTGCATCGGGATGAATTAAATAGCCTGCCCATAGTTCATAATGATTGGGGCTATTAAGTAAATAGAGTCGTAAAATAAACTATTCCCCAAGCCTCCCAAGGAATTATTATTGAAAGTCTCCCCTGACAAGATTCTTTATTTATGTACAAATATCTTTCCGTCCGTTTGCAAGTTGGCAGATCGCAAATCTAAATGTCTTTTTATAATTTTCTTTCAGCCTACCTAGTTCAATTGTATTTATTTTGTATGAAATGATAGCGCTTATATATTTTTCAATGGAACTCTTATATTCAAAGATCTGATCAATCTGCAAGTTATATAGCGCTGACCTATCAGTACACCTGTTAATCAGTTCATTTTGTTCAGTCTATAACATCTTTATACATCCAAAGTTCGTATTCATCCCAAATTTCTTGAGCTTTTGAATTGCCACGAGATAAACTTTCTGAAATCCAATACTTTGTTTTTTTAATATCTTTCTCTACCCCATTTCCATTTAAATATAACAATCCAAGATAAAACTGAGCCATATCATTACCTTTCTTTGCTAACAGCTTACAGTTCTCAATTGACTTTTGGTCATTTGGTAATTGTTCTTCTCCAACAAAATTGATCATAAATTTTAAATATTCTTCGGCTTCTTTATTTCCTTGTTCTACACTTTTTTCATACCAATAAATCGCATTTCTTCTATCCTTAAATGTACCGGTACCTGCGTCATAAATAGTTGCAAGTTCATATTGAGCATAGGCATTACCTTGTTCCGCACTCTTTTTGAACCAAAAGAAAGATTGCACCATATTTGGTAATATTCCGTCTCCATTTTTATTCATAATTCCAAGATAATATTGCGCCTCTGAATTATTCTGTTCTGCACTTTTTTCTAACCATTCAAAAGCTTTGTCATTATCGACTGAGATTTCGTCTCCAAAGTAGTACGCACCACCAAGTAAATATTGAGCCATTGCATCACCTTTCTCAGCTTCAATTTTTAATTTTTTAATTTTTTCAGACTCACTGCCAGAAAAGCAAGAAGTGCATACAAAAAAGCAGACTGTAGAAAAAAGTGAAAGTATAATTATATTCCTTTTCATTTATTTATTTTTCATAATTAACGACAATAGAATTATAGGTCTCATATCGATAAAGTTATAAGACTAATTTGTAATGAAGTACGAGTAGTCCCGAAAGCTAGCTTTCAAGATTAAATGTTTTCTTTTTATCTTTTTTCTCAATACTTTTTTTGTGGTTGTAAAGTAAATATCTAAATTGACTATCTAGGGTTACTGTTTTTAAAAATGCTCACCATTCAAAGAGATTTAACCATCATCTTGTCCGTTCGGAAATAGTCTATCTAGTTCATCATCTGCATTGTAAAAATCATTTTGATTTTTCAATTCTGAAATGTCATTAACCAGTCTTGTTAAATCTCTGTTTTTATGAGGCGCAACCTGATTAATTGCGTCAAAAACATCCTGCTCTAAACTATATACTTTTTCTTGAAATTCATCAATTTCAGTGAAATCCACTTCCATATCATTTAATTCGTTAAACCTGTCGCGTAACTCACGTATTTCCATGTTATATGATTTTTAATAATTTTTAACAGACCTTTTTATTAATTAAAAAGGTGAAAGATATTTACTGAAATAGATCGCGTTTCATCGATTGAGTTTAGAATGTTGTTTTTAAATCTAAATCATGAATAAATATTGAATTATCAATAATTTCATGCCTCAATATTCTCTTACTCTGGATAGCTTCTTTATCAAAATAATCTGAAAACCTATCATTACTTACGACATAACTATTTAATTTTCCTGATACTAAATCAAGAATTGTTTCATCTGCTTTTTGTTTTGAAGCTACAATATGTATTTTAATAGAATCACCAAATTCTTCACTAATTGATCGACTACTCTTTTTTAACATGCTCCTAATTTCAGAATCAAATATCACAATAACTTTATAATCTTTCTCCAATATTTGAGTTGAAGAGAGTATAGCTTTTATTCCTATAAACTTAGAATTTTCGTATGCCATGTTATTTCCGTCTATGACTATTGTATCTATTTTTCTGATAGCTTTATCACTGATTTTTTTTGCACGGACTAATAACTTTTCTAAATCTCTTTGATGCATTTTAATTAGCCCGCTATTTCTTCTAATTATAATATTTGGTTGACCGTCTCCTAAATAACGTTCGCATTCTTGGTGAATTATTGCACGTTCTCGAGCATTGAATGCATTGTCCAATTTTGTATTATAGTTTTGAGCAATTACTATTATCGAATTAGTCTTTTTTAATTCTAGATCAATTCTGGATAACTCATCTGTTATAGGTTTGAGTTTACTTCCTAACTCGTTTTTTTTAATCAAAATGGAATTTGACTCCTGAGTTAAACGTTTTAAAAACCGAATGTTTTTCTCAGATTCTTCTATAAGCGATTCTACGTTTAATAAAGTATGCCGTTTTATATCACTTTGAGATTTATTTATTTTAGCATTCAGTTTCGTTTTCGATTTAATTATAAGAGCAAGAGTCGAAGATAAATTATTAACAGATGTTGTTAAAGTTTTACGCTTTAACCTTAACGTTTTTTGACTACCTTAAAAATAGTACCGAGGACTGAAACGAGATTTTATTTTTTGATCCAATATTTTTAAATCTTCTATTTTCCTAGAATTCTTTTCCCTTAACTCTTTTACTTTCTTTTGCTTTATATCTTTTTTCTTTGATAAGACTGTAATGTTATAGCTCAAATCCTCAAAATTATTCAACTTTAACCATTCTAAATCAGCTGTAATTCCTTTGTTTACAATTGTTAATTCTTCTATTTTTAACTTAAACCCACGGAAAGGTTTAATGTAAGGATTATAGATTTCTTCGTAGTTTTTCAATCGGTCGTATTATTTTTAATATTGGATTCTGTAATAGTTTTAAATAATTAGTGCTTTAGTTGAATTGGTATTTTCGCATATAGTTCAGCCTTTCCATTTCTATTATCGATAACAATTTGATGGGGATTTTCAAATCCTTGTTTAATCTTTTGAATATCGCCGAGTAGCAAATGTTTACGTCCAATTAAATCATCAGACTGATCGAGTTCCTTAGTGATTTTTTTACTGGTAGCAATTATTTTATTCTAATTTGTAAACTGTTGATGAGTAGTATTCCACTTTTAAAATGCATTCCGTTGAGTAACCTGCATATCCGAAATGACCATTAAATTTTATAAATATGTTTGAATCTTTAACTTCACATAAGTCTCCATCTCCATCTGGTAAGTCAATTTTATAATCGCCTAAATGTTCATTAACTCCAAACCTTTGAGCACTGTAATAATTCTTAGCGTTTGGTTTTCCTACAGGAAAATCAAAACCATCAGTCATTTTAATTTGTCCTCCTTTCGGCAGATACGAATCGCCAAATTTACAGCCAATTAGAATAATAGCTAAAGTAAATATCATTAATTTCTTTCTCATAATTGTGTGCAACGGTTTGTGTAAGAATAGTAGCCGACTGCAAAAGTAGAATCTTTCAGTTTACTACAACTTTTATTACGTGCTACAATGTTCATATTTACTACCATTTCGGCTATTATTTTTATACTTTGTTAGCTGTCTGGGCTTTCTTTTCCGTTATTCTGATAGCGTAGGTAAAGATATACTCTTTTGTAATTTTGGGCTTGTGTATTGGCTGAAGCGAATTGCAAATGTGCGTGGCTTTTAGCGTTGACTATTCTATTATCACTTTTCTATAAGTAATTGAAATTCGTCTTTCTCATTTGTTAATACGTTATTAAATTTACCCAGGACATTCAACGACATATTCCCAAATAGAATTCAAATTACCTCTTCCATTAACGACCACTGTAATAATTCTATTAGTAAATGTTAATGAGATTGATTTTGGGTCACCTGTAGTTTCATCAACAAGCCATATTGGATTATTGTAGTTGATCTCACTTTTGGGACAATCATATATTATTATCTCATCTGCATGTGTATTACCTGTATAGTACCTGAAAGTAAAAATTCCATGTGACTGTTTTAAGTCAAATTCCTTTATTGAATTTTTACCTTCTTCACCAGCATCTCCTCCATTATTACAGTCCTCAATTGGTTCTGATATTAATGAAGGCTCTAACATATTAAGATAGATTATACTCTCTCTAGTTCTAAAATATCCTAATGGGACTAATGCTTGTAAACTCTCATACCCAGATTTTTTAGCAAAAACATCAGTATTTGAACTTCCAAAGATTTGTTTATACAAAGGATATTTGCCATAAGCTATAGAAAGCTCTCCTATACTATCTGTTTTATCATTATGCTTTTGCACTTGATAAATACTTGCTTGAGAACTTGAAATATCTGCTGCGTCAATTGGCTCATTTGTATTTTTATCTAGTACAGTATATTGATGTGTAATTTCAGTAGGAATTAGTAGTAAGAGTAAAAAAAAAAAGACAAATGGAAGCCACCACCATAATACTCGTCTTCTTTTAACCACAAATGAATATTTTGATTTATCCGTATGTGTAAATTCTGTTTTCCAATTAGTCCCTTTGAAGTTCATAAAAATACCATACTCAATATCTTTACTTAAATAGTCAATTTCAACAATACCATTTTTATCGGTGATATAATTAGTTTTTCCATTTTGCCCATAGATTTCAACCTGCTGATTAGTAATTGGCTTTTTTCGCCAATTTAAAAACTCCAGTTCAATATTATTAATAATCGGTGGTGCAATAGGATCGATTACATCATCTTCAACTAGAGGATCATAAATTACTGTGTAAGTCTGATCTTCGCTAGGCAGTATTTCTTGCAATAACTGATCACCTAAGATTGAAAATATTTCGAAATCTCCATCTCTTTCACTATGCTTCACTACACAGTTTCCATTCTTATCTGTTTGAAGTTTTAAATTCTGAAATAATTCAGAATTTAAAAGGAAATCAGTATTAGCAACAGGTATATTATTAGATGTAACTACTTGAAATGATAAAGTGAATTTTCTTTCTACACTAATCGTGTGCTCATCAATAGAACCTACTTTTAAGCTTACTTGATCAAAGGTATTATCAGGACTACTAATAAAAATTGTACTTCCTTTTTCTAAATTATTTAACTTGATAGCTCCTTCATTATCAGATACTCCGCTAAAATTTAAACCCTCGGCAGTAATAAACGTTTGTATACCTTCTAGCTTTTCATCTTTAGCAGATTTAAATTTGACAATAAGTGAGGACTTCATTGCTGAAGTAAATATTTTTTTTAAAACACCTTCTTTTCGTTGATGCTCGTCATTTGTATAACCCCATTCCGTAAGAATAACATTGATTGTATTACTCGAATTTTTAGTGTAGAAAATAGATTCTTCGTTTGGTATCTCAATGATATTGTCCATAAAGTCAGGATCATTGTTTCCCTTTAATAAACTTGCCATTGAGTTTAAAGAATCTTGAATAATAGCGTCAACATATTTTTTACTCTCTATGTTTAGTGACGTATAATTAAGATATGGCCCATCAAATTTTGATTGCCAACTAATACTCCCTTGATTGATTTGTATAATTGGTTTTGCAAACTCTAAGTTTACAATCTGCCCATTAATAGTTTTATGAATAATTTTGTAATAGTGACTATTTGATGCATCATCGTTAAATACTGACTTAATACTTCCTAAGTTGGATTCTTTGACTATATTCATAAGGCTGTCAATTTTAATATTACTTCATCTATTTGAATTAGCTTTTTATTGGTTCCATCCACATTTTCTCCAGTTTCATTCATTAGCTTTTTTATATCCTCTATTGAAGCATCCTTATTCATAGATTTAATTAATGCTACACAACCTGCTATTATTGGCGAAGCCATTGACGTTCCGTCTAATTCATCAAATTCTTGGTTAGGTATACTACTGTAAATACCAACTCCTGGAGCATAAATATCAACACCATCTCCATAGTTAGAAAATTGAGCCTTTTTATCATTTCTATCTGTAGCACCTACTATGATGGAAACTTTTGACCTTTTCATTGGGTCTAAGGAAGAAATAACAGAGGAGTTTCCAGCCGCTTGAACAATAATTGCCCCTTCTTTCTCTGCAATTTCATATACTTCATTCCACATTGCAGCTTCATCTTTGTATATCGTTTTAGCATAAGACTCTTGTTGCTCATCCGTAAGATGTTTGGCAGCATCTGATAAGTCTATACCTAAAGACATATTTATAACATCCGCATCATTTTTTAAAGCATAAAAAATTCCGTCTAGAATGGAAGATGTGGTCATCATCCCATTTTGATCAGCAATTTGAATAGGAATTAATTTACATCGTGGCGCAACACCTGAAATTCCAACTCCATTATTAATTTCACCAACCGCTGTACCGGCTACATGTGTACCATGAATGAGTTTATTATTGTATGTTTTAATTTGGTCTGAATATTCAAAAACGTTCCAAGGCTTTTCAATCTGATTTACAAGTTCCTTATGGTTTGGATCAAACGAATCATCTATTACCGCAATTTTTATACTAGGATCACCCATAGTTTCATTCCATGCTCTGTACAGCCCTATTTTATTATAAAACCAATCGTAGTCCGGATTGTTGAATCCAGGATCAGTTTTCGTTTGATAAGAATAAAGTATAGCTTCATTACAAACGAATTTCACTTTCGGAAAATCTCTTCTGATACTTGTCTTTAAATCTTTTCGCCTATTCGTGGGGACTTCAAATTGAACGCGTTTATATTCATCTGCATAATAGGTAACTTTAATAGAATCTTGTAAATACACATTAATTAACTTATTAGAAAAACCTTTTAAATCAACCGTATCTTGAACATAAACATTCAGCAAGTTGGATATAATTCGACGCTTTAAAGGATCGTCAGGTATTATAATTTTGGTAGTATCAATAGGCTGTAATAAATTTGGTTCATCTGGAAAAACAGGAATTACTTGAGTGTAATTTGGACTCGACCCATTCCAAAATTTATTGGCAGAATTACAGTTTCTCAATAATAAAACTAACAATAAAATGACTACCGCCGTAATTATAAACGGAAGTATTGATCCACTTTTTCTAAATTTTTGAAATTCAAACTCTTCTTGTCCCATAGGATTCTATACAGTTTTAATTCTGTTAATAACGACCCCAATTTCAGCATTTATTTCAGTATTAAAATCACTATCTATACCATATTCTTTTTTTACATTTTCTTTAAATAATTCTTTCACACCAAATGAAAACTCGGATATATAATTTTTTGATGCATTCCCAATAATTTCTTTAGTAATAGCGGTTCCATCTAGTAACTCTGAAGTGTTTGAAAATATAGGTTTGTCATTCTGTCTTTGTATAGGTTTATCATTTTGCTTACTAGATAACCAAGTAGCGGAAAACACATATCTATTTAGAATACTTGTAATACAACTTGATATAAGGTTAAACTTCTCTTTTGTAATTCCTTCCCTTAACTCTTCATCTATTATTTCGATGATTTCATTTTTTATACTTTGCTTAGAATTACTTTTTAAAATCTCAGAGAATATCGTGCTAAAAACTTCATTATTTGCTTTCGTTGATTTCACTTCATTTTTAAAACGGATAGAAGTGAGTTTATTTGCCCAATGATGAAGTACTAAATCTGCAAACTGCTCACTACTGTTTTTAGCTTTCAATTTTGTAGAAAGCAATCCATCAATATTTATGCCTATTTGACTTTTTAAAATTTCATTCAAATCGTCTTCACCTACATCATAGAAATCAAGTAATTCTGTTTTCACTTTAGCCTTAGATGTACTTTGGTTAATATCTATCCCCAAAGTTGCTAAGAATGATTTGACCTTTGAATAATCAATGTTCTCTTCTGAATTTTCTTTTTGAAGATTAAACTTAAATTCATAAAGTAAACGCCAAACTTCATTTTCTGTAGTTGCAATTTGCTTCAAATAATTACTTAAAGGGCTATCTAGATTATTACTTAGACTCAAAATAGCAGTAAAGGCCATTGCTCCTTTAATTTTGGCTTGTCTTAAGTCTTCATCCATGTCACCTGATGAATGTTCACTTTCTAAAACCTCTAATATTTGCTGAACTGCAACATCATAAATACTCTGAAGTTGCGTCATCATATTTATTGGATGCGATGACGGCTCTAAGTATTTACATAAATAATCTATTCCCGTTTTATTAGGAGTTAATAATTCTTTCCATAATGTGTCTTTATCGAAAATAAAGTCGGAAGTCACATTTGAATTTTTAAACGATACCTCCATATCATTTATAATTCCAACTTTTTCAAGTCTAACAGCTTTTTCTGTTTGATTCATAGGTTCATATCCCTCAAAGAAAGCTCCCGAAAATCCTGGATCGCGTATTGGAAATATAAATTTGAATGATTCATTTAAACTAGACCAATTCTCTGTCCATTTATCTTCAACAGGCTTACTCATGTAATTGCTAAAATTCTCTTTGAAACGTGCGTGCCATTTTGAATTATGAGAATCAGGATCGTTTAGTACTTCGGCGCCACCTTTTCCACTTAACTCAACATTAAATTTTGTCATAGCAATCAAAAGCGGTGAAATGTGATCAACCTCAAATTGAATATTCTCTGATCTCAATAAGATCAAAACTTTATCTTGATGTTTTTTTCTAGACTCAGGACTATTTCCAATATATCTTTTAATCCATTGATCTAATAATCCGGGTGATTCTGAAACCAAGGGCGGTTCATTATCCATGCAATATAAAAGTGTAGAAATTCCAATATCTCGATTATATAAATAAAACAGATAAGAAACTTTCCCCCTAACAAACATCGATAGTTTTGCATTTTCTTTGTTTGAATTAAATACTGTTTCCGGTATTTTGTCTCGACTTTTACTTCCTGGAAAGTCTAAAACATCTGTGTATAAAAGAAATTTTTTCTCTTCCTTTTCTTCAAAATCATTAGGGATTTCAAAATGTAACTCTTTAATAAGTGAACTAAATTCGCTTACACCAACACTTCTAATTGATCCGTTTCCGTTGATTATTGAAAGTTCCTCCAAAGATGGCGAATGAAACATTTCTTTTACTCTTTCTACGTCTAGAATATTTGTAGTATTACTAAATTGTGGATCCTTTATACCGTTTATAATTGCTTTATCATTTACATAAGCAACATTAGAAAATCCAATTACATGAAGAGTTTCACTGAGTCTGTTAAAAATAGTGGTAAGAAACTCATTTTTACCCCAAAAAAAATGAAGTAACTCCCACCGTCTGTTGTATGGTATTTTTGGTAATAATGTAATTAGATCAGTAAAGAAATCAATACTCTCGCAGTATTTTATACGGTAATCGTCTTTATAATTACTAGTTAAGTAATCATTGAAATCATAAACTTCATCCTCATTTAAATCGCTTACTCCTTGGTTACTGTTTTGAGACTTTAATGTGGCTACTTTTTCTAGAATTTCTTCCTTATCTAATTCTTCTAAATAATCTTGAATATCTTCTAAATACCCATTTATAATGATAGAAGCAACATCTAACTGACTCAATAGCTCTACTTTATACGGATAATCAGTATTTATATTAGTAGGTTTACTTGTAGAAAATCGTGTGATTATTCCTGTCGATTCTCTTCCTCCAGGAGGGTTTATTTTTTGTAGAAAATCAATTCGTTCGTCTGTGACCGAATTTAAAATTTCTAATTTGGAGGTTTTAGGTGATTTAGCTAAACTTCTTACTAGGAACGACTTTCCCACTTGACTCTGTCCAAAAATTGCAATAGAAGGTCTTTTTTGAGAAGCTTTAATAACTCTATTTAAATTTCTTTTACTCTCTTGAAGTAACTTAATTTTAGTTTCCTTTGTGGCTGGATCAGAATGTTCATGCATCCATTTTACACCATCTTGAAAAGCTGAAATCACTTTTTCGGTCGTGGCATTTATTTCGTCAAATCGATTGTGAATATTTTGCATTGTTAGATAGTTTTTACATTTCCAAATTTTAAAACTTCTTCTGTATCAGCGTCTAAAAGGATATAACTTAAACCGCGTGAAATCCTTTGACCGCTTCCTGATATGGTCTTATGGAATTTTAAGTCCACAAAATTCCCGTCCTCAGGTGAAACTAAACTATAACCAGAAACATTTTGATTTAGTGATTTAGCGATTGATCGATAAATGTATTTTTGTTGTGTAATATTATATTCTTGTAAATTTTGAAGCATCTCACTTAGCCTACTATACAGGTTTTCAATAGAAAAGACTTCCTTTTTCAATTCCTCATCTATATTGTTTAACTCATCTATTAATGTTGTCAAAAATTTAGTGTTATTTCCCACACCATCTTCTATAACCTCAGAAATGAGTGGAGATAACTCTATAAACGCTTCTGGTAATAAAGCTATAAAGTCAGGTCTGTTTTCATTAACCTCTTTATTTCTTTCTACAAGTGATTTTGAAATAGAAAATAACTTATCAATGACTTTATTAGAATTACTTATAAATAAATCTGTATTCTTTTGATTTGCTAGTTGGAATTTTTTAAGATCTTCTATTGCAAATTCCGTAGAGTTTTTACCTAGGAAATACTGTATTGTATCGTTGTTTTCTTCAGGATTAAAATTTTGCCTTTTCTGTTCTATCTCCGAACCTTGATTTTGATTCCTTTTATCTCCTCCTGGATTGATTCTTAATTTATTCATCAGAATAATTTTTTAGTAAAAATGAGCCATTATCTTTCCAGTATTCCAATCCTGTAGGCAATGTTTTGAAGAGTAAAGTAAAATAGGTTTTTCCATCTATATCATAACCTTTTTTATCAATAATGATAATATCATCCATTAATAACTCTTCTTTATCGTCTACATTTCTATTGATGGTTATAGTAAATGGGTACTCGAAATCTTCATTAGTCAGTAACTCTTTTTGATGATCATCTTTGAATCCAAAAACATACAAAGGAGTAGCAATCCAGTCTTCCGAAGGAAGTTGTCGCATACCTATAGAAATAGGTGCACCAAAAAATTTAAAACTCCCCTCAAACTTATCTTTATCAAATATGATTTTATCGTCTTTAATCCTTGAAAAATCATCGCTTAATACTCCTAAATATTCCGCAGTCGACTGAATAGTGCCTAGTTGACTTAGGTCGATTCTAAATTTATCTAAGCGATTTATGTCGCTAAGAAAAGCTACCAAAGCACCGACACTAACTGTTGTTTTAGGGTCTTTAACCTCTCCAAAATCAGCAAATGGATACCAATCGCCAAATTTGTAACTACCGAAGTTTATAATTTTATCAGGACTTAACACTAACGATTTCTCAAACAAATCTCTAATTATACCGAGGTTACTTGACTTTCCTGATAACAGTAAAATATCACAATCAAAAACACCAATCAAAGTAGTTAATTGATCTATCACAGGCTTTATGATATCAGCTATAGCGTAATTTATTAAACTGGTGTCAAAATCAATTAATACTTCAAAAAAGTCAAAAGTAGGCAACTTACATTTGTTCTGGATAATCTCTTCAATGTATGGTATTAAATTATTTTTCGGCTTAGGATACGATTTGAAAATATCACCTATTTTCTTCTTACGATTTACCGCATTACTTAATACATGGTTTAGAGCGTCATAAGCACAAAATGTAGCAACTTGATTTGCAAATTGTTTCCTATAAATTCGATGAGTAGCTGCTTGATTACCTAGATTATTTCCAAATAAATAATTAAGCGTTTCATCTACATTTACTCCATTATTTTCTTTAATGTATTTTTCAATACTTGGCAGTATTACAAATTCTATAATTCGTTTTACAATATCATCACCAGCTACATTAAATCCTTCCCAAAAAACAGGGATAGGTTTTAGTATTGGAATTTCTGATTCTGCATCAGTTTGATAATTACAAATCATCAAGTCTGTCGTTCCACCACCTATATCGACACTTGCAATCGTAACTGATTCTTTATTTGGATGTAATGTGTTTTTTCTCTTCTTTCCTTTATATTTAAAGAACAACTCATGTTTTCCTTTAAATTTATCTACTAACTCACTATATAAATAAGTAATTTGAGAACATGTAGCTTCATCGTATTTCCAACTTTTTTTATCTTCTTCAAATGACATTTCATTTTCTGAAGGATGAACTTTAAGCTGATCATGTAAAATATTTGGATGCTGCTTTTTGACTAAAGATATTGCCGTTTCTAATGATCCTTTCAAATAGGATTGCTCTTTTACTGTCATAGCAGTTGGACAAGTAATAACTATATTCTTTAAAACTCGACGAAAAGAGGAATTCCCCATGTCTTTCCTGAAATTAGGACTATTAATTTGAGAAATGACTTGATATAAAATCTCAACTAAAGCAAAAGTCATTAATGATGCTCTAGAATAATTGCTTTCTGTTGCTGGCAATCCACTTTCATTTAACGTTCCATCAACATTTAGGTATTCAGCAATACCAAATAGTGCCGCCTTTTTTAAGTTTTTAGATTTACTATATCCTATATAACCATCTTTATCAACTTTAATCCATGGCAAATTTGATTCACTGTAATCCCATAAATATCTTTTTGGACTGCTCATAGTTGCTTGAGAGTCTTCGCTTTCAAAGATAGAAGTTAACCGAACTGCTTCTTTACCAACTCTCAACAAGCTTGGCCATTGAAACACATTATCAAAGAAGTCACTAGCTTCATTACCAAATTTTTCTTCGGCAAATGCAACTTGCATTTCAAATGGTTCTTTATAAGTTTTATATGGTAATGATAAATCACGAATTTGAACTTTCTTTGATGAAGTAAAATCAAATGTGACATTTGAATTAGGTGAAGTTGTTTCTACAATTAATCCACAAGTTCTGGAGTTTCCTATATCTAGTACTAGACCTGTTTCTATTTCTTTATCTCCAGTTAATAATGCAATTTCAGGAAAACCACCTGCTTTATCTAAAATATCTAATAAAACAAAATAGTTTGCAAAGTGTCTAAAATAATTCTTTGACTTAGAATCTTTCAGATCATATATGTTAGTTAACCATGTGTCAATATCTTCTCTGCTGTAAAATGAAGTAAAGAAACGCTCTTTTATGACACATTTAAACCTCGTATTTCCTGAATGAGTAGCATCAGACTTATTTGGTTTTAAATAATTATTCTGTTCGATACTAGAAGTGTCCGTATCAAATGCTAGTACAATTTTATGAGTGCAGTTTTCTTTTCTTTTAGTTTCTAAATCTACTTCACCTACCCACATTCTACACCAGTCTTGCGGCCCTGAATGAAAAGGTTTTGATTGATCATTTCTTGTTCTAAAATATGGAATTGGAATCCAGTGACCTAAATAAATATCCAGTGCCTCTCTACCTCTAATTTTATAAATACTCTTTTTATCGATGATCTTTACAAAGTCTTCTCTTATTTCTTCCGGAATTACATTGCCATTTTGATCAATCGCTTCAGCATTAATAGAATCAAAATCTACATAACTATCGTTCCATTTATAGGGGAATAAAATGGAACCTGATTCTTCTTTACCATTTTCATCAAGAATGATTTCTTCAGCAAAGCTTTTTTCGGTACCTAGATTATCGTCTTCATCTATATTAAGAGGAATCTCGATAAATTGAATTCCAGTATTTTTAATTAATTCGATCATTGGCAATAAATTTAATATTGTTGATAATAAAAGTATTTTTTTTGCATGAAGCCATGGTACACTTTATTATCCTTTTCTACACTAACACTGTAGGAATCGAGCTTGAGATCTTGATTTTTCACAAGAACCTTATCGCCTTCTTTGAGGTATAGTTTAATGGCTGGGTATTCTTCTTTAATTTCACCTGGTGAAGTATACAATGGTGCCGATATAAACCCAGAACTGATAATGGCGATTTTATAAACAGGGCGAACGCGATTAGTTGCAACTTGTTTAGAAATAAGTCTATTGGATACATAACCGATCTGATCATCATCATATCTAATCTTTGCCCAAAGAGTTTCTTTATCAAAACCTAATAAATGAACTTTATCACCATCTGCCAAGGTGGTTTTCAAATTACTATCTCCATTATCTGCATTTGGAGTACTCCGTATGTTTACATTATAACTACTGAAACTAATAAATAAATCATCTCCTACTTCATATATATCATCATCATTTGATATATCCGAAGTATTACTACTATTAATCAATGTTTGAATAGCAAAAAATGCAAATAACAGAAGGAAAACAGCCGTAAGAATTCTAAATATATTTCTGCTCTTTGTAATCTTTTCTTTCTCTTCCTTTAAATTAGTGATGTCTAAGTTTACAATATTAGATTCTTCAACAAAATTATTTGGCTTGCTGACCGTAATGTGTGGAGATTTATTTGGCTTTAATAAGTTCTTTACACTTAACGGATTGATCTTACTGCCATCTAAATAACCTTGTATGCCCTGATCGCTTAAGAATAAGGATTCAACATCACCTAAATTTTTATTACTTTGAAAATAATGTAGAAATTGTTGGGCTTCATTATTTGCAAAAGAAATAGTATCATATCCTACAATAGATGGATTATGCGTAAAAGCAGCTAGTTTTTCCGACTTAAATATTTTAAAATCTTTATTTGTACTTGGTAATAAAACACCCAAGTTTTGGTCTACATCACTTTGGTTAGATTGAAAATTTTGTTTTAACTGACTTGCCAAATATTTAACACCATCAATAATTTTGACCTCATTTACTTGATAATCTTTAAAACAAATTGCGCTACCTATAACATAATTTGGGTTATTGCTTTTGATACTCTCCAATAAAATAACTAGATAGGCGTCTTTAATATTTAAATTGCTTCTATTACTGGCAATTCTCTTAAAACAGAGCAATTGCTGACCTAATTGAACTAGCGGAAATAAAGAATTTAAATCGTCTGATAATTTTAAGTCTTCAAACATACCGTTTGAATCTAATGTTAAGACAGAAGACTTTTTAAAAATTGCATAACCGATGTTATCCATTAAGTATTATTTTTTTCAGTGAATGGAAGCCTAATATTCGAACCTTCATTAAAATTTGAATTTTCTTCCTTGATTACCCAAATGAAATGATATTCCATTAATGCGGTATTATCTATCACGTTAATAGGTAAATGTTCATAAATATCATTATCATTATCTCCGCGGTAGCTATCTAAAACTTGAGAAACGCCACTATCACCTTTCCATAACAAGTAATCGTCCCTTCTTTCTCTAACTTGTAAATTTTTTAAAGAAATAAAAAAACTGTTTTTGGAGGTTTGTGATAATTTCTTAACCAAGTCGACATTCATAAAGTCGAATTCGTAAAACTCCCATTCATAATCAACTATATATTTATTTTCCTTAGGATAAGTTTTACCGTCTAAATATTCCTTTAATAGGGCATCTGCAGATTTTTTGAATTTTGCTAAATTTGGATTTTTTCCGTTTTTTTTGTGTGTTTCCAGATTAGCTAGTCGTTTATTAGAATTTTCTATTTTGAGAGCTTCCGCATCATTTTCTTTTTCACTCTCAGACTCCTGTTCAATATTGGATATCTCTGGAGTACTTTCATCAAGAATTGGAGTTTTAAAAATCAAGAATAATATGATTATCACTAAAATTAGTATTGTTGAAAGTAACCCAATCAGTAATTTTTTAGTATTCGATTTTCTTTTAGACAATGTATTAAAATACCTATCAACGATGGATTTGTTATAATCATCAAGATTATTTGAATTTGGGAGACTTGCTAGTGCTGAGTGTTTCTGTATTTTCTTAGAAGCTTCTTCCACGGTTCTTTTTAAAGAATTGTATTCTTTACCATACACATTTGAAGACTGTACTTGAGGAAGTCTATTGTTGCTTGATCTTGATTTAGATGCTACCACTTGGGCTTCTTTGTTGATCTTTTTAAGCTTAGTTTCAGCTTCAATAATTTTTTTTCCTAAATCATTAAAATGATCACCTCCTGAAGCAATCTTATTTTCTAAGGTTTTTACTTCGTTAAGATACCTGACTTTTTTCTTATCTAATTCTTCGGTTTCAATTTTAGTCGCACTTAACTTTTGAATGTCTTTAATTTGTCTTTCTTTATAAGAATTTAAGTGCTTATTATAATTGAAAAATTCAGCAAATGTAATTTGAATAAAACCGTTGGCTTTGATATTATCAACGACCTTTTTTGACTCAGACGCATACACATAGTCAGTGGAATGAAAGGTGCTATTTAACGCGAAATTATATAAAATCGATGCCGCTTCATTTTTTAAATTATTCAAGTTTACAACTACATTAGTTATGGTAGAAGACATAGGCGCATAAACTAACTTGCTCTCTTCAAGTCCAAATGTCTTTTTAACGTCTGGTAAATTTATATTCCATCCAGAGGAATCTATTGCCTTAAAACGATTATCTGTATCTACATTCTCTTTCATTTTAGAAAAGAGATACACTAATCCAGAAATCAATTCATCAGCATTAGGCATTTGATTTTTAAAACAAATAGCGCTTCCTACAAATCCACCTGCCCTATTTTCACTATGCTGCAATGCATTTTCATATAATGCTATTAATAGCCCATCTTTTTTTTCTAAATTACCTGTATTAGAAGGTATTCTTCTAATCATAAGTACCTGATCTCCTATTTCTAAAACAACATGAACATTATTTAAATAAAGAGATTTATCTAAATTTAAAGTCTTGAACAAACCATTAGAAACAACTGCTAACCCCTTAGGGCTTCCAAAAACCGCATATCCAATATTATTCATTTGAAAATATGTTTTTGATCGACTTAATAAAATTACTTAACGCTGAAGTTGCTTTTTTCTCATATAACGATTCACTTGTTGCCGTTTCATACATCCAGTCTAATAACTTCCTCGAATCTTCAGGCTGAAATTTATATGTATCTCCATTTATGCCGTCTGACACTACATTACCTATAGAGAATTTCATATAGGCCATATCTCGATTTTGATTGAATAAGAGGTTAGTAATAATTGGAAGTTTATCCTCTAAAAAATCTTTGACACTATCGTATTGATCAGCTATCTTATCCCATTTATTGACTGTTATTAAAACTGGGTTATTTGTATGCCCTGATTTGTGAGCATACCTTAAAAATTGATTTATTAAATCTTCACTATTCTCTGGCGTATCTGCATCGACCACGCAAATAAACTTCATATTACAATCTGGATGTTGCAAGTAGGCATTAATACGAGCGTCAAAATCTCCGCCAGATTTACCTTCATCACGTAATTCTATTTCTCTTAAATCTTCCCCTGCCATCTCCAATAAACAAAAAGGCATATTCGTCTTACCAGTCGGTTCAAACTCTAGATTGATTTCTGTTGGAAATACAAACTCTGTAGTATCTAAAGTTTGAGTTCCTGCAATAAATTCACCATTTCTAACTTTCTTAGTCATTTGGTTCAATGCATAGTCTCCCTTTCTATGATGCGCTTGATCATTGAGTCCAAGAGACCTTAATTGACCTATTCTTGAAGTTTGTATATAATATAAAAGACCAGATAACATTGCCGACTTTCCTGCTGTAGAGTTTCCAAAAACAAAGAAATAAGGCATCTCCGGATCAATAATTAAATCTACATTAGGAGTAGTTGAATTTGAGGGTGGATCATACGTTGGCTCTGTATAAGAATAATCATCATTACTAGAAGTGTAATTGTCACCACCAAATGGATTATCAGGATCAATCGGCTCCTCATTTACATCAATATCACTCTCCGCATCAATTTGATTAAATGGATTTTCAGCATCATTAAGATCTTCTGTGTGATCGGATCTAAAAGGAGATGATTCTTCATTTTCGAGATCTGGACTAGTGAAGGGATTAGAATCTTCTAGAAATGAATCAGCCAAATTTGAGGTCTCTTTGTTTGTGCTGGTATCTAATTCATCAATAGACTTTCTATTAATTCGAATTTTGGGTTTATTGTTAGCCATAATTATAAACTTCTAGGACCTGATAATTTGTTTCTTCTATTTCTTGAATTATAAGGGAAAACTAAAAATAAAAATCCTAATGGAATTAAATCTATTACTAGACTAAAGAAAGTGGCAAAAAAGCTTGCCACAGGATTTTCCCACTTAACGTAAGCACTTTCTAAAGAATGCTTGATAGTCCCTAGCTGCCTTTGATCACTTTCTTTTAATTCAGTAATTGAAAAGTTACTACTGTTATTTAGATTACTTAAATAACTTTTTACTGGGTTACCTATTACTTCATTGTTAGTTTTACGGATATCTTCAAGCATTTGAAAACCCAATGATTTAATTTCATCATTTTTGACCATTAAATCATACTTTTCATTAACGGCATTATATTTATTCTTTATGGGATCCAAGACCTTGTCAATTTCGGTTAGCTTAGATTTCTCTAACGAGTTATAATATTGTAAAGCGGTATTTTCAAAATTACCATATTTACTAGTGTTGTAAACTTTTGTTAATTTACCAGAACTACCGTTTAAAAACTGTTTGTTATAATTTTCAAAAAGCTGATTGATTTCAGCCCATTCTAACTTTGCCTCTTTACCATATCCTCTGGGAATCGTATTCATTTGATTTTCGAGTTGAGTTAACCTTAAATTAAGATTCGCCTTTAAATTAGATAGACCTGTTGATTTATCAACTTCAGAAAGTGCTGAATTATAAGTGGTGTTTAATGTGGTTGAATAGACCGCTAATTCATCGGCAACCAACTTACCTTTCATCTGGGCGCTGTATATAGAATTAAAATTCCCGAAAAAGCTTATTGCAAGAGGTAATAGATAGCCGAAAATATGGGTGAGATGCGATTTTCCAGCAACTCTTCTTTCCATAATGGTATAGTTTAAACCAAAGAAAATAAGTGCACTAACTGCAGCAATAGCTGCCGCTGGAATAGAAAAAGACAAACTTTCACTTCCTAAAAACTTTTCATAACCTATATAAGTTTGATAAGCACTAAATGGGACTAATATAAAGTTTAGAGCGAAATAGATAATCTTCATTCCCAAACCTTGTTTATCCTCTGTCTTTTTAGAATTGTTTCTAGTAGTGTAATTTATAGCCATATTTTATAGTTTTATCTTTTAATCTAATTATTTAAACACCTTTAAAATTGTTAATTTATTAGGATATTGATATATAGTAAGAAGTTAATCAATTACTCAGTTAATTTTAATCATTCATTTTCAAACAGTTATCATTTTCTCAATTATAATTATAGTTTTGTAAATAACATTGCCTTTAATCACTCCTTAAAACAAAAACCCTAAACAACTCTCTTTCAATTAATTATTAAAAATAAATTATTCAAAGGCCGATAAAAATAACACATTTATTATAGCCTGATAAATTAAAACAGTCTTAAGTTCTTAAAAAAACAAACCTAGACCTATTTCTTATAAATCATTTACGGTTTCCCGTAAGGTTAAGTTCATTTGTTATAAATACCTTCGTGGCTCTCATTTATTAAGTGAAATATGATTAGAGATCGATTTTTATTTGTTAATTCTGCTTTCGCGAAAGCGAAATAGAAAACCAACTAAACACCCTGTATCTAATGAGTTTAAAGCACCTATTATTTTTACTGTTCTTCTATTTTAGCCTACCTAATTTAATTATAGCACAAGAAGAGGTCTCTCTTGTGTCTTGGAATATTAGAGATTTTGGTAAAACAAAGTCGGCTGAAGAAATAGAACATATAAGTGATATTTTAAAGGGTTATGACATTATCGCTATTCAAGAAGTGGTTGCAGGTTATGGTGGCTCGCAAGCGGTTGCTAGACTTGCTGATGAGTTAAATAGAAAGGGAAGCAAGTGGGATTGTTCTATAAGTTATGCAAAAAAAAGCCCTAAATATAAGACCGAGAAATATGCTTATTTATGGAAAACTAGTAAAATAAAGGTGATCGAAAAAGCATCTTTAATTAATGAACTTGAGTCTTGTGTTTATAGAGAACCTTATCGCATAAAATTTGAAGCTAATGGAAACTCGTTCACTCTTCTCAACTATCATTCTAGAAAACATAGCGAGCAACCTGAGATAGAGGTTAGTTGCATTAGTGATTACATAATCAATCACAAAGACAATAATATTATTCTTGCTAGAGATTTTAATTTACCAATATTCCATATCGTGTTTAATACATTTAAGGAAAACGATTACAAAGCTTGTCTCAACGGTGAAAGAACGTCCTTAAAAAGAGCTTGTAAAGACAATGATTATTTGAATCATGCTATTGATAATATTATGTATGACTCACTTAAAAATGAATTAATAGATTGCGGTACGATTGACTTTGTTCAAGAATGTGACCAGTTAGAATCCATGAGAATGCTTTCTGATCATTTACCTGTTTATATTAAATTTAAAAGTTTGGAGAAGTAATGTATCTCATCCGTCTATAAAAACATTTTATTCCTATTGAATCCTTACCCAATGGGAAAAGAAAAATACTTTCCCCATTGGGTAGGTAGGTAACTTAAAAATGAACTTTATTTATTTTTTACTTTAGTGAAAGAATATTACAAATGAGAGATAACTTATTTCCCCTTTTGCCTTTTCATATAGATTGGAGTACTCTAATCTTTTATTTTACAATACTAAGAATTTGTAAGTTTGTAAGTTCAACTAACAAGTGCAACTCAAATTAAATCATTGGGGATACCCCCCAATGGTTAGCCAGACGCTTTAGGGCCTTTAATGTTATTGATGATTATAATAGAGAAGCGCTGCATATTGAGATTGATTTTTCTCTTACCAGTAACCGTATCGTATGGGTGCTCAACCACCTTGTCAACAAAAAAGGAA
>Ga0307981_1000639_pt1 | contig 34051 bp, 37 predicted proteins | sample OrgLakmetagen987_FD_201849 | JGI IMG/M metagenome (GOLD analysis project Ga0307981, IMG submission 201849) | Saline water microbial communities from Organic Lake, Antarctica - #987 | ecosystem: Environmental > Aquatic > Non-marine Saline and Alkaline > Saline | place: Antarctica: Organic Lake... | reverse complement strand
TTCTGTTTTAGAATTAATCGATCTCAATCCAAACAGAGCATATTCCATAAAACAATAGAAAGAATGGTCATAGCTAAACCAATTTATCATAAAGATATAAAACAGATGCTAAGTGTGTAACTCAATAAATGTTTATCTTTTGTATTCTTATTTTTTATTTTCAGTTGTGAGTCTGATGTAATAGTAAAATCAGAAAAAATCAGTGTAAATACTATTGCCTGGAATGCATTATCACAATTAGAAAGAAATTCCATAAATACAACCATTAATAATTTCAATAATTCCTAAAAAGGAAAAATTGACTAAAACTAAGAATGGTATAAAAAATTTCTTTTTTTCAATAATTATTTTGACTTCAAGTTTTGTATCAAGTCAAAGTAACAATACTGTTTATGTAATACTAAACGATAGTAAACTATTTAGATTTATTAAAAAAGACAGTTCAGCTAAATTGAAAATCCCTCTTTATAAATACAAAGACATATGGCTTGAAGAGAATAAAACTATAAAAAATGATAATGAGGTTGTTGTAGTAAATTCACAACCAAATATTCAAAAATATTTTGAATATTATTCTTTAGAAAAGCCTCTAAAATTAACAGATGTTTCTAGTCTAGATTTTTTTAAAATAGAGGATGTTAGTAAGGAAAAAGATGGTGTTTTTAAGGAAATCCCATATGTGATACTTTTCGTTGAAACGGTTAACTGTCATGAATATCAAGTATGGAAAATGGCTTTAAATATTAATGAGTAGTTGTTTATGGAATAGGAGTTGTTAACTTAGTAGGTAATACCGTACAACTAGACATAATAGTAAATGAAACAATGGGGATTAAATTTTCTGATAGCGGCTTTGCCATACCTTTAAGTGTTACATCTCAGATCCAAATAAGGGTGATTTTAAATATAACCACTGGCGAAATAGTTCGTTCTGAAAAAATTAATTAATTATGGAAAGTGTAATAAATGATTTTAGTTTAGGACTTTTAATAAGTCAAATTTTATTCATCTTGATTTTATTGCTAATTCTTTATTTAGTTTATAAAATCTTTAAAAAGATAGAGTAATGACTTTAGTAGTACAAAGACTATTTTTTAAATTTATAAGACCTCGAGACTCTATGTTCCTATGGATTCTCTAGGTTTTAATTTTTATGATCGTCATGTGGTTAGCAAGGGGTGCTCTCCATGGGAGATCGAGATGACCGTTATACTTGAGAGAGAATGATGGATATGAATGAAGGTTACTTTGAGGTAGAGGCTTCAAAATGGGCGCATCAAACACAGAAGACAGGTCCGGGCATCATATCTAATAGGCATTAAACGGATATACAATAGCCGAATTAATTGATCAATTTTTGATAAAACTATTGATAGCTTTATGACTTCAAAATAAGCAAGGAGCAAAATATCATTTTCAATGAGTAAAAAAGTTTTTTAAATCAAAATCCCCAAATCAATTACTTGATTTGGGGATTTTGATTTAAAATTTATAAGAAAATAACGTCTTAATAAGCTCGCTCATCATTTCCTTCAAAAAAGTTGATATAAGCTCGATTTACCACTCTATTACCGCCGTCTGTAGGGTAATTTCCTGTAAAGTACCAATCCCCTAAATTCTTGGGACAGGCTTTGTGTAAATTATCTACGGTTTGATAAATAATTTTTATATCAGCCTTTAAACCTTCCTCAGAAAGTAGTTCTCCTATCTTATCAGAAACTTCTTGATCTGTAAAGGGGTCGTATAGATCTTTTACGTAGTTTACCACATCTACGTCTTTCATCTCTGTCTGTAGTTTGCACTTCTTATAGATTTCTTCTACCACATCATAAGTGCCACGATCTTCATGTAAAGCTAGTGCCGCTTTAAAAGCTACCAAGCCTTCTATTCGTGCCATATCTATTCCGTAACAATCTGGATATCTAATTTGTGGTGCACTAGAAACCACTATGATTTTCTTAGGGTTCAATCGATCCATCATTTTAAGAATGGACTTCTTCAAGGTAGTGCCTCTCACTATAGAATCATCAATTATTACCAGATTGTCTTCCGGCTTTACAACACCATAAGTCACATCATACACGTGAGCTACAAGGTCGTCACGAGAAGAATCTTCCGTTATAAATGTGCGCAGTTTAGCATCTTTAATCGCTATTTTTTCTGTTCTTAGCTTTCGCGAAAGCGTAGCTTCCACTTGCTCTTCCGTCAGCTTTCCTTCTCCAGCTATAATAAAATCTTTTTTCTGCTTGTTGAGAACGGCGTGACCCTCTTCTACCATGCCGTAGAATGATGTTTCTGCTGTGTTGGGAATGTACGAGAACACCGTGTTATCAATATCGTTATCAATACTCTTCATAATCTCAGGAAACAATAGTTTTCCTAATATTTTGCGTTCCTGATAAATCTCTGCATCACTTCCACGTGAGAAGTAAATGCGTTCAAAAGAACAAGCTTTGCGCTCTAATGGTTCTGTGATTTGGTCTAGGGTAACTGTTCCATTTTTCTTAATAATAATGGCCTTCCCTGGATCGAGCTCCTTAACTTCTTCAAATGCAACATTAAAAGCCGTTTGTATTACTGGTCGCTCGCTTGCTACTACTACTACCTCATCATCTTGATAATAATAAGCCGGTCGTATTCCTGCAGGATCACGCAGTAAAAAAGCATCTCCATGTCCCATTAAACCCCCCATAGCATAACCGCCATCCCAGTCCTTAGCACTCTTACGCAGTATTTTAGCAACGTCTATTTCTTCTGCAATTTTAGGACTGGCTTCTATTTTAGAAAGACCTTTTGACTTAAACTTTTTGTATAATTTACTGACTTGTCTATCTTGGAAATGACCTACTTTCTCCATTACGGTAACTGTATCTGCCATGTCCTTAGGGTGCTGCCCTAGTTCTACGAGCTTGTTAAAAAGCTTGAATACATTGGTCATATTAAAATTACCTGCCATAATCAGGTTGCGGTGCATCCAGTTGTTCTGTCTTAAGAATGGATGTACTGATTCTATGCTGTTTTTACCAAAGGTCCCGTAACGCACATGGCCCATCAACAATTCTCCTACATAAGGAATCCGTTCTTTTTGTGCCGCTACGTCGTCTTTTATTTCAGGATTTTCAGTCAGCTCTGTATTGATGCGGTCGTTGATTTGTGCAAAAATATCTTGAATAGGCTGTGCGGCATTACTGCGCACTCTAGAAATATAACGTTGGCCTGGGTCTACATCCAGTTTGATACTGGCAAATCCAGCACCATCCTGGCCACGGTTGTGCTGTTTTTCCATCATTAAGTACATTTTATTGATACCGTAGAAAGCTGTTCCGTATTTCTCCTTATAGTATTCTAATGGTTTAAGAAGACGGATAAGTGCAATACCGCACTCGTGTTTTATCTGGTCGCTCATGATGGGATGTATAAGGGTATTAAAATAGAAAAGCCTCAAGAATTCTTGAGGCTTTTTTGATAAATATTACTAATTGTTTATTTCAAATTTTGTTAGCGCTTTAAATTGCTCTAAACGTGTGTTTATTTCATCATTGGTAATCGTTTGCATACGCTCTGTTCCAAATTTTTCTACCGCAAAGGAAGCAAAATTAGAACCATAAATAATCGCCCGTTTCATGTTTTCAAAACTGTAGTCACCACTTGCTGCGAGGAATCCTGCAAAACCTCCAGCAAATGTGTCACCAGCTCCTGTAGGGTCAAACACTTCTTCTAATGGTAATGCTGGAGCAAAGAAAATATGCTCCCCATGAAACAATAAAGCGCCGTGCTCTCCTTTTTTAATCACTACATACTTAGGACCCATTGCATGGATCTTACGTGCTGCAGCAACTAGAGAATATTCTCCCGAAAGCTGTCTTGCTTCTTCGTCATTAATGGTGATCACATCTACCTTAGCAATTACTTGATGTAACAGCTCTAAAGCACTGTCCATCCAGAAATTCATAGTATCCAGCACGATTAACTTTGCTGCAGGAGTTTGCTCTATAACCCCTAATTGTACTGCTGGATGCAAGTTTCCTAACATAACTACCTCAGCATCTTTAAAAGCCTCTGGCACTACTGGATTAAAGTCTGCTAATACATTAAGCTCTGTTACTAAAGTATCACGAGTATTCATGTCATTGTGGTATTTTCCAGACCAGAAAAATGTTTTCCCCTCTTTTACGACCTCAATACCGTCGATGTTCATACCGCGGTTTTTAAGCATGTCTAGATATTCTTGAGGAAAATCGCCTCCTACAACACTTACCAAGCCTACTTCTGTATCGAAGTGAGAAGCACTAAGTCCTATAAAGGTTGCTGCTCCACCTAAAATCTTATCTGTTTTACCAAAAGGAGTTTCAATCGCATCAAATGCTACTGTTCCTACCACAACTAATTTGCTCATGTATAATTTTTTGCAAAAATACGGTTTTATTCAGTTTTCAGATAAGGTTTAACAAAGCAGTTTGATCCTGCTATCGATAATTAAACCATTAAATGAACTCCTTTATTTAACCAGACTGCCTTTGCGATGAATAACAAGCAACTCGTCCATATATTCTCTAGAGTTACTCAGCCTCGGGATTTTATGCTGGCCGCCCAGTTTACCTTTTTGCTTTAGCCAGTTGTAAAACACATCTGGATTTGCAATATTTATTTTTGGTGCCGTTAATGTGATATTGTTATAGCGCTTTGCCTCGTAATCACTATTTACTCTTTGAAGATGTAAGTCTAAAGCTTTTGCGAAAGCGGAAATATCACCAGGTTGCGTACCAAATTCAATCATCCATTCATGAGCTCCTTTTTCTTTACCTTCCATAAATATAGGCGCAACGGTATAATCTTTTATAAAACAAGGAATCTCTGCTATGGTCTTCTTAAGTGCTTCCTCAGCATTTTCTATGATCAACTCCTCACCAAATACGTTGATGTGGTGCTTGGTACGACCACTTACCTTAATACGATAAGGACTTTTACTCGTAAAACGTACCGTATCTCCTATTTTATAACGCCACAAACCAGCGTTAGTAGTGATAATAATAGCATAATTCTCCTCTAATTCTACCTCGCTAAGTGGTATGATCTTCTCGTCTGGTGTATCATAGCTTTTCATAGAAATGAACTCATAGAAAATTCCGTAATCCAACATAAGTAATAATTCATTACTGTCGTTTCTATCTTGAATCGCAAAGAAACCTTCACTCGCATTATAGGTTTCGTAGTATTTGATATGACCTGCTGGCAGTAATTTTTTATACTGGTCTACATACGGGTCAAAACTCACGCCTCCATGAAAGAACACTTCCATTTGCGGCCATACTTCAAGAATATGATCCTTACCTGTAGTTTCTAAGACATTGTTAAGGAGCACCATCATCCAGGAGGGAACACCTGCAAGACTGGTCACATCTTCTGTAATACTTTCTTGAACTATCGCTGGCATTTTAGTTTCCCAATCTGCCATTAAAGCTACCTCATTTCCAGGAGTAGAGCTGTAATCTGCCCAGAAAGGCATGTTGTCTATTAAAATACTGCTCAAATCCCCAGCAGCAGTTCCTGACTTTCTATCCAGTTGTTTACTCCCACCTAATCGCAATCCTTTTCCTTTAAAAATCTTAGAATCTGGATTGTTATTGAGGTACATACACAACAAGTCTTTAGCGGCTGCATAGTGACAGTCTTCGAGCGACTGCTGGCTTACCGGTATGTATTTGCTGCGAGAATTAGTCGTGCCGCTACTCATAGCAAACCACTTGATATCACTAGGCCAGAAAATATTTCCTTCCCCTTTTCTAGACCGTTCTATAGAGGCTTCCATTTCCGTATATCCAGAAACTGGGACTCTGTCTGCAAAATCGCGATAGGATTTTATAGAGTCAAAACCGTACTTCTTCCCTACCTCTGTATGCCTCGCATAATAAATAAGATCTTGCAAAATGTTATCCTGCAACTCCTGTGGATGCTTCATAAAGAGCTCCATATCGTGAAGGCGTTTCTTTAGAAACCACGAGACGACAGAATTGAGTAATGCGTTTGCCATATTTTACAAATCCTAATTGGTATTTTTACGGTTCCAAAGATACTTCCTTAATTTTTAAAGTTACTACCATGATCCTTACCGGAACGATTAGAAAAATGCAAACAGAACTCAAGGAAACCGTTCAGTATTACCTTGTTTTTCCAGATAACTTTTTGCACATGAACCAGCTGCTGGATAAACATATTTCTTTAAAGCACGTAGGAAATGAATGCCTTAATTGCAGCCTTGACAAAAAAATATGGCGTCAGGGCTTTTGCTATGATTGCTTTTCTCAAATCCCACAAGCCGGAGAATGGATCATGAAGCCCGAATTGAGCCGTGCACATCTGGATGAAGAAGATCGCAATCTAGAGTACGAGAAAAAAGTGCAACTTACCCCCCATATTGTTTACCTGGCTAACAGCAGTAATATAAAAGTAGGGGTTACCCGCAAAACACAAATCCCTACCCGATGGATCGATCAAGGTGCTCATGAAGCGGTTGCGATTCTAGAAGCGCCCAACCGTTACCTCGCTGGAATTACAGAAGTTGCCTTAAAAGATCACGTTGCAGATAAGACCAACTGGCGCAAGATGCTTACCAATAACGTGGAAGATGTGGATTTGTTAATCTTCCGTGAAAGCTTACTAGAATTCATACCTCGAGAAGCCCAAGAATTCATTCTCGATAATGAAAAAGAATGGGAAATTAAATTTCCTGTACTTCAATACCCCGAAAAAGTGACTAGTGTTAACCTTGCTAAAACCACTCAACATGCTGGGAAATTAAAAGGTATCAAAGGGCAATACCTCCTCTTTGAAGGCGGTACAGTAATGAATTTGCGCAGTCATGAAGGACTGGTGCTAGAGATTAAGGTGGAGTAAGTCTTTCCCCTTAGGAAGGCCGCATGTCTTAAAGCGACTATAACCCTTGAGAAAAGACGGTGATTTGCTTGATCATGAAAAGAATATAATGCACAAATTTCCGTACTTTTGCCAGCTTTAAAACACTAGTGCGATGAGTAAAAAATTCAATGAATACAAAGGATTGAACCTTCCGGAAGTTGATAAACGTATCAAATCTTTTTGGAAGGAAAACGACATTTTCAACAAGTCCATGACGACTCGTGAAGGAAATGAGCCTTTTATTTTCTTTGAAGGACCTCCATCTGCTAACGGGTTACCTGGGATTCACCATGTTATGGGACGTACGATCAAGGATTTATTCTGTCGTTTTAAAACACAACAAGGTTATCAAGTAAATCGCAAAGCCGGTTGGGATACACACGGTCTTCCTGTAGAGCTAGGCGTTGAAAAAGCACTTGGAATTACTAAAGAGGACATCGGTACAAAAATCTCTGTAGAAGCATATAATGAGGAATGTAAAAAAGCAGTTCTCAAATACACCGACGTATGGAGCAAGCTAACTGATGATATGGGTTACTGGGTAGATATGGAAGACCCATATATTACTTATAAATCTAAATACATGGAATCGGTATGGTGGTTGTTAAAAGAGATTTATTCTAAAGACTTGATTTATAAAGGCTATACCATACAACCGTATTCACCAGCTGCTGGAACTGGATTGAGCTCCCATGAGTTGAACCAACCAGGAACATATCAAGACGTAACAGACACTACTGTTACTGCTCAATTTAAAGTGGAAGACCCATCAAAATTACCTTTTCCAACTAATGGAGAGGTTTTTTTCCTTGCCTGGACCACGACGCCGTGGACATTGCCATCCAACACCGCACTTACTGTAGGTCCTAAAATAGATTACGTACTTGCTGAGACTTTTAACCAGTACACTGGTGCTCCTATGCAGGTAATCCTAGCAGAAAAGTTAGTGAGCTATCAGTTTGGTAAAAAGAATCAAGCTTTGAAAGGTGACGCTTTCGCAAAAGCGAAACAAGAATACCAACTAGGAGATAAAAAAATACCATATCAAATCTTAGGGTCTTGCAAAGGAACAGATCTGGTCAACTTAAGGTACGAGCAATTATTAGCTTATGCTACGCCTTTTGAAAACGCACAGGATGCCTATAGAGTCATATTAGGAGATTTTGTAACGACAGAAGACGGAACAGGAATCGTGCACACCGCACCTACTTTTGGAGCAGATGATGCCCTTGTTTCTAAACAAGCAAATCCACCTATCCCACCTATGTTGGTGTTGGATGAATATAACAATCCAGTGCCACTTGTCAACCTACAGGGGAAATTCCGCGAGGAGTTGCCTGAGGTAGGTGGCAAATATGTAAAGAACGAATATTTTGCTGATGGAGAAGCACCAGAACGTTCTGTAGATGTAGATATTGCGATCGCTTTAAAAGAACAAAATCGCGCTTTTAAAGTAGAAAAATACGTGCACAGTTATCCACATTGTTGGAGAACTGACAAGCCTATTTTATATTACCCGCTGGACAGCTGGTTTATAAAAGTAACCGAGTTCAAGGATAGAATGCATGAGTTGAACAAATCCATCAACTGGAAACCTAAATCTACCGGAGAAGGAAGATTTGGCAACTGGCTGGCAAATGCAAACGACTGGAATTTATCGCGTTCTCGTTTTTGGGGAATACCGCTTCCTATATGGAGAAATGAAACTGGAACAGAAGAAATGATCATCGGCTCCATAGAAGAGCTTATGGGAGAGATAGAAAAATCTATCGCAGCTGGGTTCATGACTACAAATCCGTTTGCTGGATTTAAAAATGGCGACATGAGTAAAGAAAACTACAACATCGTAGACCTTCATAAAAACGTAGTAGATCAAATTTATCTAGTAGGTAAAAGCGGAGCAAAGTTAACTCGTGAGGCAGACCTTATCGATGTTTGGTTTGATTCAGGATCCATGCCTTATTCACAATGGCATTATCCGTTTGAAAATAAAGAACAAGTAGAAAACCAGTTGAGAAAAGCAGACTTCATTGCCGAAGGTGTGGATCAAACGCGTGGATGGTTTTATACACTGCACGCTATCGCCACCATGATAAGTGATGATGTGGCTTATAAAAACGTCGTTTCTAACGGACTGGTTCTAGATAAAAAGGGACAAAAAATGTCGAAGCGTTTAGGCAATGCTGCTGACCCTTTTGAGACTTTAGGAAAATACGGTGCTGATGCGACGCGCTGGTATATGGTGAGTAATGCTAATCCTTGGGACAATCTCAAGTTTGATCTCGATGGAATTACGGAGGTGCAACGCAAGTTTTTTGGAACGCTTTACAATACCTATTCGTTCTTCAGTCTATACGCAAACGTAGATGGATTTACCTATAGTGAGAAAGACATTCCATTATCAGAACGACCAGAAATAGACCGCTGGATACTATCAGAATTAAATACTTTGATAAAAGAAAGCACAGCCTTCTATGAAGATTATGAACCTACTAAAGCGGCTCGTGCGATAACCACTTTCGTCACAGAGAACTTAAGCAACTGGTATGTGCGTTTATGTAGAAGGAGATTCTGGAAAGGAACTTATGAGCAAGATAAAATCGCTGCTTATCAAACCTTATACACTTGTTTAAAAACAATAGCACAATTGGGTGCTCCTATTGCTCCATTCTTTATGGATCAACTGTATCAAGATCTAACTGGTGTTTGTGAAAGCGATGCGAGTGAGAGTGTACACCTAGCACTTTTCCCTAAAGCTGATGAATCACTTATAGACGCAGCACTGGAGGAGAAAATGCACAAAGCACAAATCATTTCTAGTCTTACCTTATCCCTGCGTAAAAAGGAAAGTATTAAAGTGCGTCAACCGCTACAACGTATTATGATACCGGTTCTAGATGCCAGAGATAAAGCTCAGATAGAAGCTATCGCAGATCTGGTAAAGAGTGAAGTAAACGTAAAAGAAATTGAGTTAATCGATGATGCGAGTGGTATCCTTGTAAAAGAAATCAAACCAAACTTTAAAGCCTTAGGTCCGCGCTTTGGCAAGCTCATGGGGCAAGTCGCTAGTAGGATTAAAAGTTTTCAACAAGAGGATATTGCTTTGTTGGAAAAAACTGGTCAAAAAGAAGTGGAAGTAGACGGAAATGCCGTTATATTGACCCTTGAAGACGTAGAAATTACGTCTTCAGACATAGAAGGATGGTTAGTAGCAAACCAATCAGGTATTACCGTTGCACTCGATGTAACCATATCGCCAGAGCTTAAAAAAGAAGGTATTTCTAGAGAAATAGTAAATCGCATTCAAAACATAAGAAAAGACTCTGGACTCGAGGTAACCGACCGAATCAATATTGAGATTGCATCTCATAGGGAACTAGACGATGCTCTTTTGACAAACAAGCAGTATATCAAAGATGAAACGCTAGCAGATTTATTAACAATAACAACAAATGTTTATAAGGGTACGCTAATTGAATTTGACGATATTGCTACCACAATCAAAGTGACTAAAATATAATATATGAGCACCAATGAAAATGAAAAATTAAGATACAGCAATGCTGATTTGGCTTATTTCAAAGATATACTTAATGCAAAAATTAAAGAAGCAAAAGAGCAATATGAATTGATCAAGAGCGCCTATATGAATGACGCCAATAATGGTACAGATGATACTGCTCCTCAATTTAAAGCCTTTGATGAGGGAAGTGCTGTAATGAGCAAGGAAACAAGCTCACAACTAGCTATACGTCAAGAAAAGTTTATACGCGACCTTAAAAATGCATTGATAAGAATTGAAAATAAATCTTATGGCGTTTGTCGAGTGACCGGCAAGCTGATTAATAAAAAACGCTTGGAGCTTGTTCCTCATGCTACGCTCAGCATTGAAGCAAAAAACTTGCAGTAAACCAATTGCTGCGCTCCTTCAAGGAGTTTTTAAAATTTAAACCTTTGTAATATGGATAAAGATGATGCTTGTTCTAACTTACAAAGGTTTTTTTGTGTTGTAATAATTGGTATTGTTCTCGCTTTCGCGGAAGCGGATGCCCAAGAATCTACGCCTGTAAAAAACGAGACCAGTCATCTTCAAGCTCAGTTTAACGTGGTAGATATTCAAATGATTCAATACCTCGAATTAGAAATAACTACTAGCGACTCTGATAAAGTAACCTTAGTGACTTCACAGAATGGCGAATATAAAAATGCGGTGGTTTTATCTAGCGAGATCAGAAACGATTCTTTACTCATTACTGACCCTTTTAACCCTACTTTTTCCTTTCCTCAAGACAAATTAAGTGCTCATAAAGTTATCGATGGAAAAGCTACTTTATCCCTCCCTAGAAATAAACATCTGATTATTAATACACAAACAGCAGACATCACTATAACAGGAAATTACAAAAGCATTTATATAAATCAGCTTTCTGGAAGTTGTAAAATAGACCAAATCCAAGGGGATCTTACATATATTTCTGTTTACGCAACGATCTCTATAGACCTCAAAAACTATGATATTGAAGCTGTTTCTAGGTCTGGAAATGTTTTTGTTTTTGAAAAACCCTCATTGATCAAATATTTTGCTCGATTAGAAACCATATCGGGCAGCATAAGCAATCTTAAAAAGCGCAATAAGTAGTATTTTTACAACTTTGAAAAATACGTAATGAAATTATCAAGAGCGGTACTTATTATTCTATTGGTTCTTCTAATAGATCAAGCGAGCAAAATTTATATAAAGCTTAATTATACATTAACAGGAAGCAATAGTGACGCTATTGTAGACTGGGGGAAGTTTAAACTACTTTTTTATGAAAATGCCGGTGCTGCCTGGGGAATGGAAATTCCAGGTGATTATGGTAAATTAATTTTAGTAGTGTTTAGAGTATTTGCTGTTTTTGGAATCGGTTACTGGTTGGTAAGCAGTATTAAGAAGAATGGACATCAGATTTTAATTGTGTGTATTTCATTGATCTTTGCTGGTGCATTAGGAAATATTATTGATTCTATTTTTTACGGTGTTATTTTCTCAGGCAGCTACCACGGCGCCATCGCAACCGCTTTTCCTGATATTGGTGGTTATGCGGGTTTAGGCTATGGACATGTAGTAGACATGCTTTATTTCCCTTTATTTGAAGGCGACTGGCCACAATGGATACCTGTTGTAGGTGGAGAACACTTTAAATTCTTTAACGCTATTTTTAACGTTGCAGATAGTGCGATTACTATAGGTGTGATACTTTTGATACTTTTTAGTAAAAAGGCTTTTCCAGATAATGAAAAAGCATAATCTTTAAAATTACCATAGGTTAGGGTGAAACTTCTAAAGTAAATGCCAGGACCATTGCCTCTTTATTAATGGGCTTTTTAATAAAAGCAGTGACAAAATCGTAGTTTTTTACCTTATTAACCTCAGCAGGATTGATCGTCGAACTTACTATATTGATCTTTGCCCTTAGCTGTCCAGCTAGCGGCTTAATTGCTTCAAGAAATTCCCAACCATTCATAATAGGCATATTAAGGTCTAAAAGTATGACTTCAGGTAAATGAGGCTCTTCTTTTTTAAGCTCTTCTTTAAAAAACTCAAAAGCAACCTGACCGTTTTCAAAAATGAGCAGTTCTTCTGCAAGTTTATTTTTTTTAATAAGCATCTTGACTAAACTCACATAAAGTTTATCATCATCGATGATACACGCCTTTTTAATCACTGTATCTGTCATATTAAAATTTTACCGTAAATGAACTTCCCACACCTAGAATACTTTTAACTGAAATATCACCCCCTAAGGATTCTACTTGGTTTTTAGTTAAAAATAAACCTACTCCTCTAGCATCATCATTGTCATGGAAGGTACGGTACATATTAAAAATTTTATCTCTATTCTTCTGAAGATCTATACCTATTCCGTTATCCTTAAAAACGAGAAGCTCTTTTGAACCTTTACATTTAGATTTCACGTCTATATGAAGCGGTCTTAAGACATCTCTATACTTAATGGAGTTAGATAGCAAATTAGTGAGAATACTGCGTAAAAACGACGGGACGTAATTGAGATGAGTCAGGGCTGTAAAATCATAATCTAACCTTAGGTCTATTAAACCTAACAAAGGACGATGTTCCTCTAATACTGATTCAAAAACGTCTTTAATATCTACCAGTTCCCTACCTCTTTCATGAGTATTGATGGTTACCACTTCATTAAGATGTTCAAGTGTCTGACTTAAACTAGTCGAAATATCCTTGAGATAGCTCTTAAAAACGGTTTCTTCTGAATCAGAATTTTTTGCTGCAAAAGTTTCAAGTGTAAGTTCTAAATTACTGGAGTGCGATCTTAAATTATGTGACACTATATGTGCAAAATGGATCAATCTTTCATTTTGAATATCTATGAGTTCTGCTCTTTTCTCCAATTCTTTTCCTTGCTTAATGAAACGGTCTATACTTGTAAAAACTCCTCGTATTCCTACAATTGCTCCGGTATAATCATCAACAAGCGGTTTTCCAGTAGCTCTTACCCAAAATTTCTTACCATCATAATCTATCATTTCAACATCCTGCTCGAAGCTAAATCCTTCTAGACTATTTTTAAACTTCTTAACCGTTTGTTTATAATCCACAAATAAGGTTAAGGCAGACTCAAAATTTAATTGAAAATCATTTGGAATATTAAGAACCTTTCTTCCTATCTCGTCCATAAAGCAGAAACCTGTTTTAAAGTTTCCACTATAAGAACCTGTTTGGGTCATTAGGGCTGTTTCTTTTAAGAAGTACTCTTTGTCTTGCAGCTTTTGCTGCAAGCTTTTTTTAGGGGGAATTTTCATCGTTTTAGGGGAAAACGTTTAAATAATATTGCTAGAAACTAACAAGGTTGGGGTAATATAGGTGAAAATAATTTAAGAATTACCGCTGATGGCCTTTTCACTTCATAAATAGGAAATCAAGCTTTAAATTACTTTGAGAATCTCTTGCCTATGTATAATGTAATCCATCCCAATATCATTACTATTAGTATCTATTTTAGTCTCTAATGGGGTAAAAAAAGACAATCCTATCTTCAAAACATCTGGTCTACACTTCTTTAAAAATCGGTCATAAAAGCCTTTTCCATAGCCTATGCGATTGCCAAATCTATCTGCAGCTACTAATGGAACAAATACCACATCGATGCTTTTTTCGTCTACAGCTATACCGTTTTCATCAGGCTCTGGTATCCCGTATGTATTCACTGTTAATTTAGTTTGATCTGTCAACAAATAATTAGACATAGAAAAATTCTTAAAATTCGATCTAGAGATGACCACATTTTTATCCTTGCCTTGAAGGATGTGAAGCAAGTACTCTGTATTGATTTCTTTTTGTTTTTCTATAGGAAGGAAAATATGGTAGTTGGAATGGCTCCAAATATCAATTTCTAATGCTTTATTAGCAATTTGCAGACTGTATTCTTCTACTTGATCAAGCGTTAAAGCCTGTCTACGTTGAACATATTCCTTTCTAAGTGCTAGTTTACTGTCCATGTTTTGAAATATGAAAAATGGCATCCCCTTGATATACCAGCGGACTGTGATTAACGTTAATCACGTAACCTGCATGAGGAGATTTTACTTTATACCTTAATTCTCCATAAGGATCTGTTATAATAGCTATAAATTCGTCTTTTTCTACTCGTTTTCCAGTTTTTACCTTAGGGTGTAATAATCCAGAATACTTTGCTCTGATCCACATGGAATCTGTTACAATAATGGAATCTTCTTTTCGTACTTCAACAGGAATATCAGGTCCTAACATTTTGAGATGTTCCAGCACTCTTATAGCTCCATTAACTGCTGTAGAAACTACTTCTTTATCACTGCGGTTAGACATCCCCCCTTCAAACAGCAAATACGTCTTACCTAGGTCAGAGCAAGTGGCTCTAAATGTCTTTTTAATATTGTTGCCATGCATCAAAAATGGCGCATTAAAAACCTTAGCTAAATTCCAAGAGTTTACTTCTAACTGAGAAACTCTCAAGTGCGGTGCATTGAAGCGTTGGGCTCCACCAGTATGGAAATCTAAAATGATATCAACATGTGGTAAAATTTCTGATGATACTTGATACGCAAATCTACTTGCTAGCGCTCCTGACTTTGTTCCAGGGAAAACTCTATTTAAATCTCTACCATCAGGAAACTCTCTCTTACCGCTCAAAAATCCGAAAACATTTAAAACAGGAATAGCTATTATTGTTCCTATTACTGGTTTATTGATCTTTTTGGAGATCAATTGTCTTACGACCTCAATACCATTTATTTCATCTCCGTGAATACCACCAGTAACTAGCACTACCGGGCCAGCTTTTTTACTCCGGTTTATAATCACAGGCACTTCAATACTTGTAGAGGTATAAAGCTTAGCCATATTAAAATTGAGCTTGTAACTTTTACCTGGCTCAATAATCGTATCAAATATCTTGAGTTCTTTAAGCATGGACTCCTTTTTCTATATACTTGATTATTTCTGCAGCAATATTTTTACCTGTAGCTCTTTCTATTCCTTCGAGACCTGGAGAACTATTTACCTCAAGAACTAATGGCCCGCGACTGCTTTGAAGTAAATCTACCCCACAAACTCCTAAACCTAAAGATCTTGCTGCACTTACAGCGGTTTGTTCTTCCAGCTTAGTAAGTGTGATGCTTTTTGCAGTTCCTCCACGATGCAGATTAGATCTGAACTCCCCTTTTTGAGCTTGTCTTTTCATAGCACCTACTACTTTATCACCAACGACAAAAGCGCGTAAATCTGCGCCACCTGCTTCTTTGATAAACTCTTGTATAATAACACGAGACCTCAGTTCATTATTAGCATCTATGATAGCATCTGCTGCTGCTATCGTTTCTGCAAGATTCACGCCTATCCCTTGAGTTCCTTCTAGGACTTTAATGACCACTGGAGGACCACCCACTTGTTTACAAATATCATCTGTATGATCGCCAAAGTTCGTAAATACTGTCTTGGGCATGTCCACACCACTTCTGGAAAGCAGTTGCAAACTTTGTAATTTATCTCTACTGCAAACCAGGGACATAGAGCTTACCGTCGTAAAACAATTCATCATCTCAAACTGCCTTACGATAGCGGTACCATAAAAAGTAATACTGGCACCTATACGTGGAATAATGGCATCTGGAGTGACCAACCTTTCTCCGTGATAATAAACGGTAGGTTTCTGTTTTTCTAATTTGATATTACAGTGCAGCACATTGATCGCTTTAGCAATATGACCTGCTTTACGAGCCTCTTCTAGCAGTCTTTTCGTACTGTATAGGCTTGTACTGCGAGATAAAATACTAATCTTCATATTGGGAATGTAAATAGGAAACATCCTGTAATTCAGGATCTACTATAAATTTAGGAGAAAGAAATTTACGCCCTATTAAAACTGGGTATTTCATTTCTTCCCGATTACTCAAAGTTAAAGAGATCTTATAAAGCTTCTTAAAAAGCCTGATGTTTCCTTGCACCTCATAACGCAAATCGACACTACCATTGCTACTGCGCACGCTAGTGATCTTATACTCTTCAAAGCTCAATCGCTTTCCATGGTACTGATCGTGTTCTTCATCTAGGAGTGTTGCATGGAGTATACCATCAGCTTCTTCAATATCTTTACAGTGTATACTACTCGTGTAAGCACCCGTATCGATTTTAATATCAATTCCCTCTATCTTTAATTTTGGAAAATCCGCGCGGTCTGTGCGGCCTATGATTATTTTTTTTGTTGCCAATTCAATTTTCTAATATTTCACAAAGATGCATTTTTCTATAACCATTTGTGTTGTGTAAACTTTAAATTATGAATGGGGTATCGCTAGGTGTCTCGCTTTCCTGCATGCCGGCAGGCATAGAGCAAAAGCGAGAATACTTCAAATCCATTAGCCTTGCCAGTGTATGAATGGCTGTAAATAAAGAAGCCGTTTCTTCTTTATGGAAACGGCTCTTTTTTTATGAGTTTGAGTTGTATGCGACCGGATCGCACATCAAGAACAATTACTTCTTTTTAGAAGCAGAGTTCTTAGCTTTAGGCATTGCTGCTGCTGGCTTTGAAGAAGGCTTTCCGAAGTTTACGGCGCCTTTTGCTGGTTTATTTGCCATGGTAGATGACTTTAAAATTACATAGTAAATCTACTCTAGTTTATGACTCTGCAATTTATTTTTTAGTTAAAAATAAAGTCCTTTTAGTTAAATCTCTAAGCACCGCTTTTATCATTATTCATCACCTCAAAAAGGTGTCTCTATGGTGACTACCAGGTCAGGTACTAACAGAAGCTAGTCTTTATCACCACTATTCTCAAAACTGCTAAATCAAGCTAGTGCTTGATCTAAATCGGCTAGTAAATCCTCCACATCTTCAATACCTACGCTTAGGCGTATCAGGGAATCTACTACTCCTATCTTCTCTCTATCTTTCTTTGGGATACTGGCATGCGTCATGCTTGCTGGGTGACCTGCAAGAGACTCCACGCCTCCTAAGGATTCGGCTAAAGTGAAGACTTTTAGCTTTTCTACCAGTTTAACCGCACTGACTAGCGTACCTGCCTTAGTCGTAAAAGATACCATACCCCCAAAGTCACTCATCTGCCGTTTGGCAATTCCATGATTGGGATGGTCTTCAAAGCCTGGCCAATATACCTTTGAGACATTAGGATGGATTTTTAATGCATAAGCCACGGCTTTACCGTTTTCGCAATGCCGCTGCATTCTTACATGAAGTGTTTTGATACCACGCAATACCAAGAAACAATCTTGTGGACCGGGAACTGCTCCACTTGCGTTTTGTATAAAGTACAATCTTTCAGAGAGATCTTTGTCGTTTACAACTAGAGAGCCCATGACCACATCACTATGACCGCCTAAATATTTAGTCGCGCTATGCATAACGATATCTGCTCCTAGTTCCAAAGGTCTTTGTAGGTAAGCTGTAGCAAAAGTATTATCTACCGCGAGTAAGATATTATGCTTGTTGGTAATATTTGCAACTGCCTCTATATCTATAATGTTCATCATCGGGTTAGTTGGGGTTTCTACCCAAACTAATTTTGTGTTCTCATTTACAAAGTTTTCTATATGATCCGCATTTTCCATTCCTATAAAATGAAATTTGACACCAAAGTCTTGAAAAATCCTAGTAAATAAACGGTACGAACCCCCATAAAGATCGTTTGTCGAAATGACTTCATCTCCTGGCTTTAATAATTTAAGAACGGCATCAATAGCTGCTAATCCAGAACCAAAAGCCAATCCATAATGACCGCTTTCAATACTGGCAATAGACTTCTCTAATGCATCACGAGTGGGGTTCCCACTACGTGAATATTCAAAACCATTGTGTCCTCCTGGTGTACTTTGCTTGTAAGTGGTAGTTTGATATATAGGTGGCATCACAGAATTGTATGCCGGATCTATGTTGTGCTGACCACCGTGAATGGTCTTTGTGTTAAATTTCATATCCTTATTTTCCTTGATATAAAGATAACAAGCGCATCTTCCTAAAACAAAATAATTGATGCCTTAGCGTACTAATTAAATGGAATTTAAAGAATTAGATTCTTTACAGACTCCTAGTAATTTATCAATCGGTAAACTTTTATGAAATAAATAACAAATAACATTGTTAGTAAACTAGGTGCTTTAGCGACCTTTACTATGAACTATTAATAGTAATACTATGAGAAACATATTTATTATTGCAGCAGCGTCATTATTAATTACGAGCTGTGCCGTTATTAGACCAGGGGAAGCTGGAGTAAAACAAAGATTAGGTAAACTAGACTCCTAAGTAACCACTCAAGGTACTATCGTTTTTAATCCTTTTACAACAAAGGTCATTAAAGAATCCATCCAAACTAACAATCTAAAACTAGCTCTTAGAATACCTAGTAAGGAAGGTTTAAGCGTAGATTCTGAGATCTCCATTCTTTACAGACTAGAAGTTGAGATGATACCTACAGTTCTCAGAAACATAGGTCCTAACTATAAAGATGTGATGTCGGCAGTTTTTCGTTCTGCAAGTTCTGATGTTTGCTCACAATTTTTTGCAAAAGATATGCACTCTGGAAAAAGGGCTGATATAGAAAAAGCAATTAAAGCAAAGATGGAAGAAACGCTTACCTCACAAGGAATTATTATTGAAGCAGTTCTCATGAAAAGCATACAGTTGCCTCAAGGTCTTTCTTTTTCTATAGAGCAAAAACTACAAGCGGAACAAGACGCTATGAGAATGGAGTTTATTCTACAAAGAGAACGTCTGGAAGCAGATCGAAAAATCATCGAAGCCACCGGTACCAGAGATGCGCAGATGATTCTAGCACAAGGTCTTACACCAGAAATACTCAAAATACGCAGTATTGAAGCTTTTATAGAGTTGTCAAAATCTGCTAACAGTAAAGTGATTATTACCGACGGTAGAACGCCGTACCTTATTAACGAAGCAAAGAATTAGCCGTCTAGCTTTTTTAAATTTATGGGTTGATCTAAGAAATTAGTCAACCCATTTTTATTTTCTTTTTTTAACTTTTAAAATTTCTAACAGTATTTAAATTTAATTTTTGCGCTGCATCAACTTCAGCATATACTTTTATACTCTCTAAGAAATAGAAAGTACAACACTGTCCACAATTAATATCACATGAAACATATTTCTTATACCAAAAGCTATCGTAATTTTGCATTATGAAAAATCTATTCATTTATCTAGATAGTTGTAGCACCTGCCAGCGCATAAAAAATGAGTTACACCTTCCTAAAGATGTTGCCTTACAAAACACAAAAGAGCAAGCGCTTACCGTTGAACAATTGAAGTTTCTAAAAGAACAAGCTGGTTCTTATGAAGCACTGTTTAATAGACGGGCACAGCTGTATCGAGGTCGTGGACTTCACGAGAAAGACCTCTCTGACACCGATTATAAAGAGCTATTACTCGAACATTATACCTTTATAAAACGACCTATTCTTATTTATAATGGTGAAGCTTTTATAGGGAATTCTAAAAAAGTAGTTGCTGATGCAAAAGTAGCCATCTCTTAAATGAATACACGTTCTATTGCTATTGTTTGCGGCTTTTTTGTCGCTTTGTTTTATGCCTATAATTTTACTGCGGCAAAAGAAGTAACTCCTCTACATATAGGGCCTTTTGGATTAACCTGGTATAGAGTTGTAGCTACTTGTGCTATTTTCTGGATCATATCTTTATTTGCTGGACCTAAGGAAAGAATTCCTTCTAAAGAGTTGCCACTTATCGCTCTTGCGGCATTTTGTGGCGTAGGTTTCAATATGGTGACTTTTATGTGGGGACTATCCCTCACCTCACCTATAAATGCCTCTGTATTAATGGTAAGTACCCCTATTATCGTATTGGTGTTGAGTGCAGTGTTTTTAAAGGAACGTCTTTTTGCTACTCGCATTATAGGGATTCTCGTAGGCTTTTCTGGTGCAGCCTTTTTGATATTTTTATCCACAGGTGCTGGTGCTCAAGCATCCAACCCCACGTTAGGGAACCTATTGATATTTGTAAACGCAGTTTCCTATGCCTTTTATATACTTTTAGCTAAAAAGCTAACAGCAAAATATCACGTATTTACTTTAATGAAATGGCTGTACTTTTTTGGTGTATTGTTAATCACTCCATTTGGAATCACACAGGGACTAGCGTTTGATTTTTCAATGGCGAGTACAACTACATTATTAAATATAGGCTACGTCATTTTATTTGCGACTTTTGGAACTTATATGCTTAATATTATTGCCATAAGAACCTTAAAACCTAGTGTGGTGGCTGTATTTGTGTATTTACAACCCTTACTAGCTACCATAATAGCAGTAGGTTTGGGAAAAGACATCATTACTTGGCAAAAAGCAGTAGCTGGACTGCTTATTTTTAGTGGTGTCTTCTTAACTAGCCTGAAAAATAAGGCTTAAACCATCCCTTCTTTTTTACTATCATTAACCGCTGCTGCCCATTGAATAGCCTCAAAAAGGTTATTAAATATTTTGACTTTTGAACGTACAAAAGTAGACTCAAATTTTGCATTCCTGGAAGCTATTTCATTTGTTGCAACAATACCATAGCCTTTTAGGGTAAACGCATACATACTAAACCTGAGCCAGTGCACCGGTTGTATCTTGTATTTAAATATTCGGTTGGAGATGTAAACAATGTCATTTCCAGAAGTATTGTAATAGGCAGCTGCCTCGTCAATAATAACTTTTGCATTATCCCAAGAGAAGTCAGCTCCTTCTTTAATTTCTGAAACAATGAAACCATCAAAAAAGTAATAATCTCCAAAATGATAATTTACCTCCTTGAGTACTTCACTATAAAACACAGAATCCTTAATCGATCTCATATGGCAAAAATAAAAAGATAACCTATAAAATAATTTACTGACAAGCCATTGAATTCAAATCATTTATAGCATTAGAAATTGATGAAATAAAACAAGTTTTTTAAGAAGATTTTTAGTCAATTAACTGGTGGTAAAGTTAGTCAACTATCAGGTAGCAAAAAAAAGACGGAGATTTTTTTTGAGTTAATCGTATAGAAGAGTTAAAATTAGAATCTCTTGAAATTAAATCCTAATATTGCTTACGTGCATATAACGCTTTCTAATTAGCTTATTTATGAAAATTTACCACTTGCTTTCTCAGATACCCTTTCTTAACAAGTATTCTTATAAATTTCTTTTTGTAGCTTTTCTAGGAATCCACATACCCTTATTAGGTCTCATTTGCTATGTTCTTTTTGCTACGGAGGTTTCAACCACTGCCTTTATCCTAATCACTTTAGGTTTAACCCTTGGAGCGACCGCTTTGACGCTAAAAGTTTTAAATTCCCTTTTGCTTCCCATAACCTTGGGTAAAACAGCATTGAATGACTATGTAGAGCATGAAACAGTACCTGATCTTCCAAAAACCTACACTGATGAAGTTGGTGAAATGTTGAGAAACATTCAATATACCATCGCTTGTCTAGATGAAGTTGATAAAGAAAAGCAAGAGATAGCCGAATTGATTTCTCATGACCTAAGAACCCCAGTGGCACAGACACTACAGATCATTAATTTTTTAAGAGAAGATGGAGATAATCAGCAAGAGCGTGAGGCTAATCTGAACTTATTACAAGAAATAGGCTCCAAACAGCTCAAGTTTTTAGAAGTCATGCTTAAAGTTTTAAAGACCAAACAGATCGAGATTGGGTTTAAAAATTTTGAAATACTAGCTGTATCAGAAATGATTGATGACCTACTTGATGGTCATAAAAAAAGCATGGCCGCTAAGCAATTAAAGGTGGTCAACAGCATCCCAGATAGCGTGAAAATATATGGACATCCGCTAGGAATGAAGCAGGTTTTTGAAAACCTCATCACTAATGCTATTAAATTTTCTGATCAAAATGGAGAAATAAACATAGCTGCAAAAACAGATGCAGACACTGTAACCATTAGCGTTCAAGATAATGGTATAGGTTTCAACAAGCAGACCGAACAAAGTCTATTTAAGAAATTCATCCCCGGGCATTTAGGAACTAATGGAGAACCTAGTACAGGCCTTGGCCTTTATCTGGCCAAAAATATTGTAGAAAAACACGACGGTAGCATCACCGCTTTTAGTGAAGGAAAAGGCGCTTGTTTTTCGGTTGTTATGCCTATCAAAACTGAATAAACGCTTCAGTCATTTGTAAGATAAACCGCTAATTTTAAAGAACGTTCTATTGCTTCTTCAAAAGACGCTGCTGTATATAGTGTTAGCTGTAAAATTCAGATTATAGTAAAGCCTTCTTTATACCAAAGCTCGACTGTTAACTACAGCTGATCTGAAGGAAATTCTCCATGTGCTCGCATATCTGCTTTTTCTAAAACCTTAAAGTCTTCAGATTTTGGAAAGTTTTTAATCCTTTTATAAAGTTCAGGATGCAATGCGGTAATTTTACGTTCTTTTAGATTCATCCAGGCACCTGTCATTAAACCTCGGGCGACATTGCGGCCTTTGTAGTCGTAAAAATTATGTCTAAAACTAAACATGCTCGCATCTTCACACATTCCAGTGACTTCGCAAGTTACCCTAACTGGTTTTCCTTGATGAATTTCTTTAAAGTAGAAGATGTTTTCATTAAAAATAACTGGACCGGTTTCATATTGAGCCATTTCTCGCTGCCCAAAATCATTGTCTATTAAGAAAGCCATTCGGGTGTGGCTCATAAAGTTTTGATACGCACTATTGGCCATGTGCCTGTTAGCATCTAGATCGCTCCATCTTACATCAAATTCTTTATTGTACATATTTTGACTAATTTGAAACGAAGATATTATATGCGTGCATAGCATAAAAAAGGTTGGGATATATTTAATAATTTCGCTTTCGCGAAAGCGAGATCATTATACTAATCTGTGTTAGAAACAGGTTTTAATTTACCCATTGCTTTCCATAAAAAATAAGCTGTAATAAGGGTAGAAAGCACGTCTGCGATAGGGAAACTGATCCAAACTCCGAATTCTCCATAAAAATTAGGGAGAATTAGTAATAAGGGTATCAAAATAATAGCCATTCTAAGTAGTGTGAGCAATAAAGCGGGAATTGCTTTACCTATGGCTTGATAATATGCTGAGCCTATTAATTGTATGGAAATAATAGGCACGGAGAGAAATACCAATTTCATAGCAAAAGAAGCTTGCTCGATAACATCTGGATTATCGGTAAAAACAGCTGAAATTTCTTTAGTAAAAAAGAAAAGTCCTAAGAAAATAAGCACTCCTAATCCACAGGAAATTTTGATAGACGTATAAATAACCTCTCGTACACGGCCCCAAAGTTCTGCTCCATAATTATAACCTGCGATAGGTAAAAAGCCTTGAGTCACGCCCATAACTGGAAATAAGGCAAACATCATCATACTTCCTATAATTCTAAAAACGGCAACACCGTCTACACCATTTAATTCAAAGAGAATATTATTCATTATAAGGAAAACAAAACTAGAAGTTGCCTGTCTTGATAAGGTTACAAAACCAAGACTACTAATTTCTTTCAGAATTCCCCAATCTGGCAGCAAATGTCTAAGGGCGAAAAGAAGCTCGCTTTTTCCGGAAACAAAAAACCAAAGAACATAACTAAAACAAAGAACATAACTAATAGTTGTTGCCCATGCAGCGCCAGCCATACCCATATCCAACTGATGAATCAAAATATAATCTAGCGACAAATTCCCAACAGATGGGATCAACATAGCTATCATAGCGTGTTTAGGAGCTCCTTCAGCTCTGATCACATTGTTTCCCATCATGCACAAGCCAAGAATAGGAATACCGTAAAAGACGATCTGATAATAAATTTTGGCCGGTTCAAAAAGCGATCCTCTACCACCAAATGCGGGTACTAAAGTGTCGACAAAAAGAAGACCAAAAACAGTCATCAATACGGTGATGACTACCGTCAAAGAAAGCATGTTTCCAAAAGTCCGCTTGGCTTTTTCTGTGTGATCTGCTCCTAGCGCTCGAGAAATAATACTGGAACCACCTATTCCTATCGCCATTCCTAAAGCAGCAACAAAAAAGGAAATAGGTAAAACCACACCTATAGCAGCAAGTGCATCAGAATTGATCCAGTTGCCCACAAAAATACTGTCCACCAAGATATTGAGCGACATAACCAAGATACCTATAGAAGCAGGAACTGCCTGCTTAATAAGTAAACTTGTAATCGTTTCTGTCCCCAAGAGTTGGGATTTGTTTTTAGGAGGTAATTTGTTTTTCATGGAGGGTAAATGTACTATAGTATTCTAGTTGTTGTATAACAAGTAGGTGCTAGTTATTAGGATTTCAACTTCTGATTTTTTTATACTGTAAAATTTGTTTCCTGTTGTATAACAATCCTATAGCAATCGGTATTATTTCAAAAAACCTCTAAAGTTTTCCTTATTAAAAACCTTTATAGTAGTGTCGTAAGTCTCTAAGAAAGATTTCGGGATTTTGACATTTGCATTGGGATTCCATTTGAATTCATAGCCTTTTATATCAGTTCCTTTTTCTTCTACATAATCTACTTCTTGTTGAGTTCTAGTGCGCCAAAAATGTGAACGAACTTTTTCACCTTTGTATGCCAACTCTTTTAGACGTTCCATAATCAGGAAGTTTTCCCATATCGCACCTTTATCGGGTCGGTCTTCTATAGGTTTAAAGTCGTTTATTATAGCATTACGTACACCTAAATCAACAAAATAAATCTTTTGGTTTGTTTTTATTTCACTTCGCAAGCTTTTACTGAAGCTAGGTAATTTGAAAATCACACAGGCTTGTTCTAATACATCTATGTAATTACTTACCGTATTCTTATCTATTCCTATTAAGCTAGATAACTCGTTATAAATTAATTCGTTGCCTATTTGATAAGCAAGCGCACGCACTAATTTATCTAATAATTCTGGCTTTCTAATGCCTGCATAAGCAAGAATGTCTTTAAACAAATAACTATCTGTAAGTTCTTGTAAAATATCTTCTTCATCTCCTAAATTGTTAATCACATCTGGATACATTCCATAAACTAAACGTGTCTCCAATTGTTGCTGACCTTAGAGATAGACCACATTATTTTCAAACTCATTCCAAGATATAGGATATAATTTAAATTCCCATTTGCGTCCGGTTAATGGTTCTGTTGTTTCATTACCTAACTCAAAAGCAGATGATCTTGTAACTAATAGCTTGACAGGCTGTAATTGATCATGAATAATTTTGAGTGTAAGACCTATGTTTTTAATACGCTGTGCCTCATCTATATAAACAAAGTGATGATTCCCTATAAGTTGTTTAAGTTGTTCTGTATTTGCATTACCTGTAGATCTTCTAACTAATGGGTCGTCACCATCTAAAAAGAGGTGTTCTTTATTTTTCAATATTTTTTTGATCAACGTAGTTTTACCTACTTGTCTAGGACCTATTATGATTATAACCTTCCTATCTTTAAGGCGCTTCTCTACTCGTTTAACAAGATCTCTTTGAATTATCGTAGCCTTTTTGAATATTCATACCATTTACTATTTGATTTTACGGGCATCAAATATGTGCTTTTTGGTGAATACGACCACCAATTTACATGTATATTGGTGAATAGAATACCTGTAAATGATAAAAAAGGCCTTCTTAAAGAAGGCCTTTTGATATTATAATTAAGTAAAACTAAGCCGTTACTTCACTCATAGCCCATTCATCTATCCAGCGAGAAAGTACTTTTACCCAATCCTCACGGTCGTTCAAACATGGAATCACGTGAAAGTCTTTACCTCCTACTTCGTGAAAGATTTCTTCTCCTTCCATAGCGATTTCTTCTAATGTCTCGAGACAGTCACTTACAAAAGCTGGTGTCGCAATAGCCATTTTCTTGGTACCGCCTAAGCCCATTTTTTCAATGGTGCGGTCGGTATAAGGTGTTAACCATGGATCAAAACCCAAACGGGACTGGAAACTGGTGGAAAAGGTCCCTTCTTCCATTCCTAGGTATTCTCCCACTAATCGGGTCACCTCTTTACATTGATGGCTGTAGCAAAACTCATGTGCAGGTGATGGAGTAGAGCAACACTTTCCATCCATCTTGCAATGTGATTTAGTTATATCGCTTTTTCTAATATGCCTTTTAGGAATACCGTGATATGAAAATAATAAATGCTCGTAGTCTTTACCTTCTAGAGATTCCCTTATAGATTCAGATAGTACTCGTATATAATCTGGATGATTATAAAAAGGTGGCATGTTTGTAAAAGACATGTGAGGGAATTTCTCCTGACGCAATTCTTCTGCAAGTACTTGAATAGTTTCTGTAGTGGCCATTGCATATTGCGGATACAAAGGAATCAACAATACTTCATCAACACCTTGGTCGTGTAACTCCTTTAATCCATCTTCAATAGGCATAGCGCCATAACGCATCGCAAGAGCAATAGGTACACTGGTAAAAGAATCGATTTTCTCTTGCAATCGTTCAGAAAGTACAATTAGCGGACTTCCTTCTTCCCACCAAATTTTACCATAAGCCTCGGCACTTTTCTTAGGTCTTGTATTCAAAACAATTCCTTTTACAAGAATGGCTCTTAATACATAAGGAAGATCAATTACACGCTCGTCCATTAAAAATTCACCCAGGTATTTCTTTACATCTTTTGGACTAGGACTATCTGGCGACCCCAGATTGACCATTAACACTCCTTTTTTCATATCTCATTTTCTACTTCTACAAAAGTCGGCATTACGGTGAAGTAATTACCAGATTAGACTTTTAAATGTTTGATGTGAAGATTGATATTATTGATATCTAACGATTAATAAGACCCGCCTTTCAAATAACCTTTTGCTCTTATCGCTTTATGAATAGCTTCAATATCTTCTGGAATAGTAGCTTGTAACAACCAGTTTACATCAAAACCATTATAGATCGCAGCATTCATTATGTTTTTATTTACTGAGAATAGTTGGCCTAATTTGATCAAGTCATCCTCAAACTCCATTCTTATATCTTCATGCATTTTGTTGATTACAATCAATATCTTAAATGCTTTTGCAATTATGTAAACGCACAACTTACCAGATCTACCTCGAGTTTCTTTAGCAATCTCTTGATTCCTGTTCTCTAGAGTTTCCACTAGAACCATTAAAGTTAAGCTTAGCTCGCCATATGTATCTTTAGTTATTCTAACATGTTCCGTAATAGCTCCACTTAGCTCCCTCAGGTCCATCATTATATAACCTGATTTAAAGACATAGGAAGTGTTTGCATGAATGCGCTGTCTCAAATAACCCTCTATATGCTCCCTCCTATCATCAACAGTTCTATTATCCACCAGCTCAAAATACAGTCTATTTGCTAAAACTAAATCCTTCTTTAAAAGCCTTAAGACTAACTTGTCCTTTTCTTTAGAAGGTATACGACTCAATGCCTCTTTAAATTCTTTATCAAAAGTCATTTAGAAATAGTTTTCATTTTTAAACTTACATTTTTTAGCAATACGAATAGGAAATTGGTTTTCAGAAATACACTTTAACGCACCTTCTCTTTCCCTAAGTAAGATATCGTCCGTTGCTTACTCATGCTTGATTCGTTACTATCGAATTACTAACATAACAACCAAACCAATTATTTTTCATTTCTAATTCCACCTGCTTTTATCGTCTACATCCCAGTCCTCATCTTCATCATCTTTCTTTTTCTGGTTGAAATTGAATTTACTCAGATCTTTATCTTTATAACGTGTCCATATAAATAAGGGCATGATTACAAAGAAGATAAACAAAGTAGAAAGACCGATGAGTTTATGACCATAAGCAGTATCACCTTGGTCTATAGTATAAAACCCTGCCCCTATTGCTACCATAGCAAATAGGAGTAACATTCCAAGAAATTTTAAAAAATTCATATGTTTACATTCATTAAATCCGCGTTTCGAGAGCCTCAATACTCGCTTATTTGGAAAAGACTGAGGTCTGAGGTGTCACACTGAGCTTATCAAAGTGCTCTCAAAGACCGATATTCAATATTCAAAACCTGATATCTCTGAAGTCATAAGTCTTAACTAACTACACCGTAACCTTCAAATTCAATTCCTTCAACTGCTCCTCATCAATAGCACTTGGTGCATCGATCATGACATCGCGGCCGCTATTGTTTTTAGGGAAAGCGATAAAATCTCTAATCGTTTCTTGACCGCCTAAAATAGCAACCAGTCTATCAAAACCAAAAGCGAGTCCCGCGTGTGGTGGCGCTCCATATTCAAAGGCATCCATCAAGAAACCAAATTGTGCTCTCGCTTCTTCTGGGGTAAATCCTAAATGGTCAAACATTAAAGCTTGTAAATCCTTATCAAATATTCTAACCGATCCACCTCCTATTTCATTCCCGTTCATCACCAAGTCATAAGCATTTGCACGCACGTTTCCTGGATCTGTAGCCAGCTTATCAATATCTTCTGGTTTAGGAGAAGTAAATGGATGGTGCATTGCGTGGTAGCGCGCTGTGTCTTCATCCCATTCTAAAAGCGGGAAATCTACTACCCATAAAGGAGCAAATTCGTTTGCATTACGCAATCCCAGTCGCTCTGCCATTTCCATACGCAACGCACTTAGTTGTGCACGCGTTTTGTGCGCAGGTCCAGACATCACACAGATCAAATCTCCAGGTTCTGCTCCAGTGGCTTCTGCCCATTTTACCAGGTCCTCTTGTGAGTAAAATTTATCTACGCTGGATTTGTAGCTGCCGTCCAGGTTGCATTTTGCATATACCATTCCCGTTGCCCCTACTTGTGGACGCCTTACCCAATCGATTAATTTATCAATTTCTTTACGCGTCATGCTCTCGCCTCCAGGTATTGCTAGTGCGACTACAAGCTCTGCCTCGTTAAAGATTTTGAATTCTCCCGCTTTCGCGAAAGCGGAAATATCAGCAAACTCCATCCCAAAACGAATGTCAGGTTTGTCATTACCGTATTTTTCCATTGCCTCGTTGTAGGTCATTCTTGGAAAATCGGCAAGATCTATGTTCTTCACTTTCTTCAATAAATGACGCGTCATTTCTTCAAAGATATTTAATACATCTTCTTGTTCCACAAAAGACATCTCGCAGTCTATTTGTGTAAACTCCGGTTGACGGTCTGCACGTAAATCTTCATCTCTAAAACATTTTACAATCTGAAAGTATTTATCCATTCCGCCTACCATAAGCAATTGCTTAAAAGTCTGTGGTGATTGTGGTAAGGCATAAAACTGGCCTTCATTCATGCGCGATGGTACTACAAAGTCACGAGCACCTTCTGGGGTAGACTTGATCAATACAGGAGTTTCTACTTCGATAAAATCTTTACCTGCCAGGAAATTACGAACTTCCATGGCTACTTTAGAACGGAAAATCAAATTCTCCCGCACTGGATTACGACGTATGTCCAGGTAACGGTATTTCATACGCAACTCTTCTCCACCATCTGTCTTATCCTCAATAGTGAACGGAGGCGTTTTAGACACACTGAGGATTTCTAATTCTTTTACAAGGATTTCTATTTCTCCAGTTGGAATGTTTTTATTTTTAGATACCCGCTCGATCACGGTTCCCTTTACTTGGATCACAAACTCCCGACCAAGCTTTTGGGCTTTTTCAATAAGCGCCTTTTCGGTGCGCTCTTCGTCAAATAATAACTGAGATATGCCGTAACGGTCTCTCAAGTCTACCCAAACAATAGAACCTTTATCGCGGCTCTTTTGAACCCAACCGGCAAGTGTTACTTCTTTATTTATATCGCTAGCACGTAGGCTGCCACAATCGTGTGATCTATACATAATTAATACCTCTAATAAGCTTGCAAAAATAAAGGGAATTAACTCATAAACATCTAAGAAAAAGACAAAGATTTGAGTAAGATTAGACCCTAAACAGACTAAATACCCTGTTTTTATTTATTGTATATTGTTGTTTTTCAACTGTTTAATGGTTTAATGTAAAATTAATGTTACCTAAATGTTGTGTGAATGTGTTTTTAAAGTTAACTTTGAAACATACAAAAGCACAGAATGATGAAAAAATTTCTTTTAATATGCGCATTAGCAGTAGGAACATTTGCAATGGCACAAGAGGTAAAGCCTACTTTTGAAAAGATGGAAGATGGAGTGGTGAAAGCAACGTATTTCCATGACAATGGTACAGTAGCACAAACAGGTACATTTTTAAATAACAAAAGACACGGTGAGTGGATCAGTTATAATGCTGATGGTCAAAAAACTGCTAAGGCAGAGTATAAAAACAATAGAAAAGCAGGTAAATGGTTTTTCTGGACTAACGACCAACTTACTGAAGTAGATTATAGTGAAAATGCTATTGTAGCAGTTAACACTTGGATCAGCAAAGAACCAGTGGCAACAAACAGACCGTAGTTCACGATTCCTTATAATCTTGAAAATCCCTTTCTAAATTTTAGAAAGGGATTTTTTATTGACTTATTGTTGTTAATAGTCCATCATAATCAAGAGTAAAATCATTACCAACTATATCTACAATACCATTGTCAATGTTAAAAACATAAGTTCCATTTGGGTTTTTGGTTATGGTTAATGTTCCAGATTCAATATCTTCTTCATTATCTACCGTATCATTCTGAATGTCGTAGTTGATAGCAAAAAATATTTCTGCTTGACCTGTAGCTACTTGATTGTCAGTTATAGAATAAACTCCTTCAATTTCAAAAGAAGAATTATCTGAATATACAGTTATAAAAGTACCGTCTGCCGCTCCTATAAATCGATTCTGACTCCAAGAATATTCACCGCTTGACAATAAAATGTCTTTTCGATAAAAACCAGGACTATCAGCTTCTGTAGGAGTTACAAATCCTTGACTTAATTGAAACTGATCGTTATCGATTTTAAAATTTCCTGTAGAAATGATCGGTGTTGTTTGAGTATCGTCGTCTGACTCGCATGATATTAAAAATGTTAAAATTATCATAAACGTAGAAATTGATTTAATGGTCCTCATAGTTTTAAAGTGTTAATAAATTAAATTATAATTATGATATTACTCAAAGAAACAAGCAAGCAAGCAAATTTAGAAAGGTTTTTCTAGGAATTGCGGTAATCACATCTTTATTTTTCATCGAGGGATGTAGTGATCCTTTGATAGAGGAAACAGATGCAAACAATTCTCTAACAGAAGTTTCTAGTTTTGAAGAGCTGGAGTCTAAAATGACAGATAAGGAACTTTTAAAATTAAAATTTGCAAGGAAACTCGCAGTGGCAGTTTCTGAAAATCAAGAAATGCGATCCTTTTTAAAAAGGGAAGCCTTAGAAATGATCAACAATGATTATGATGTTTTTTATCCAGTCGTAAAGGATAAAAGTATTAAGGGTAGTGATCTAAAATCTTCTGCTGACCCATCAAGCTTTAGAAATGTATTACTACAGTATTTTGATAGTGAAAGTGAACTCATTGAAATCGAGCAACAACTTCCATTATTAACCATTTTTGTTCCTGCATTGCCAGAAAATTCATTTTCTGCACAAAACTGGAATACAGCAGATGTTACTCAAAACCCTGTAGTAGCAGTACGCTTATCTACTTCAAATGATGTACCTATGATTGACAATACCCATGATCACGAATATGTCCTAGAATCAGATTTAATCCCTGCATATCCTGTAATTGTAGTAAAGGATAATGAAAGGATCCAACTAAACAATGGAAATAGTATTAATTCTCAAAAAAACTCTAACCCTTGTCATACAAATTCACTTATAGCTGCTAATCCAAGCTTTTCATATATCGATAATAACTTTGATCCCTGTGTGACTTATTCTGGTGGTGGTTCTAATGGGGGTGCTTCTAACCATACTCCATGTGATCCTCGCTTTCCATCTGTGCCAGGTCGTGACACTACCGTGGATCAATATTTAACTGATGCGTACAATGTGTTTAATGGCGCAATAACTAATCCTTGGCATCGAGATAACATTTATTATCAACTTACTCCTTCTCAAACAGAAGGGGCTTTTGTTGGTGGAAGATTTGCTGAAGCAGTAACCTATTTTCAACTAGCTGGTCATGCTCCCAGCCTTTTTAGTACTATGTCAGATCAAACTGCTGCAACAGGTGATAATGACCCAGTAAATGCAAATCACAATTGGGATCATGATCAAAGAAATAGAACACCGTGGACAGATGGCTTTTTTGAAATGGAAGTTATAGTTATTGATAATTCCAAAACTAGAAACTTAGTTTCTACTCCAAGGTTGTTTAGCGCTAGACCTGAACAGTTATTTGAATATGGGCAAGAAACTGTTGTACGACGAAGAGGAGCGTGGCCTATAACATGGCAACGTACTTACTGGAGACCTATAATAACTGGGTTTAAAGGAATGGATTTAATGTCAAATGAATTAGGTTCTCAAAATGTACGTATAAACCCTTGGGATTTGCAAAATTACTCAAATAACTGGACGTATAAATTTAGTGAAATTGATAATACGGTTGAGGTTACAGATGTAACTACCGCTAGCAGAAAATACAATCAAAATTTTGAATATAACGCATCACTTGATGACGTGGTCAAAGTGGGATTAAAATACGGCGCAAGTCTTGAAGAATCAATAACTAATTCTAGATCTTCCAAGTTTACAGAAGGAAGTGATCGTATAGGAGAATTTGACGTTGCTTTTTATGATAGAATGCTCAATCTTAACCCATGTGATGGTAAATTATATCCTAGATTATATTCCACTTCTCAATTACAAGTTGAAATACGACCTGTTCAAGTAGAATTTTAAACGTTATTTATGAAAACTATAATTAGATTATTTTGTCTTATATTCTTAACTGCAAGTTGTTCTAGTGATAATGAAACCATAGTAGATCACCCAAATTTGGGGGATTATGATCTTCATTCATTCACTTCTAACGTAGCAATGGATCTGGATTATGATGGTATTGAAAGCACTGATTTTAAAGCAGAATTAGATTGGCTATATTTTAATAACCGTTTATTAAACACTTCTTTACCAATGGTTATTAGAAACGCTCACCATCACAATTATGATGATATAGAGGTTTTAGTTGCTAATAATATGGGAATGCCTAGAGATGATTATCACCCTTTAAGTCCCCATATAAACGTAAGATTCAAAGGTGATGATCGTGTTAAACTGTTAGAAATTAAGGAAAATGAAGTGTTAAATATATTTTATCCAGATTCTAGTCCCGACCATGAAATAAATCTGCCAGATGTTAACTCATTTGTCCTTAATGATAATAATACAGTAACTGTGGATATGTCTCAGCGTTTTTTTGATCTCTTGGAAGATGAATGGAAGCAGGTAGAACTTGTTGCAGTTTATAAAAAAATAGAAGATTCAAATGACTGAAGCGGTACTTTAAATTATTAGGATGCTGTCTAGTCCCAAATAAACGATACAGATTATTATAAGGATTAAATTTATGATTTAAAGCTTAACGATGCCAGCATCGTTAAGCTTTTTTGATTTGTACTGTTTTCTTTTCAGTTTATTTTGCTTGTGCATTTCTCTTGGTGTTAGCATGTGGTTAGATAAATGTGGTCTTAAATTATTATAGATTCCGATTGCATTT
>Ga0307981_1000638_pt1 | contig 34134 bp, 37 predicted proteins | sample OrgLakmetagen987_FD_201849 | JGI IMG/M metagenome (GOLD analysis project Ga0307981, IMG submission 201849) | Saline water microbial communities from Organic Lake, Antarctica - #987 | ecosystem: Environmental > Aquatic > Non-marine Saline and Alkaline > Saline | place: Antarctica: Organic Lake... | reverse complement strand
CGGCGGCAGCATCCGCTTCAGAACAGCCGATTTTCGTTCTGGTGAGTATCCCACGTCATTGTCCTATCCCGCCCACCTGAAAATTAGAGAAAAATAGAGCGGCGGACAACTTCCCTGACACAGGGGGTGGCCGAACTGATCGGCGTCGACGGAAAAACCACCCGAGCTCCCGCCACTGCGAAACACCGGCACCCTGAGAACCCGGCGCTCACCTGGTCCGGCCGTGGACGCAAGCCGCAGCAGTTCGTGGACGGATTGGCCGCTGGTAAAACAGCAGAGGATTTGGCCATCGGTTGGGAAACAGGAGAAAGCGCTAGCAGCCCAGACCGGACCTTCGTGGACGGCGCAGCTAACGGCAGCAGTGAGCCCTCTTTACCAAATACTGCACCGCAGGATTTCGCAAGTGCAGAAAATTAAGTCTGTTTTGAACGGCGAAAAGCTGCCGCTGTCCGACGTGTCTGATGCCGCGCCGCAGCTTCACCAGACCGCCCATTGATGCATCGCGCAGCATTTTCGAGGGACGAGTGGCGAAACTGCTGCCAAACCCCCTTAAGCACCTCCGGACCAACCTACTCCTAAGCGGAAGACGCAAAGACAATCTCGTTGGTCAAAGGCGTTTGATCAATCGCCAAGTGTGGCAGAAGCCGCTTGAAGGCAGGTAGAAATTTGTTGAATCGTGGAACAATTTCCAGAGCAGCAAGGCCGATGCAATACTTGGAACAGGACCCGGTCGGATGGTATCCATTGCGACGGAGTATTCTGTCACCCACACCTCGCCCAAAACCCGATTTGGTTTCGATCACGAACATATCGGGTGCGGTCGCGGTTTCCTTGTCGCCATTCCAAAACCTCAGATCGTGATCAATCGTCAACCGCTCTGCACCGTCATGCGCAACCAACGTTATGCGCTGATACCGCATGTTCATGACCGGGGCATAAGGGGCCAGCGATGGGCGTTCATATTGGCCAGTGTGACAGTCCTCCACGAATTGCATCGCAGGAGAGGTCAGTTGGTCGAGGAACTGGGCATCATGAAACAACCGCTTCTTGACGGTGACCTTGCGGATGGTCTTGAGCTTCACCTCGACGAAACAGAGACCCGCATCAAGGTAGTGTCGCGTGCGCACCTTGGAGCGCCGCCTCCTACCCTGAACATGGTGCCGGAAACTACACATCGTAGGACTATCGAAGTAACAGGTCTGATAGCCGAATTCCCGTTTGCCGTCGATTTCAAGAACATCAAAGTGTTCGGCCAGATTTGGCGCTATCTTCGCAAGTGTGCTTTGCGAGACGATGTATTTGTTGTCCAGCCGCGTCAGCATCTCTGCCTTTGCGTTCAGCTCGGCTAGGGAAATCGGAGCAAAATTTGACGTTACCATGTCGCCGCCGTCACGACTTTTGATACGTCAAGCTGACAATGGCCAGATCATTCACGTAGTTCATGCTGATGATCTCAAAGCCAGTCACGCGCACTCCAAGGCGGTTACTGAGTGTAATCAGCATCGCTCCGGGGTTTGAGAGAAGCTGCGGATCGATATTGTCGAGGGTCACCGTAACCGCACGTGACCCGCTCATCAGTGCGGGATGATCAACAATCCAGACACCAAAAAGCACCATGCACGAAATCGCGACCACGTTGACGATCGGCGAACCACCGATCGAGCAGATTACCGCGATGGCGATCGCTCCGAAGAAGTAGGCGATCTCGATCCGACCGATCTGTTCAGAGCGCAGACTAAAAAGGGCCAAGATGGCGAAAAGCCCGAAACCCGCTGCAAGGCTGAACTCTACACTGGAAAGTTTTCCCAGCACCGCGAAGGCAAAAATATTGAACATGGCCGCTGTGGAGGCAAGAATTCGGTCCCCATGCCGTCGATAGTAGAAACCAAAGATCAGGATCGACATTGCAGCGACGTTAATGCCGAAACGCAGACCCAGATCGGCAAGCTCGGGCAAGACGGCCATCATTTAAACTTTCAGTTCGGACTTCGGAGCCTGCTTTCAGGCTGACGGGTCCGTATTAACAAAGCGCTAACCTCGACAACCCATTGTCGTATAAGTGTCATAAATCTCACCCACAATGCCGATTTTTGCAGTTTGGCGGATTTTGGCGCATAGGTTCTTTGAGACCTTCAACGGCATGTTCCAAAGCAGACCAAATCAAGGGGTCCGGCGCAGCCTGAGTGCATTATCGGACCAGGGAGGTCCCAAGCCGCGATGGTCAAGGCCTGTAGTAGGCTCGCAACGCCCGTCCGCAGCGCAGTACCCCCCCGATCCGTGGCCATTTCAACGTCGGCTCTCACCATAGTAGACCTACAACCTCGCACTTGCAGCGAATTCATGTTTACCGCCCAAGGTGTCGAAGGGTTCTTCAAAATGGTGGGAAATTCGCGGTTGCAGCGAAGGGCAGGAAAGTCCGCAGTAGAGCTCTTTTTCCAGATCGGCTCGCACACCTGCGACAAAGCTCTTTGCGTCCCGAGACAGGCCTAGATCGTCATAGTAGGTATCTCGGTGCTCGGAAAAATCTCCCGGCAGGTCGTCATCTGGATTGAAGGGGCGGACCGCTACCGCGATCCAGATGACGACCTGCCGGGAGATTCCAAGACCGCCGTCGCTATATCGACAAGCAACCGTTCCTTGCCGTGGACCGCCCCAATATCGGACGCAATGCTCTGAATGACTTTGTGCCTGGACCGCGGGCCCAGGCGATGAACAACCTCCAGCAGCAGCTCAATCAGCCCTTAGCGTAGGATCCTGCCCCCTCCGGCATAAGACCCCAAAAAGCCAAGCCTCTGACCTAGGAAAACCACCCATTGACAACGTATATACTTTTTGTATATACTTAGACTACTATCGTCAACGACTCTCAATTTTCACAGAACCAAGGAGGGATGGCATGAAAGACGACCTACGCAGACAAGGAGTCATCAGCGATGAATTTCGAATGGAACGAAGAAAAAAGAGAGCAGAATGTAAATAAGCACCGGGTAGATTTTCTCTACGCGGCTTTAATTTTTGAGGGTGAATCCCTCACACGAGAAGACGATCGAGAGAACTATGGAGAAATTCGGTTTGCTTCGTTGGGTTTGGTGGACGGTGTAGCCTACACGGTCATTCACACCGAGCGGGGCGGAAATATCCGTCTTATCTCTGAATGGAAAGGAGGTCAAAAGGACTATGAAAAATACAAAAAGAGCTTCCCTTGAGGAGCTTAGGGCAATGCGCGAACGGGGTGAAATTCAGCCCCCCCGTAAAGATGCCCCAGAACTGGATATGCCAGATGGCTTTTGGGATGCCGCAAAGCCCCAAGAGCCTAAGACCAAGCAACAGGTCAACATGCGTGTTGACCCAGATATCCTTGATTTTTTCAAGAAACAGGGAAACGGCCATCTAACGCGGATGCATGCCGTTTTGCGGTCATACGTCGATGCACAACGGAAACGGCATACACCATAGGACAAGTGAAACACGAAGATTTTGACTTAGGGGTTGACTAAAATGTTCGGTTGGATAAAAAAGAAGGCTCTTGAAGCATCAACAGATGCAATGAAAAACGATATTGAAAGATTAATTCTAAGCTTAGAGGGTGCTGACGAAGAAGAACTTGCAACTATGTTGGTGATAGCAAACATAATGCGGTTAAATCTTACCAAGATGGGTACTATTCCATCTGCTGCGCTAGACTTTAACATACTCCGTGATGATTACATTATACGTCAGTGTGATATGTGACCAATAGCGTTGATAAGTTTAATTAAGCAATTTCAAAAAATGAACCAGCCATCTGATGCATTGGGAGTTATGATTTTACTTCATAGCGTCAGAGCATTGAATGTACCAGAAATTAGAGCACTTGGTCGTGACATGTGGAAACAACTTGAGCGGGGTTTTCCACATTTCCAAGACGCTATCTTTGAGATTCGAAAAGTATCAGGTAATAATATACCTCAGGAAATTGATAGTGAATTGAGGTTTATTCCTCGTGGGTTAGAGCCAAGAACCTAGGCGCAAATTTTTAAGTGGCCTGTTTATAAAAATACTTTGCCGTTTGTGTGAATCTGGCAGGCTTAATCTCTTTGATAAGGAGATTTGAGCATGACCGGGCAACAAAAACTGACTGGGCAACGCCCGACGCACCGCGCCTACATGGTGAAACCTCAAGCCAACAGCGACAAAGGCCGATGGATTGAGATAGGCGCAGCATGGGTACATAAGGACGGTAAGGGTTTTCGCGTGAAGCTGGACGCCTGCCCTTCCAACGGTGAACCCATCGAAATCCGATACATCGACTGGAAGGCCATAGACGAGGGGCGCAGGGAGGCAACCCTCGAGGATCCGCCCGCCACGGCCTCACTTTCCGTGTCACTTGCTTTCGTCCGCGCCCATCTTCCGCTCCAGCCAGCGCACGAAAAAGCTGATCACCAGCACCAGCACGAGGTATTCGAGAATCAGCAGCGAATAGATCTCGAGCGGGCGATATTCCGTCACCACAAGCTCATTGGCGCGGCGGGTCAGTTCCTGCATCCCGATCACGGACGCAAAGGCCGACATCTTGACGATGTAGATGAACTGGTTGGCAAGCGGCGGCAGGATGCGTTTGATCGCCTGCGGCAGGATCACGTAGCGCATGGTCTGGCTATATGTCAGGCCGACCGTCTTCGCAGCTTCGGTCTGGCCCCTGGCGATAGACTGGATGCCCGAGCGGTAGATCTCGGCGGTGAACGCAGAATCGGATATCGCCAGCGTTATGACCGCGCCCCAGAACGCGTCGATGCTGACGCTGATGCCCACGGACTTCAGCACGACAGGTAGCCCGTAGAATACCCAGAACAGCATCGGCAAGAGCGGGATGGCGCGCACGAATTCGATGTAGATCCGCGATGGCAACCGGATCCAGCGTTTGGAGGACATGCCGGGCAAGGCCACGATCAACCCGATGGTCATCGACAGCGCCGCGGCGATCAGCGACAGCAGGATCGTGGCCCCCATGCCGTTGATCAAAAAGCGGATGTTCGACAGCCCGTTCGGCGTGCGCGGGTCGATCACATACCAGCCCCATGTGCCGGGGGCAGCACCGCAGCCTGCCAGCATCAAGAGTGCGGCAACGCCGATCAGGGTTCTGGTTTTCATGACACGCCTCTAATGCTGCAGGATCTGGCTGAGGAACTGTTTGCAGCGCGCGGTTTTGGGTGCGGTAAAGAAATCCTCGGGCGTGCCGGTCTCGATGATCTCGCCCTGATCCATGAACACCATGCGGTCGGCGGCGCGGCGGGCGAACCCCATCTCGTGCGTCACCACGATCATGGTCATGCCGTCCTGCGCCAGATCGACGATCACGTCGAGCACTTCGGAGATCATTTCGGGGTCCAGCGCCGATGTCGGCTCGTCAAAGAGCATGATTTTCGGATCCATGCACAGTGACCGGGCAATGGCGACGCGTTGCTGTTGACCGCCCGACAGCTCTCGCGGCATCTTGTGCGCCTGATCGGGGATGCGCACCCGTTCGAGGTATGTCATCGCCCGCGCCTCGGCGGCCGCACGGCTCAGCCCGCGGGCTTTCATGGGTCCAAGGGTCAGGTTTTGCAGGATCGTCAGATGCGGAAACAGGTTGAACTGCTGAAACACCATGCCGACCTCTGACCGGATTTCAGCGACCGCGCGGTCGTCCTTCATCTCCGTTCCGCGCACGGTGATGCGACCCTGTTCATGGGATTCGAGCGAATTGACACAGCGGATCAACGTCGATTTGCCAGACCCCGATGGCCCGCATATCACCAGACGTTCGCCCTGCGCCACAGTCAGGTCGATATTCTTGAGCGCTTGAAAGGGCCCATACCATTTGTTGAGCCCGCTGATTTCAATCGCTGGGCTGTTATCAGACATGGACCATTCCCCGAAGCCTCTGGTAGGCTAAGTGACAGGTTAAGCCGGCAAAAGGCCATACAAGAACTTGTGTCTTGGCCCGCAAATTCTTCGATTTATACAGAACAGATCCAAAACAGGGAAAAAACAATGCAAATGATCAAGAAACTGGGCCTTGCCATGGCCTGCGCCACGGCGCTTTTTGCTGCGCCCGTTACGGCGCAATCCGCGCTGACGGACATCCTGAGCGGCGGCGTGCTCAAGGTCGGAACCACCGGCGACTGGAACCCGATGTCGGTGCGCGACCCGGCGACCAATTCCTTTGTCGGATACGACATCGACGTGATGACGCAGCTGGCCGCCGATCTCGGCGTCGAGCTCGAGATGGTGCCGACCGACTGGAAAACGCTGGTCAACGGCGTGGTCGCGGGCAATTACCACATGACCGGCTCTGCCTCGATCAGCCCCGCGCGGCTCAAGGCGGCGGGCTATTCCGACAGCTATCTCGCGGTCGAAATGCTGCCCTTTACCACCGAAGAAAAGGTGGGCCGCTTTGACGGCTGGGATTCGGTGAACATGGCCGACGTCAAGGTCGCGACCACGCTGGGCACCTCGTTCGAGGCCATGGTCAAGGAATGGTTCCCCGACGCCGAAATCATCGTGGTCGAGGCCCCTGCCCGGGGGTTCCAGGAGGTTTTGTCAGGCCGCGCGGATGTGTTCGTGACCTCGAACATCGAAGGGTCGACGCTGGTGGCCAAGTTTCCGCAGGTCCGCCAGATCGCGGTCGAGACACCCCGCGCGCCCACGCCCATCGCGATGTTGCTGCCACAAAGAGACCAGGTCTGGATCAACTACGTCAACAGCTGGATCGAGCTGAAGAAAGCCCAAGGCTTCTTTGATGAGACGGCGGCGAAGTGGGGGTTGTGAGACGTATTTGTCTCTGATGCGAATGACAACAGCGGCGCCCCGATCACGGGTGCCGCTTTGCGTTTGGAAGGGTTCATGACAGACAGCTTTCGCATCGACATGCATGCGCATTATTACGGCGGCGGCCTGACCGACACTCTGCGCGCCCGTGACGCGCGCCCTTGCGTGCGCACGCGCGACGATGGCGTGACAATGATGCAGGCGATGAACGGCGCATTTCCGTTTACCCCAGCCTATTTCGATCCGCAGGTCGGGTTGGAGCAGATGCGCGCCACAGGCATGACGCACCGTCTGCTGACCTTTCCCGGTGCCTTGGGTGTCGATCTGCTGCCGGCGTCCGGGATTGCGCCTGCGATCTGTAAATTCAACGATCATCTGGCGGAATTGGGTCGCGATTCAAATGGCGCGCTGATCGGTCTGGCCGGCGTTCCACTGGACGATATTCCCCGCGCCTGCACCGAGTTGCGGCGTATCAGGGTCGAATTGGGCCTGCCGGGAATCATCCTGCCGTCGAATTATTTCAACTCACTGGCCGAGATGGAATCGCTGCGGCCGTTGCTGGCCATTGCCGATGAAGTCGGCTGCCACATCATGCTGCATCCCGGTCTCAAGGTGGGGCAGGAACCGCCCCCCCTGCCCGCGGACAACGTGCAATACCGGCTGTCAGCGGTCGATCTGCAATCGTCAGCGTCGCAGGTGGCATTGACGGTGATCCTGTCGGACATGCTGGATGCCTACCCCAACGTCAGCTTTCAGATCGTCAATCTGGGCGGCACGCTGCCCTTTATCCTGGAACGGATCGAAAGCATCGCTCGGCACCGTAATGCGGACGCGCCGTTTCCCTCTAATCGGTTGCGGCGGCTCTGGTATGATTGCGCGTCACTGGGCCCTCGGGCGCTTGAGACGGCGGTGCGGGTGCTGGGTGCGGACCGGATCATGCTGGGGTCGGATTATCCGATCTTCAAGGACGATCCTTATGGCCACGCAGTTATGCCCGCCGATCTGAGCGCCGAGGACAAGGCGCAGGTCACATGGAAAACGGCGGCTGGTCTGTTGAGCGGGTTGGGTTGGGATTTCACGCCTTGACGCAAGACATCCGTCTCGCCAAGGCAGTCTCTAACCCGCCTCTGCATCGATCATACGTTGCAAATGCAGACGAAACGTCTTGGCTCCCAGATCGAGCCCCAGATCGATATGCGGCGTCGCGGGGTCGGCCATGCCGCGATGCACCGCCTCCAAAATCACCTTGTCTTCGTTGAAGGCCATCACCGCGCCTGCGTTCATCTTGTCCGAGATCGCCTTGTCCAAAGGGTCGGTATTGCGGTGCTGGAACCAGATGTATTGCGTATTGTCCGCATCTATCGGTGTCATGAAATTGTAGGAAATGTTGATATAGGTCTGATCGACCGGCGTCATATCCGGCCCGCCGGTGCCCAAAGGCGTGTAGACCGACTTGTTCAGCGCAATCCCCGGCACGCTCATCTCGTAATGCTGCAAGCGGTCGCAGGGGCCTTCGAAGCGCACAAGATCGGCGTAGTAAGGCGACGGCGGCTGGCCGTAAATCCAGCGCGACACGATGACGCCGTGGTCGGTTTTTTCCATATCCAGTGGCGCATTGTCCGTGCCACCGCCTGCAAAAGACGTCACATGCACCCAGGCGACATGGCTGGGGTCGAGCAGATTGTCGACCACCCAGAGGTAATTGCACGCGATGGGCAGTTTGCCCCCGTCGGTATACCCCCAGTCGGGATTGTCGAAATTCGCGATTTCATAGATATCATCCGGATCGGCCAGCGCAGGATCCCCCATCCAGATCCACAAGAGCCGGTAGCGGTCGACCACGGGATAGGATTTGACCACCGCACGGCGCGGCGTCATTCCGCGCTGGGTGGGCGCTTCTGTGCAGGCACCGGTGCCGTCGAACGTCAGCCCGTGATAGCCGCAGACCACCAGGTCGCCGTCCAGCGCGCCCATCGACAGCGGTAATTTGCGGTGCGGGCAGGCATCCTCAAGCGCTATGGGCGTGCCGTCTTTCTGACGGTAGAACACGACCCGTTCGCCCAGCAGCATCTGCGGCCTGAGCGCTCGCTCATATTCCTTGCTCCAGCCCGCGACATACCAGCAATTGCGCAAAAACATCGCCTTCTCCTATCTGTCCTACCCGCAGGATGCAGGTCGCGACCGCCATGCACACACCTCAAACGGCACCCGGAACCGAAGCCGACTCAGCATTCTTTTGATCGTATGCATTTTATAGGCTACCATCGCTACACCGTCCAGACTTGTGCGACCCTGACACCGGTCATCGGCACAGACAACACCGCAATCCTGTCCTGCATCCATAGGCCGCGCAACACATGCTCAAGAACCTGCCCTTCAACGCTCTGCGCACGCTTGAGGCGGTGGTGCGCCTGCGCGGATTCGGGCGCGCCGCGGAAGAACTGGGCGTGACGCAGAGTGCCGTGTCCCAGCAGGTCAAACAGCTTGAGGAATGGCTGGGTCATTTGCTGATGGAGAGGCGCGCGCGTGAACCTATGCCGACCGAGGCGGGGGCGCATCTGGCCCGCGCTGTCCGCGATGGATTTGGCGCGATCGAGGTGATCTGTGACGACCTGCGCAACGCGCGCAAGCAGCGCAAGCACGATGTTCTGGTCGCCGCACCGCCGGGCTTTGCCTTTGTCTGGCTCTTGCCCCGGCTTCTGGGCTTTGATGAGCAAAACCCCGGCTTTCCGATCTCGCTGTCGACCGATCCGGCGTCGCGGCAACCGGACCGGGGGGCGGCGGATGTGGTCATCGCCTACGGCGCGGGCAGTTTTTCGGGTCTGCACGCAGAGCTGTTGATGACCGAAGACATGTCGCCGGTTTGCGCGCCCGGGCTGGCGCAAAGTTTGCGCAGCGTGGCCGATCTGCCCGGTCAGATGATCCTCGAGGATGAGCTGGACGCCGCCGACAACCTGTCGAACTGGGATCACTGGGCCAAAGAGCTTGGCATCACCCTGCCACATTTCCCGCACACACGGTCGTTCGGTCAGGCCAATCTGGTGGTGCAGGCCACGATCGGCGGACACGGCGTGGCGATGGGGCGTCGCCCGCTGGTCGAGGATGCGGTGCAAAGCGGCGCGCTGGTCTATCCATTTGCAGACGAGCAAGGCCCCCGGTTTGCGCGGTCGCAATCGTCCTATTGGTTCGTCTGCCCCCACGAGGCGTTGCGCGCAGACCCGGTGCGCGCGTTCCGCGATTGGCTGCACGCAGAGACGGCGGTCTATCGGTAGGCCAGTTGCCCGCGGGCGGACTGCCCGACCTGCCGCGCAGGCGCGGCGAAAACCGCGGCCATGTCGGGAAAGCGTTCCAGCAACGCAGCACCGCCTGCCACGCGGTTTGGGTGCAACACGCCGCCCTCCCAGACCGCAACCCCGTCAAGCCGCACCGTCGGGTCCAGAACGTTCAGCGAAATTTCACCCGGCGGCATCGCTCCGCAGGTGTGGAAATGCAGCAGGCGCGGATTGCCGAAGGCACACCCGCTCCAACGTTCGAAATTGGCACCGGCAGGGCCCGTGTAGCAGCATCCGGGGTGAATGCCCGTGTGCCACGAATGGACGTAATGCGGCTCTGTTCCGCAGGTTTTGGCGACAAAGTCGTAATGCGCGCTGGCGGCGGCCACATCGCGCGGCGCGCCGTCAAAGCCGGTGATCCGCGTGCCGTCAAAGTCGACAAACAGCGTGTCTTTGATTTCGCAGGCATAAGGCATGTAATAGCACGATCCTGTGCCCGTCAAAAACCCCTTTTGCGCAACCCGTCCGGCAAAGTGCTGCGCGGGAACTGGCGCGTGCACAGACATCGGAAACCGCGTGCGGGTGACATCGCCTGCCGCCTCGATCGCCGCTGGCCCGCCCTCAAAATCCGTGCCTGCGGGGCAGGTGACGTGAATGTGACCCGCCCTGGCAATGGCCTGATCGATCGTCTGTTTCAACGCCTCGAACGCTGCATAATCGACAGTGCCGAAGGGCGAGGCCAGCATGTCGCGGTCAAGCGCATAGAGGATGATCTGCCGCCCTGCGCCGGTGCTGGTGTGAAACCTGATCTGATCGCCCAATCGCGCCAGAAACACGGTGCAATCGGCGGCCTGCATCAGCGCCTGCAACTCAGGCCCGGGGTCGCTGACATCGCGGTTGAGCGCCACGGCGCTGGTCTGTGTGATCAGACCGATCTGGTGCGCGACACAGGTAATTTCCGGCACCAATCCGGGGTCGTAATAGCCTTCGGCCTCAGTCTCGTGGACCAGCAACAGCCGCTGCCCCGCTGTCACCTGCGCGCAGTTGAGCAACAGGTTGCGAACGCCCTGCTCCAGCCCGCCGTGCAATGCGATATCCATGGTCCACCCTTCATGCATGTGTCCAAACAGCCTAACCCTTGCGGCGCGACCGGGCTATGCCCCAGTCATAATGCCAAACATAAGGTCAGCTAATCAGGTGCGGATCTGCCCGACATTTGCGCAAAACCGCCCCACGCCGCAAGCAGAGGCCAAAAAACATTTGCAAGCACCCCCGCATGGAACACATACATTATTTCCGAAGCCCTAAAGCGGATCGTGTCCCGATGACAGCCCAGCCAGAGATGATCAGCGTCCGCGATGTCGACAAATTCTACGGGCCGTTTCAGGCACTGAGCAATGTCGACCTGAGCGTCAGACAGAGTGAACGTGTGGTGATCTGCGGCCCGTCCGGTTCTGGAAAATCGACCCTGATCCGCTGTCTGAACGGGCTTGAGTTCCACAATGCCGGCACTATTGTGGTGGACGGTATCGAAGTGTCGGAAACGTCCAGAGACCTGCGCAAACTGCGTCAGGAGGTCGGCATGGTGTTTCAGCAGTTCAACCTCTTTCCGCATCTGACGATCCTTGAGAACCTGACGATCGGCCCGATCCGGGTGCGCAAGATCTCGCGCTCTGAGGCCGAGGCACGCGCGCGCAAGATGCTCGACCGGGTGCATATTCCCGAACAGGCCGACAAATACCCCGCGCAGCTTTCGGGCGGTCAGCAGCAGCGCGTCGCCATCGCCCGCTCGCTGTGCATGGAAACCCGCGTGATGCTTTTTGACGAGCCGACATCGGCGCTGGATCCGGAGATGATCGGAGAGGTGCTCGACGTAATGGTCGAACTTGCCGACACCGGGATCACCATGGTCTGCGTCACGCATGAAATGGGTTTTGCCCGCAAGGTCGCCGACACGATGGTGTTCATGGAGCAGGGCCGCATCGTCGAGGTGGCCGCGCCCGACAAGTTCTTCACCAACCCCGACAGCGAACGCTGCAAGATGTTCCTGAGCCAGATTCTTGAGCATTGAGCATGGTGGAACAGACCCTGACACGGCCCAAAACGGCCCCTGCCCCGCGCCGCATCTTCGGCCCCGGTGGCTGGATCAATTCGGTGCCCGTGGCGGTCGCGCTTTATCTGATCATCGTCGGCGTGATCATCTATGGGTCTTACGCTGGCGCGCAGGCGATGGGGTATAATTGGCAATGGTATCGGATGCCGCAATATTTCTACTCGCTGACGGACGATGGCTTTCAATGGGGCGAAATATCCATCGGGCTGGTCAAGACGATCGAGCTGTCGCTGACCTCGTTCTTCTTCGCCATGGTGCTGGGTCTGCTGGTCGCGCTCTTGCGGCTGTCCGGTCTGGTGGTGGGCACGGCTGTCGCGGTGATCTTTCTGGAATTCGTGCGCAACATGCCGATTCTGGTGCTGCTTTATCTGTTTTACTATGTGTTGGGGCCCATCTTCAGCCTCGATCGCTACACCGCCAGCGTGCTGTGCCTTGCGGTCTTCCACGCCGCACTGATATCGGAGATCTTCCGCGCAGGCATCAACGCGGTGGCGACGGGCCAGTGGGAGGCCGCGAAATCCATCGGCATGTCGCGGGCACAGGCCTACCGCTATATCGTGCTGCCGCAGTCGGTGCGGTTCATGCTGCCACCGATGACGGGCGAGGCAGTGCATCTGATCAAAAGCTCTGCCGTGGTCAGCGTGATCGCGGTGGCGGAGCTGACCACAATCGGGCGCAATCTGATTTCCGACACCTTCATGAGTTTCGAGATTTGGTTCACCATCGCGGCGGTCTATCTGGTCGTCACTTTGCTATTGTCCATCGGGGTATCCCGGCTGGAAAAGAAATACGCGGTCCAAAGTTGACCGCGTTGAACACCCAACAAGGAGAGAAGACAATGACATTCACAAGACGTCTCATGGGCCTCGCGCTGGCCTCGGTCACGGCGCTATCTGTCGCCCTGCCCGCCGCTGCACAGGATACCCGCCAGAGCCTGTCCAGCGAAAGCGTGATCGAGAGCATCAAAGAAGAAGGCGTGATCAAGATCGGCCTGTCGCTGTTCCGCCCTTGGTCGATGCGCGATCTGAACGGCGAACTGGTCGGGTTCGAACTGGACGTGGGCCGCGAACTGGCCAAGGACATGGGTGTCGAGGTCGAGTTTATCCCGACATCCTGGGACGGCATCATTCCGGCGCTGGTGTCGGGCAAATTCGACGTGATCATCTCAGGCATGTCGATCACCCCGCAGCGCAACCTGACTGTCAGCTTTTCCGACCCTTACGCATTTTCGGGCATGACCATTATGGCCAACACGGCGATGACCGAAGGCTTTACGCTGGAGGATTACAACAGCCCCGACGTGACATTCGCCGCCCGCCGTGGCGCGACGCCCGCCACCGTCATCGCGGCCATGTTCCCCGAGGCGGAATTGCTGCTGTTCGACGAGGATGGCGCATCGACCCAGGAGGTGCTGAACGGCAACGCGCACGCGACCATGGCATCCGAGCCGTTACCGTCCGAAGAGGCCCGCCGCTATCCCGACATCCTGAACGTGCCGTTCAGCCAGTCCTTCATGGCCGCGGGCGAAGCGTTTGCACTGCGCAAGGGTGACCCGGATGCAGAGAACTTTTTCAACAACTGGATCGGGACCAAGACCCGCACCGGCTGGCTGAAAGAGCGCAACGATTACTGGTTCAAAGGCAACGAATGGACCGACATGGTAGCCGAATAATCCATGATCCGGGGGGCAATACCTGCCCCTCGGCCCTTTTCTGGCAGGCTTTTCATGCGCAGCTTTATCAAACGGCTCCACTGGCTCGATTACCTCATTGTCGCGCTGATCGCGGCAGGTATCACGACGGTCGTGCTGCGCATCGGCGGCACCCTGAATTACGACTGGCGCTGGGAAAACATCCCCAACTACATCTTTCGCTACCGCGAGGACGAAGAGCGCTGGATCGCCAACCTGCTGGTGCAGGGTCTGGTGGCCACGATCCGCATCAGCATCTATTCCGGCATCCTCGCGCTGATCCTCGGCGTGATTCTGGGCATCGCGCGCTGTTCGACCAACCTGACCATCCGCATGCTGGCCCGCACATATCTTGAGTTTCTGCGCAATGTGCCGCCCGTGGTGGTCATCTTCATCTTCTTCTTCTTCCTGTCCGAACAGCTGATTCAGGCGCTCAACATGGAACGCTGGGCGCGCGACATCGCGCGGTCCGAAAACAACGGCGTTTGGGAGTTCCTTTTCGGCGACATGCGCCGGTTTCCGTCGCTGATCTCGGGCGTGATCGTTCTGGCGCTCTTCGAATCTGCCTTCGTCGGCGAAATCGTCCGCGCCGGTATCCAGTCCATCGAGCGCGGCCAACGCGAGGCGGCGCGATCATTGGGCATGACCCGGCTCGACGAGATGCGGTTCATCGTCCTGCCGCAAGCCCTGCGCAAGGTGATGCCGCCGATGGCCAATCAGTTCATAACGCTGGTCAAGGACAGCTCGCTTATCTCGCTGATTTCGGTTCAGGAACTGACGTTCAAGACGGTCGAGCTGGTCGCCTCGACCCGGTTGATATTCGAAGCGTGGATCACGGCTGCGGCGTTTTATTTCGTGATCTGTTTCGGGCTGTCGCTGCTGTTTCGAAGGCTGGAGAACCGATAGCACCTGCGCCGCAGACCGCACTCAACCCGAAGGCGGCGGGCGGGCGTCTGCCCGTTTCGTCGCACCAAAGGCAGGCCACTACAAGCCACCCGCCTCTGGCGGGACGCGCAGTCACTCCCCCCGCTTACTTTGCACATGACGCAACACCCTCTTGTTAGTTACAAAACCAACCAATATCCCTGTAACAAGGAGGAGCCGCTCATGAACACCCAGACCCCGCCGCACAGCCTGCAAACCGCCACACACTCCGCCACACACTCCGGCACGCATCCCGGCTACATGCCCGGTTTTGGCAATGATTTCGAGACCGAGGCGCTGCCCGGCGCGCTCCCGCAAGGCATGAACTCGCCGCAAAAATGCAATTACGGCCTTTATGGCGAGCAGCTCAGCGGCACCGCCTTTACAGCGCCCAGTCATCAGAACGAACGCACCTGGTGCTACCGCATCCGACCCTCGGTGAAACACACGCACCGGTTCGCCAAAATCGACCTGCCCTATTGGAAATCCGCGCCGCATGTCGACCCGGACGTGATCAGCCTTGGGCAATACCGCTGGGACCCGGTGCCCCATTCCGACGCCGATCTGACGTGGCTCACCGGTATGCGCACCATGACCAGCGCGGGCGACGTCAACACGCAGGTCGGCATGGCAAGCCACGTCTACCTCGTCACCGCGTCGATGAAAGACGCGTATTTCTACTCCGCCGACAGCGAATTGCTGGTCGTCCCGCAGGAAGGCCGCCTTCGGTTTGCCACCGAACTTGGCGTGATCGACCTGGAGCCGCAGGAAATCGCCATTCTTCCGCGCGGCCTTGTCTACCGGGTAGAATTGCTGGACGGTCCTGCGCGCGGGTTCGTCTGCGAAAACTACGGGCAGAAATTCGATCTGCCGGGGCGCGGGCCGATAGGCGCGAATTGCATGGCCAACCGCCGCGACTTCAAGACGCCTGTCGCGGCCTATGAAGACCGCGAGACCCCTTCGACCGTCACCATCAAATGGGCAGGCCAGTTCCATGAGACCCACATCGGCCATTCGCCGCTGGACGTGGTTGCGTGGCACGGCAATTACGCGCCTGTGAAATACGATCTGCGCACCTACTGCCCCGTCGGCGCGATCCTGTTCGACCATCCCGATCCGTCGATCTTCACCGTCCTCACCGCCCCATCGGGGGTCGAAGGCACCGCAAACATCGACTTTGCCCTGTTCCGCGACCGCTGGATGGTGGCCGAGGACACGTTCCGCCCGCCGTGGTATCACAAGAACATCATGTCCGAGATGATGGGCAACATCCACGGCATCTACGACGCCAAACCAAAGGGATTTGTCCCCGGCGGCATATCCCTGCACAACATGATGCTGCCCCATGGGCCGGACCGAAACGCATTCGAGGGCGCGTCCAACGCAGATCTCAAGGCCGAAAAGCTCGAAGACACCATGTCCTTCATGTTCGAGACCCGCTTTCCCCAGCACCTGACCGCCTTTGCCGCGAACGAGGCCCCCTTGCAGGACGATTACATCGATTGCTGGGCCGATCTGGAGAAGAAATTCGACGGTACCCCGGGGAAGAAATAGCGCCATGCCCCTGATGAAAAGCTGGGTGGAAAGCGCCAGCAGCGCCGATACGCCGTTCCCGCTGAACAACCTGCCGTATGGCGTGTTTTCGGCTCCGGGTCGGCGCAGATCCCTCGGTGTGGCCATTGGCGATCAAATTCTCGATGTGCGTGCGTTGAGGGATGCAGGATACGTCACGTGTTCCAATTTGATCCCTGCAGGAAGGCCCGACCCTTTTCTGGACACGACTTGGAACGGGTTCATGGCGCTTGGGCCCGAAATCTGGTCTTTGTTCCGGAATGGTCTCACGTCGCTGCTGTCGGATTGTGCAAAGCAAGACGAGATTGCGCCGCTGCTCTTTCCGCAAACCGACGCCAGATTGCACATGCCCATCGACGTCACCGAATACACCGATTTCTACGCAGGTCGTCACCATGCGACCAACGTCGGCACCATGTTTCGCGGAGCCGACAACGCCCTGCCGCCGAACTGGCTGCATATGCCCATCGGCTACAACGGTCGTGCCTCGTCTGTCGTGGTGTCTGGCACGGATGTGCGCCGCCCGTGGGGGCAACTCAAAGGGCCCGACGATACCGTGCCGCGTTTCGCGCCATCGGAGAAGTTCGATATCGAGCTGGAGTTGGGAGCAATCGTCGGCACATCCAGCTTTGGCCCGATTACCGTCGATCAGGCAGACGCGATGATCTTTGGCTACGTCCTGCTCAACGACTGGTCGGCGCGCGATATTCAGGCGTGGGAATACCAACCGCTCGGCCCGTTTCAGGCCAAGGCAACGGCCACAACCATCAGCCCCTGGATCGTGACCGCCACCGCCCTCGCCCCCTTTTGCACCGACCCGCCCCCGCGAGAGGTGCCGCTTTTGCTGCATCTGCAAGACACCGGGCCGATGTTCCACGACATCCATGTGCATGTGACGCTGGCCCCAAAAGGTGCGGACCCCACGATTATTTGCAAGACCAATGCGCGCGAGCTTTACTATTCCGCAGCCCAGCAACTGGCCCATCACGCCAGTTCCGGATGTCCGATGAACGTCGGCGATCTGCTCGGCTCCGGCACCATCTCCGGGTCGGCCAAAACCAGCCGAGGATCGCTTCTGGAGCTGGGTTGGGGCGGAACAGAGCCGTTTTCGCTGAACGACGGCAGCACCCGTACATTCATCGAGGATGGCGACACGCTCACCCTGCACGGCTCATCCCTTGGCGACGGATACCAGATCGGCTTTGGCACATGTTCCGGCACGCTTCTTCCTGCACTTGACGACCCATTCAAAGGATAACGACCCATGGCAAAAGCATTCGCATCCCAAGGCGACATGACCGAGAAAAAGATCACCTTTGACGAGGTGGGCCGCGATCTGTGGGCCTTTACCGCTGAGGGCGACCCCAATTCCGGCGTCATCATCGGCGACAAATCGGTGATGATCGTCGAGGCGCAGGCGACGCCCCGTCTCGCGGGCAAGGTGATCGAAAAGGTCCGCTCCGTCACCGACAAACCGATCAGCCACGTCGTGCTGACGCATTATCACGCCGTCCGTGTGCTGGGGGCCTCGGCCTACAACGCTGGTGAAATCATCATGTCAGACGCCGCGCGCGGCATGGTGGTGGAGCGGGGCCAGGAGGATTGGGACAGCGAATTCCAACGCTTTCCGCGTCTGTTTGAAGGCCACGAGAGCATCCCCGGCCTGACATGGCCCACCACCACCTTCAGCGAGAGCATGACCGTGTATCTCGGCAATCGCCGGGTCGATCTGATGCATCTGGGCCGCGCGCATACCGCTGGCGACATCGTCATTCAGGTGGCGGATGAAAACGTCATGTTCACCGGCGATATCGTCGAGGACCATTCGGCCTGCTATTGCGGTGACGGACATTTCGCCGAATGGGGGGACACGCTCGACAATATTGCGGCGTTCGACGTCGACGCCATCGCTCCGGGCCGTGGCGGCGCATTGATCGGCAAGGAGGCTGTGGCCCGCGCCATCCACTCTACCCGCGATTTCGTGGATTCAACCTACGCCCCCGCCGCACGTGTCGCGGCACGCGGAGGCTCGCTCAAGGAAGCGTGGGACGCCGTCCGCGCCGCCTGCGACCCCAAGTTCAAGGATTACGCAATCTACGAGCATTGCCTGCCCTTCAACGTCGCCCGCGCTTACGACGAGGCGCGCGGCATCGAAAACCCCCGCATCTGGACCGCCGAACGCGATCTGGCGATGTGGGCCGATTTGCAGGCGTAACGCCCATGACCGCCGCCCGTTACCGGACCGCGTTCACGCTCTATCCCTATGTCAGGGTCGCGGAGCAAAGCGCGCGCGATCCGGTTCGTCATCCGGTCGTCATCGTGGGCGCAGGCCCCGTGGGGCTGGCGCTGGCGCTGGATCTGGGGCTGCGTGGCACGCCCGCGCTGGTGCTGGACGACCATGAGGGCGCGGGGCTGGGCAGCAAGGCGATCTGCTTTGCCAAACGCACGCTGGACATCGCCAGCCGTCTGGGGGCCGGGCAAAAGATGGTCGACAAAGGCGTGGTGTGGAACGTCGGGCGGGTCTTTCACCGGGATGGGACTCTCTTTGAATTCGATCTTTTGCCCGAGGCAGGCCACCGCAACCCGGCATTCATCAATCTGCAACAGCCCGAGTTCGAACGCTTTCTGGCCGAGGCCATTCGGGGTGCGCAATCCGCCGGTGCGCCGATCGAAATTCGGGGCCGCAATGCCGTCACCGGACTTGACCAACAAGGCAGCCACGTCACGCTGAGCATCGACACGCCCGACGGCCCCTACTGGATCGAGGCGGAATATCTGGTGGCCTGCGACGGCGCGCGGTCGACCTTGCGCGATAGGATGGGGCTGAGCTTTGACGGTCGCGTGTTCGAGGATAATTTCCTGATCGCCGACGTGCGCATGAAGGCCGATTTCCCGACCGAGCGCTGGTTCTGGTTCGATCCGCCGTTCGAGAGTGCCGGCCAATCTGCATTGTTGCACAAACAACCCGACGACATCTGGCGCATCGACTTTCAACTGGGTTGGGAGATCGACCGCGCCGCCGAGCTTGACGTGACCCGCATCCGTGCCCGCGTCGATGCGATGCTTTCGAGCCAGCGTGGCGCCGTGCCGGATTACGATCTCGTCTGGACCTCGATCTACACATTCCAATGTCGTCGAATGGCGCGTTTCCGGCACGACAGGGTCTTTTTCGCCGGAGATTCTGCACATCAGGTGTCGCCCTTTGGCGCGCGTGGCGCAAACTCCGGCGTGCAGGATGCCGAGAACCTCGCGTGGAAGCTCGATCTGGTGCTGCGCGGGCTGGCAGGCGACGATCTGCTCGACACCTACGCGACGGAGCGCGAGTTCGGCGCCGACGAAAACATCCTGAATTCCACCCGTGCCACGGATTTCATGACACCCAAGACCGAGATCAGCCGGATCTTTCGCAACGCGGTACTGGGCTTGGCGCGTGATCATGCCTTTGCGCGACCGCTCGTGAATTCGGGGCGGCTCTCTGTGCCTTGCGTCTATGACGGCTTGGCTCTGTTTGGCGAGGATACGCTGGATGGTCCGCCGGTGTCGCGCCCGGGGGCAAGCTGCCCGGATGCGCCCTTTGGCAAAGGCTTCCTGCTGGATCACCTGAGCGGCGATTTCGTGCTGCTGGCACTGGGCGGACCAGAGCCCGCGCCGGTGACATCGGACGGCATCACCGCGCGCGTGCTGCATATCCCCAACCCATCGGACGCGTTGCGCGACCGCTATCTGGGCGCGGCCCGACAGGCGATCTATCTCATCCGGCCCGATCAGCATATCGTGGCCCGCTGGCCTGAATGGGACGCTGCGCCTGTGACCAAAGCCCTGCGTCGCGCCATTGGAAAGGCCTGAGCGATGACCCTGACCTTGAGGCCCAATATCCCCGACCCCGACGGATTCTACGACGATCTGCTGCGCGCCCATGCCGGTCTGAGCAAGGACCAAAGCGACGCGCTGAACGCCCGGCTGATCCTGACGCTGTGCAATCATATCGGCGACCGCGACGTGATACGCGCAGCGTTGGAGGTGGCGAAATAAAGACTGATCCGGCGGTGCCGACTTTCCAAACCCATCCAATTCCCGACGCGTGGATTTCTTATTGCCTGAACGACCAGGGCTATGTCGCACGGGGCAACATCGGACCGTTGGCCGAGGCTTTGGCCGGTGCTTTGGCCGGTGCTTTGGCCGGTGCTTTGGCCGGTGCGCAGGACGCAATGCTGGCCAACCATGGACCTGCGGTCGCGGGCAAGGATGTCGAGGCCGTCTGCACTGCCATCGAAAAGCTCGGGGATACCGCGCGTCTGGCCATTTTGATGCACGGATATGCGCCCCGCAAGCCGCGCCCCGATCAGGCACTGGCACTGGCACTGGCACTGGCACTGGCACTGGCACTGGCACTGGCACTGGCACTGGCACTGGCACTGGCAAACAAATTCGATATGGAGTGGGACGATTGACCGAATTTTCCGCCAACCTGGGTTTTCTCTGGACCGAATTAGCGCTGCCGGATGCGATCCGCGCCGCCAGAAAAGCCGGGTTTCACGCCGTCGAATGCCACTTTCCTTACGCGACAACCGTGGCTGACGCAAAGGCCGCTCTGACTGAAACCGGCCTGCCCATGCTGGGCCTCAACACGCGCAAAGGCGACCCTGACAAAGGCGAAAACGGGCTCTGCGCCTTGCCGGGTCGCATGGACGAGGCGCGCGCCGCCATTGACGAGGCCATCGCCTATGCAACCGCTATCACCTGCGGTGCGGTGCATGTGATGGCCGGTGTAACGACCGGCGCGCAAGCTGAGAAAACCTTTGCCGACAATCTGGCATATGCCTGCGCGCAGGCCGCCCCGCACGGCATCACCATCCTGATCGAACCCCTCAACCGTGACGACGCACCGGGTTATTTCCTGACTTCTACGGGACAGGCCGTGGGTTTGATCGAACAGGTCGGCGCTCTCAATCTGAAACTGATGTTCGATTGCTACCACGTGCAGCGGACCGAGGGCGATCTGACCCATCGCCTGACCGAATTGATGCCCCATATCGGTCATATCCAGATTGCAGGCGCACCGGCACGCGGCAGGCCCGATATAGGTGAAATCAATTATCCGCATCTTTATGCGCATCTGAAATCGCTGGGATATACGAAACCGCTCGGCGCGGAATACAAGACCTTTGGCCCGACGGAGCCGACGCTGGGCTGGTTAAGACCCTAATCCGCGCAAACCATCCAGGATCAGCCACAGACCCACGGCACCCAGCAGGCCCAGGATCACGTAGTTGAACCGCTCCGGGTCGATGCGCCGGACGAGCCAGATGCCCGCCCATGTCGCCAGCAAAGACAGCGGCACCATCAGCGCAGAGGTCACCAGCGTGGCACCCGACATTTGCCCCAGCGCCACATAGGGCACCACCTTGACCGTGTTGACCATCGCGAAGAACACGACGCTGGTGCCCACGAACAGATCGCGCGGCAGCCGCAGCGTCATCGCGTAGATCTGAAACGGCGGCGTGCCTGCGTGCGAAATCATGCTGGTAAAGCCAGACCCCGCACCGCACAGCACCCCGACCCAGCCTCTGGGCCGAACGGGCAACGCGTCCTTGATCCGGTTCTTGATCCCGAAATAGACCGCAAACCCCAGCGCGATCACCCCGATGATCAGCGTCACCATATCGGTATTGACCCATGCGGCCAGCAGGTAGCCCAGCCCAATCCCCAGCACCGCGCCGGGCATTAGGATACGCAGCGTTGCCCAATCGACCGTTCGGCGATAGGCCGTCACGCTCATCGCGTCCTGCACCAGCAGGATCGGCAGCATGACCGACACCGCCGTCAAAGGCGGCATCACGGTAACGAGGATGGGCGTGGCCAGTATCCCGATGCCTGCAAATCCACCCTTGGCCAGGCCGGTGATCGTCACGGCAAGGCACAGCATCATCATCTGCGGCCAATCAAGCATGGTAACCCCGCCGTGATCTGCTGGAACGGTCCAAATCAGGCTCTAGCTTTGCGCAATTCGGCTCAGGCAGCGCCGCAAAATCTGCTGTTCATGCAGCGTGAACTGCGCGGCGAGACGGGCATCGTAGGCCTGAGCCTCGGCCCGCAGATCGACAAAGACCGCCCTGCCCTGTTGCGTCAGATCCAGCGTTTCCTGCCGCCTGTCCTGTGCATTCAAGGCGCGGGTCAGATAGCGTTTACGCTCCAGCGCGGACACCGCGCGGCTGACCTTGGTCTTGTGCAGATCCGCACGGGTGCAGATCGCCGAGGCGGTCATCGCACCGTAGCGACCCAGATGAAACAGCACCCGCCATTCAGTGCGCAACATGCCGTAACGGTTCTTGTAATGGCTCTGGAATCCCCGGCTTGTCACCTCTGCCGCGCGGTTCAGCGCGTAGGGCAGAAAATCGCTCAGGTCAAAGTCGGGGGCATGGGTCATTGACGCAGAATATGCCCCTGTCGTTGCATGCGCAACCAATCCCGCAGCAGATCCCGAAATCGCATCAAAGCGGGTTGAAGCAGGCCACCTGAGACCCGCTTGAATGCTCTTGCAAGACGGGCTCTGACACGGCGCATTGATCGGTCGCAAAGGCACATCGCGCGCGAAAGGCGCAGCCTTGGGGCGGGTTCAGCGGGTCGGGCAATTCGGTGTCGTGACCCTCTGGCGCTGTCAGCGGGCGGCCGACGACCGGCGCGCTGTCGGCAAGCAACCGGGTGTAGGGATGGCGCGGATTGGCAAAGATATCCTCGGCCCGGCCAATCTCGACCACGCTGCCGAAATAGAGCACGGCCACCCGGTCGCTCATCGCCTCGACCACGGCCAGATCGTGACTGATAAAGAGATATGTCAGACCGAACTGCGCCTTTAGATCAGCCAAAAGGTTCAGCACCTGCGCCTGCACCGACACATCCAAAGCCGACACCGGTTCATCCAGAATGAGGATGTTGGCCTGTGCCGCGAGCGCCCGCGCAATGCCGATGCGTTGCGCTTGCCCGCCTGAAAATTCATGCGGATAGCGGTCCAGAAAATCGGGTCGCAGGTTCACCGCGGCAAAGATCTCGGCGATGCGGGTGTTGCGGGCCTCGCGCGGCATGTTGTGCAATTGGCGCAACGGCGCCTCAAGCACCTGACGGATGGTTTTGCGCGGGTTCAGGCTGCTGATCGGATCCTGAAAGACATATTGGATCTTGCGTCCAAAGATCGCCGGATCGGCATTGTCCAGCGCCGCACCGTCGATCTCGATAGAACCCGTCGTCGCCGGCAAAAGCCCCACCAGCATCCGCGCAAGTGTGGATTTGCCACAGCCGGATTCGCCGACGATGCCCAGCGTTTCGCCCTGCGCAACGCTCAGGGACAGGGGTCGCACGGCATGAACCTGGCCTTTGGACGCGCCAAAGAGCGTCTTGCCCAGATCAAACGTCCTGGACAGATCCGTCAGCTTGAGCGCGACTTTCATGATGCGGCCTTTGAGGGTGCGGCGGTTTCGGGGTCGATGCAGCGCACTGCGCGCGTGCCGTTCGATATGAGCGCGATGTCACCGTTGCGGCAGGCCTTGGACACCTTGGCGCAGCGATCGGCAAAGGCGCAGCCGTCGGGCAATCGGTCGAGCATCGGCGGCAGGCCCGGAATGGCGGCCAGCCTCCGCCGCCCGCCGCCCAGTTCGGGCACACATTCGATCAGGCGTCTGGTATAGGGATGCGCAGGCGTGGCCAGCACATCGTCTGTCCTGCCCTGCTCGACGATGCGTCCGGCATACATAACCGCCACCCGGTCGCACAGCTGCGCGACCACACCGAAATCATGGGTGATGAAAATGATCGCCAACCCCCGTTCGCGCCGCAGATCGCCCAGCAACGACAGCACCTGCGCCTGCACCGTCACATCGAGCGCCGTGGTCGGCTCGTCCGCGATGATCACATCCGGATCATTGGCCAGCGCCATCGCAATGCCGACCCGCTGGCGCATGCCGCCCGACAACTCGTGCGGATAGCTGTCGATGCGGCTCTCGGCGTTGGGGATACGCACCGAGCGCAGCAGGTCTGTCGCCTTGGCGCGCCCTTCGGCCCTACTGATGCGACGATGCGCCGAAATAGCCTCGATCAATTGATCGCCCACCTTTTAAAGAGGGTGCAGTGTGGCCTGCGGATCCTGAAAGATATAGGCGACCTTGTTGCCGCGCAGGGACCGCAAAATCCCGTAGGGCGCACCGATCATATCCTCGCCCTGAAACCGTACGGCACCGCCCGTGATCACCCCCGGAGGCGAGGCAACCAGAGACATCACGCTTAGCGCCGTCACCGATTTGCCCGACCCGCTTTCGCCGATCAGCCCCAGACATTCGCCCTTTTGCACCGACAGGCTCACGCCGCCCACGGCCTTGTAGATACGGTCCCTGACACGAAATTCCGTCGACAGGTCTTGCAGGTTCAGCACGCCGGTGCCCTGCGCCACCGGCACCTCTTTGCGGTCCACCTGCGTCGCCGGCATCGGGCGGCTGAGCGCGCCGGATTTCAGGCGCGGATCCAGCGCGTCGCGCGCGCCATCGCCAGCCAGATTGATCGCCATCACGATGATCAGGATCATCACGCCCGGCACGATCGAGGTATGCGGGTTCGAGATCAGAGCCGAGCGCGCCTCGCCCAGCATGGACCCCAAATCAGCCTGCGGCGGCTGCGACCCCAGCCCCAGAAACGACAGCCCCGCCGTCTCGAGGATCATCCAGCCGATGGTCGTGGACATGGCGATCACGATAACGGGGAGCACGTTGGGCAAGATCTCGGTCAGGATGATGCGTGCGTCGCCCATGCCTGCAAGACGCGCCGCATCAACGAATTCCTTGTGCGCGATGCCCACGGTGACGCCGCGGATATTGCGCGCAAAGAACGGGATGTTGACCGCGGCCACCGCGATCAGCGCGTTCATCAGGCCGGGGCCAAGCGCCGCGACGATGGCCAGCGCCAGCAGAATGTAGGGAAACGCCATCAGCATATCGACGCCGCGCATGATCACATTGTCGGTGCGCCCGCCGTAATAGCCCGCGATGATCCCGATAGCGGCCCCGATGGTGGCCGCCGCAATCGCCGCCGCGAAGCCCACCGCCAACGACAGCCGCGTGCCCCACATCAGACGGGCCAGCAGGTCGCGGCCCAGATGATCGGTGCCAAGCCATGCGCCCTCTGACAGCGGCGGTTTGAACCGGTTGGCGGTATCGGTCACATCCGGGTCGGCCAAGGGCAGGATCGGGGTCAGGATCGCCAGCGCAACCACCAGAGCCATCACCACCAACCCAGCCAGAGCGAGCCTGTTACGGGCCAAAAGCCTGAAAAACGCCGTCACGTCTTGATCCGGGGGTCAAGCAGGCTTTGCGCGACATCGACCATGATGTTGAACATCACATAGCACGCCGCGACAAAGACCACGCCGCCCTGCACCAGAAGAATATCGCGTTTCAGGATCGCGTCCACCAGCATCCGTCCGACGCCGGGCCATTGGAACACCATCTCGATATAGACGGCACCCGACAGCACAAACCCTGCCTGAATGCCCAGAATGGGGATGATCGACACCATCGCGGCGCGCAGGGCATGGCCCCAGATCACGCGGCGCTCGCTGACGCCCTTGGCCCGCGCGGTGCGGATGAAATCCTGCCGCAACACCTCCAGCATGGCCGCGCGTGAAAGCCGCGCAATGACGCCCGTGGCTACCACCGCCAAGGCCAGCGCGGGCATGGTCAGATGGCTCAGCAAGGCGCCCAGATCGCGCGTGCCGTAGATGGGCCACATGCCCGACACCGGAAACCAGCGCAGGTTCACCGCGAAAAGTAGAATCATCATCATGCCAAGGAAAAACGACGGGATCGAAATCCCCAAAAGCACCACAAAGGTGATCATCTTGTCCGCCAGCCCGTATTGCCGCGCGGCAGAGACGACACCGGCCAAAATCCCCAGAAATGTGCACATCACAAACGCTGTCCCGGCCAGGATCAGCGTCGCGTTGAACCGCTCCAGCACCTCGTCCAGCACCGGCCGGTTGAGCGCAAAGCTGGTCCCAAAATCGCCACGCAGCATGTTGCCCAGCCAAATGAAATATTGCTGCACCAGCGGTTTGTCGAGGCCCAGATCGCGGTTGAGCTTTTCGACGTTCTCGGGCGTGGCAAAGGACCCGAGAATTGCCGTCGCCGGATCACCGGGGATCATCGCCATGATGACAAAGACGATCACGGTGATCCCCAACAGCACCGGAATGGCCGACAGCAGGCGTTTCAGGATGTATCCGGTCATCGCATGCCCCCGGTGCGAAACGGGCCGCGAGGTGCGGCCCGTGTGTCAGCCTAGTTCTTGACCACGTCCTTTAGCAGCAAAAAGAATGACGGTTGCAGGGCCAAGTTCTCGACCCGGTCCGACGTCACTGCGTTCTGCTTCCAGTTGGCGACAAAGACCCAGGGCGCATCTTCCTGCACGATCACCTGCATTTCCTTGTAAAGCCGCGCGCGTTCGGCCTGATCGGTCGCGGAGCGCGCGGCCTCCAGCAATTCGTCCACCTCAGGGTTGGAATAATAGCCCGAGTTGAATCCGCCCTTGTCGGGCCAGGCCCCGGTGCGCAGCGCAAGATAGGGCAGCGTGTCGGGGTCGTTGGTCATCCACGCCATCTGCGCCATGTCCGCCTTGCCCTCGAGCCCGGGGTTCACATTGCCCAGAAAGGTATTCCACTCGTAGGTCTCGATCTTGACGTCAAAGCCGACGGCCTCGAGATCGGCCTGCATCGCCGTGCCCATCGCCACCGGATCGAGCATGCCCGACCCGCCTTCGGTCACGTAGAACGTCAGCTCAGCGCCCTCTGCCCCGGCCTCGGCCAGCAGCGCGCGGGCCTTTTCGGGGTCGTAGGGATAAGGTTCGAGCGCGTCGTTATACGCCCATGCGAACGCGGGCGGGGTCGGGCCTGCGGCAACCTCTGCCGTGCCTTCGAGCACATCATTGACCAGCGATTCCTTGTTGATGGCATAGTTTGCGGCCTGGCGGACGCGCTTGTCGGCAAAGGGGCCTTCCCTGGTGTTCAGGATCAGAAACCACACGTGAGGGCCGGCCTGTTCGAACAGCGAAAACTCATCGCCCTGAAATTGCGACAGGGCCACGGGCGGCACCTCGACCATCATGTCGATGCCGCCTGCCAGCATTTCGGCGGTGCGGGTGTTGGCGTCTGTGATCGGGCGGAACACGACAGCCTCAAGCGTTGTGGCGCCGTCCCAATAATCGGGGTTGGCCTCGACCACGACGGCCTCATTGCTGCGCCATTCGGCAAATTTAAACGCGCCTGTGCCGGACGGGTTGCGGCCGAACTCAGCCCCATGCTGCATCACCGCGGCGGGCGACACGATCAGCCCGGTGGGATAGGCAAGGTTCGACAGGAACGGCGCATAAGGCGCGTCAAGCGTGAATTGCACCGTCATAGGGTCGATTACCGCGACATCCTGCACAGCCGAAAAGAAGAACGCCAGCGGGAACGGACCGGTGTCGTGATAGGGATGATCCTCGTTCAGCATCCGGTCGAAGTTGAACTTGACCGCCTCGGCGTCGAATGCGCTGCCATCGTGGAACGTCACGCCGTCGCGCAACGCAAAGGTGTAGATTGTGCCGTCGTCGCTGATTTCCCAGCTTGTCGCCAGTGCCGGTTCGGTCTCGAGCGTGCCGTCCTTGTAGCGCACCAGCCCGTCATAGAGGTTCATCAGGATGCGGAAATCGTTGACGGCGGTAACGGCGGCCGGGTCCAGCGCCTTGGGCTCTGCGATCTGGCCCACGATCAGCACATTGGGCGGTGTTTGTGCCACAGCAGGCGGTGCAAGCGTCAGCGAAAGGGCGGTTGCAACCCCTGCCGTCAGAACCGCGCGCCGAGACCACTCAAGCGACCAATCCAGCGTCGAGTCAAAAATTTTCATGCGATTATACTCCCCATTGTAGACTGTCCTTAATTATCATGATTAATTGTAGTAGGGCAAATTCTCATGATAAATTCAAGCCCGATGTTCCAGGGTGCTGAAATGACCTTCTCGATTCTCGCGTATGATCAAAAAACGGGCGCATATGGCGGGGCCGCCGCCACGGGCAGTCTGTGCGTCGGAGGCTGGGTGCTGCGGGGAAACCCCGATGCGGGCATGTCGGCATCTCAGGGCACGTCACCCAGCACGCTCTGGGGTGATGCGGTTCTGGATTTGATGCGCAGCGGGGTCCCGGCCCACAAGGCCGTGCAGGACGTCGCAACCCCCGACACCGGACGCGATCACCGGCAATTGACGGCGGTCGATCCGGCGGGCGGTGTCGCAGGCTTTACCGGGGATCGCAGCGTGCCCGTCGCCCACAGCCTGAGCGAATCACATGTCATCGTCGCGGGCAACATGCTCGGCAATGCCTCTGTCTTGCAGGCGATCCTGCGCGGTTACCACACCAGCGGCGGGCCGTTCGCCGAACGGTTGATGGCGGGGCTGAACGCTGGTCAGAATGCAGGCGGCGACAGCCGGGGTCTGCAATCGGCGGCGCTTTTGATCGTGAACCGGGATGCCGCCCCGCTGACCCTGAGGATCGACTGGTCCGACGACCCGCTGACGCAGCTAGGCAGGCTCTATTGCGCCGCGAACAGCGAGCCCTATCGCAGCTGGCGTGACCAGGTGCCCACCTTGAACGCTCCGCATGCGGACGGCGCGCAGCCGCCCCGACCGGGGCCTCAGGTCATCGCCTCACGCATTGTGTAGCACCGGCATGTCAACGTCGCGCAGCCAACCACATGGAGCACGGATCGACCCGAACAGGAGGCCAATGCGAGGATGCCGCTTGCGGGCAAGCCTTGTTCGGTGCCTTGCAGGGTATTCAAGCAAGGCCCTGCAAAAGCGCCTCCGGCACGGAGACCACCAAAGCCGTCATTCCGCGATGAACCGCTTGAGCACCTGCGCCTCCTGATCTTCCATCAGGTTCTGCGCCATCTCCATATGCGCGGACATGATGGAGCTGGCGCGCAGAGCGTCGCCGTCTTGCAAGGCGTCCACGAGGCCGGATTGATAATGCCGCCCACGGGCAAAAAGTTCGGCATTGGGCGGGTTGTAAAGCTGGCGGCAGACCGTCAGATCGGACAGGATCTGCGCCATGAAGCCGATCAGAAAACCCAGCAATTCGTTCTTCGCATGATCCGCCAGACGCGCGTGAAACTCCAGCGAGGCGATGTGCTGTTCGCGCTCTTGCTCGACGTTCACCGCGGGGTCGGGGTAGCGGTCGATCAACCCGCGCAGATCAGCCAGCGCCGCGGCGTCAAGCGTCCCGGCCAGAGAGGCGGCCAATTCCGGCTCCAACGCGCGGCGGATCTGGTAAATGTCGCGGATGCTGAGGTCTTTGAAGTAGAAATAATTGCCCAGCAGCGCCCGCGCCCGTTCCGCCGATACCTCGCCCACGAAACTGCCGCCCCCCGGCCCGGTGCGCGTCTCGATCAGGCCTTGGGCCTCAAGAATGCGCATCGCCTCGCGTATCGTGCTTTTGGACATGGCGAACCGCGCGATCAGATCGGCCTCGCCGGGCAGCCTGTCGCCCTTGCGCAGACCCTTGTGGACGACCCAATCCTTGATCGCCTCCGCCACCCGGACCGGGCGACTGCGCCGCGCCTCACCTGCTTTGCGGGTCGCATATTGGCGCAACGAAGGCGTGGGCTGGGGGTCTGTAGCTTGCATGAGGTTCGTTCTAGAATACGATCATGATGAATAGTAGTCCGAATATCGCAGGGCACCGCACATTCCTGATCGGCTCTGTCGCCGTGCCTTGGGGCGTCACCTTCGGCACCTGTCTGGTGAAGACACTACATGACAATCCGCTGGCGGATGGGCTGGGCGCGGGTGCGGCCAGCTTCAGTCCCTGTATCAATGTAACGGCGGACCGGATCATTCTGATCTTGCCCCATGCCGACAAGGGCCAGGGCATGCCATCGGCGCAGGCCGCGCTGATCGCCGAACAACTGGACAACGCCGCCGTCTCCACGGCCAAATCACAGGCGGGATGCATGAGGATGCCGACGCCCGGACCCGACAGCCAGATCCCCGCAGGCGCGTGGAACATGCCCAACCTGCGTGTGCGCGCCTACCGCGTGCCCGAACCGGCGCGGATCAGTTCATGGCGCGCGGCAAATGGCCTGCGGCTGCACGGGATGCCGTTCAAAACGTTTGTTGATTTCGCCTGATCGCAATCGGGTTTACAACTGTAAACGCCGCTGGAAAAATCGCGCATGATGCGTCTTGGCGACGTATCGACACTAAATATGCAAAAACTCATTGACTTAGAGCCGTGAATCGCCCGCTTTTTAGGGCAAGTGGCGCAAAAAAAGCCATGTTGAGCATTTTGGGGCAACCACATGATTTCAACGACACCCATAATCCGGGACAGGCCGTCGGACCTTGCGACCGATATATCAGAGCGGTTGAACACCGCAATCCGCGAACATCTGCTTGCGGCTTTTGCGCCGGACAACAGCAAATCCCTGCGGAGCTTTCCAGCTGCCGAGGCAGCCGACTTGCTGGGTGTCTCGGGTCAGTTCATGCGCAAGGTCCACGGCGAAGGATCTGTGCCCGAACCGCGCGACATCCGCGGCGGGCGGCGGTATTATTCGGCGCAGGAAATCCGCAACGCGCGCGCCGTGCTCGAGGCGACATCGCGCACCAAGGGCCGCTATTTGCCCGGACGGCGCGCGGATGAAAAGCTGCAAGTCTGGCAATTGATGAACTTCTAGGGCGAATCCAGCAAGAGCACATCGACCATTCATCTGGCGCATTATCTGGCGCTGCACGGCTGCCGCGTTCTGGCCATCGACCTGGATCTGCAAGGCTCCTTGATCTCGATGTGCGGTATCAGCCCCGAAATTGAATTTGACGGGCTGACGATCTATGACGCGATCCGCTATGACGATCCTGCGCCGATGCGCGATGTCATCATCCCAACCTATTTCCCGGGCTTGTCGCTTGCCCCTGCCCGCCTGCTTTTGTCCGAATTCGAGACTGAATCCGCTGTCAGATCCAACCCCGACCGGCCGTTCTTCAACCGGATCAACAGGGCGCTGGCGCAGGTCGAAACCGAATATGACGTGGTGTTGATGGACAGCCCGCCGCAACTTGGCTTTCTGACGATCTCGGGCATGGCGGCGGCGACCTCACTTATCGTTCCGCTGACCCCCTCGATGCTCGACGTGTCGTCGACCGCGCAATTTCTCGAACTGGCGGGTGCCTATATGGGCGTGATCGAGGATGCGGGCGCTGCGTTGCATTACGACCATTTCAAATTCCTGATCACCCGCGACGAGCCAACCGACATCCCCTCGCAACAACTGACGCCCTTCATGCGGGCGCTGTTTCAGGACCGGGTGATGACGGCGACTGCGCTCAAAAGCACCGCCATCAGCGATGCGACCATGCTCAAACAAACGATCTACGAGGTGGTCCGGTCCGAGATGGCCCGCGCCACCTATGACCGCGCCAAACACTCGATGGATGCGGTCGGACGCGAGGTTGAAACCATGATCCACCAGGCTTGGGGGCGCAACTGATGGCACGCAAATCGCTGAACGAACTGTCGGGGATCGCCAATGCGATTGCCAGGTCTGGCGCACAAAGCAAGGACCGGGGGCCACGCAACACTGCGCCTGCGCTTGGGGCCCTGCAAGGATCACTGTCGGCCATTCGCGAAATTGGCCCCGAATTGATCGACGATTGGGGGCCGACGGACAGGATTGACGGGTTTACAGCTGTAAACTCCGAGGATGAAAGCGATGGGTTCGAGGCGCTGAAAACCAGCATCCTCGAGGACGGTCAGCAAGTGCCGATCTTGTTGCGTCGCTCGCAAACCGAAGGGCGGTTCGAGGCAATTTACGGCAGACGTCGCCTGCGTGTCTGCCGAGATCTGGGTATCAAGGTCAAAGCCAACGTGCAGGATGTGGACGATGCGACGGCGCTCCTGGCCAAGGGGCTCGAAAATGCCGCCCGCCGCAACCTGTCTTTCTACGAAAAGGCCCGCTTTGCCGCTGCCATCCAAGAGGCCGGACATTCGTCGGCGGTTGCGCGCAAGGTGCTGAGCGTCTCGGCTTCGGGCCTATCGCATCTGACAAAGATCACCGAACATGTACCGCGGGATCTCGGCGATCTGATAGGCGCTGCTCCAAAATCCGGACGGCCAAAGTGGACGCAGCTGGCTGAAGACCTGTCGGCAGGAAAGCTGTCGGCTACGGGCGCGATTTCTTTCGTGAACGCTCTGGATGCTAAAAAAATCAATTCTGATGCTCGGTTGGACCTGCTGCTGGCCGAATTCAGCAGGCGTGACGCGCGACAAGGAAACCCTTTGGAACTTCATCCGGTAACCGGTGTGACGATCAAATCCGGACGCGGCCAGATTGCGCTGATCGTCAGGCGGGCAGGGGAATCCGCCGGTTTCGCCGCTTGGCTCGACACACATCTCGAAGACATCATCAATACATCCTACCGGGAGTTTACAAGTGTAAACTCCAAGGATGACACCTAGACGCCAGAGCAGAAAGGAGGAAGGCGAACGAAGAAACCCCCGAAACCGAAGTTTCGAGGGCTGTAGCGCTATGAGCGCCGGTTAGATTAGACACCTGAACCGTAGCAGCCACAGAAACATGAAACATGAAACAAGATAAAACGCTCTTGGGCGAACGGGATTTCTTGGTCTGCCAAGTTACCATGACATCAACACCCGAAATGACCCTTGAAGGGGTCACCTCATTTGTGGGGCAGGGCGATTTTGCGCCCGGCAAGTGGAAACTGCCGCAAGCGGTCGAAGATGCCCGCATCCTGCTTGGGCTGAAAGCTACGTCACTGACGATACTGCGCGCGCTGCTGTCCTTCGTTCCAGGCGACCGGATCGAGGGGGGGCGCGACGATGGGCATGTCTGTTTCGCCTCGAACGCCTCGCTGGCGCGGCGGGCCCATGTCAGCATTGCACCCGTAGAGCGACACATCGCAAGGCTGGTGCAGCTTGGAATTGTGCGCCGCCGCGCCAGCGGAAACGGCAAGCGTTGGGTCTGTAGAAGTCCACAGGGGACAATCGTCCTGGCAACGGGTTTGTGTCTGTTACCACTGGTCGAGCGCCACAAGGAAATCCTGGAGATCGGCTGAAGAAGCCCACAAAAAGTCTGTGTTGCGCGACAAATGCGCAATGGCAATGGCGGCTTTGAAATCCGCCGTGGCAGGCAGGTATGACCTGTCAGACCTGATCGACACCGCTCGCAACCTGTTGCGCCGCAATGCTGACAGGGACCGCCTCGAACGGCTTCTGCAAGACATCGAAGCACATATGTCGGATGCTGATACAGCCAAAATAATGGACAAGGACACGCAAATTGAGGGGCACAAAGACACGTCACTAAACCGATTTGTAGAGACTGACATACCGCAGAAAATAACTGTATCACCCGACCAGATGCAGCGTGCCTTTCCAAAACTGTTTGCAGAGCTGAGATTTGCCAAGGATAACGGCCACTGCACGGGAATTATGGATGATCTCGCCCGATATCTTGCTTTGGGAGACGTTTGGCAAGCCGCGAAAGCTGAGGGGCGAACGCTGAGCTTTATGGTGTTGGGTTATCTTCTGGAAAAGGTGAACCAGCTCAGGACTCGGCAGGGCTACCTCGTGACGCTGCTAACCCGAATTATTCATGAGAGGGTGGTGAGGGTAGCGTAACCTTTTGAAAAGCTGTATTTTTGGGGTGTTGAAACCTAAAACTCAGTTTTCAGGAAGCCCGCCCTCACCAT
>Ga0307981_1000637_pt1 | contig 34136 bp, 38 predicted proteins | sample OrgLakmetagen987_FD_201849 | JGI IMG/M metagenome (GOLD analysis project Ga0307981, IMG submission 201849) | Saline water microbial communities from Organic Lake, Antarctica - #987 | ecosystem: Environmental > Aquatic > Non-marine Saline and Alkaline > Saline | place: Antarctica: Organic Lake... | reverse complement strand
GAAGTGGTAATCTCGCCTGACAAGTCGGATCGGCTAACTGATACATCTGATAACTCCTCATGGGAGTAGTCTGTTCACTCCCTGGAGCGGGCCCTCGCTGCGGTCAGCACCGAGGTCCGGTGTGCGGGACAAACCCGACATTGGCCGTATGTCCGATCTTGATGAAACCATAGTTATCTCGGCATGCCAAAGAAACGTGGAGCGCGGGTGCGGTATCTACGGTAAGGCGCACCGTAGACCTTTTCGAGCCAAGGTTCCTCGGCGAAGGGTGCGAGTGCGAAGGCGACTACGCCGCCTATTGCGATGATCCATGCAGATGGAGCGGCGGACAGGATCGCCCATCCGAGCAGTATGCCCATGTCGGCGACGTATTGCGGGTTTCGCGACCAGCGGTAGAAGCCGTCAGTCTTCAGCTCCGCTTCCGCACCGCTCGTTGCGTCCATGCCGATCCCCAAGGCCGCAGTCCAGACCACTACGTTACCTGCAAGGATCAACGGCAGTCCGATAGTCCAGCGAAGCCAAAGGGGCCAGCCCAAGGCGTTCCATTGAATGAGGCCGATGATAATGGCGCTGCCGAAAACTGCGATGGTGGGCATCCAAACAATGATCTGACTAAGCCAACTCACCTGCCGAGGGGGCCAGAGGCGGCGATCCGGGACAAAGATCGACCAGACCAGCATCGCGATCAACGCAGCTTCGCAGAAAAGGGCGATGATCAGCGTGAGGGGAACAATATCGCTCATCCGTGCTGCTCCTCGCCGTGTCCTCGCCCGCCGAACTCGGATGGGTCGTCGCAAGCGTGGCGCGCGCATTCCAGTTCCAGAGTGGTGTGTTCGATATCGAAATGGTTGGACAGTGCGGCCTTGATCCGGTCCTTTACAGCGTCTGCGTCATTCCAGCGTCCCTCCGCAATGACGATATGAGCGTCCAGCGCAGCGCGATGTTCGTACATCTGCCAGAAATGTGCGTGGTGGATGCCGGTCACGCCGTCGATGCCGCGCACCGTATGGAGGACAGCTTCCGTCTCAATCTCCGGCGGCGAGCCCAGCATCAGGATGCGAATGACCGGGCCAATCTCGCGGAACGATTGCCACAGGATGTAGCCCGCGATCAGAACCGTCACGATGGGGTCGATCAGCCGCCAGTCGTAAAGCAGGATAAGTGTGCCCGCGAAGATCACGGCGACGGAACCGAGTGCATCAGCCACATTGTGCAGGAAGGCCGCTCGGATGTTCACGCTGGACTTGGACATGGCGTAAGTCAGCATAGCAGTCACCACATCAACCACGAGAGCTATGCCTGCGATGACAACAACAATCCAACCCTCAACATCCTGAGGGTCGGCAATGCGCGTTGCGGCTTCGTAGAGAAGGTAGAGGCCTATTACGATTAGCGTCGTGTAGTTAATGAGTGCCGCCACAACCTCGACCCGGCCATAGCCGAAGGTCATCTGCGCATCCCGTGGCCGTCGCGCTATTTTACGCGCGCCGAAAGCGATGATGAGCGAGATCGCGTCCGAGAAGTTATGCAGCGCGTCCGCAATCAATGACAGCGATCCAGACATGACACCGCCAATGGCCTGCGCAACTGTTAGCCCCATATTGACGGCAATGGCGGCGAAGACGCGGCGGTCGCCCGCTTCGGGGTCGACGTGATGATGATGGCCATGTCCCATATCAGTAGCTCCTTTCGATTCGTATCCTTTTCATGTAGATACGATCTACAGCGACTGTAGCTTCAAGGGGTAAATGTGAAAGAGTATTCAATCGGGCAGATGTCGCGCCAGACAGGCGTGAAGGTGACGACGATCCGCTACTACGAAAGCCGGGGTCTGATCCCGTCACCTGCGCGTACTGAAGGCGGGCAGCGGCGATACGACGACGCCGCGCTCGAACGGCTGGCATTCCTGCGCCATGCGCGGGAACTGGGGTTTGGGCTCGATGACATCGCAGATTTGATGGCTCTGACCGAAGAACCGACTGAAGATTGTGCGCCCGCCCATGAGATCGCTCAAAAGCAGCTCGCGGCAGTGGACCGACGTATCACCATTCTTGCGCAGCTTCGCAAAGAACTGGCGCGGATGGCAAACGCGGATGATGAGGGGAAAGCTGGAGATTGCCGCGTTATCCAAGTGCTCGGCGATCACCGTCTGTGCATCGGCGCGCATGAAGCACCAACAAACCCGTCTATAACCGTTAGCGATTGAAAGAACCTCATGGCTTAACCAGACATTCGCCGCACTCTGACGAGCGAACAGGTTGGGCTCGAAGCTACCGTTGATCTTATGATCAGGTCAGTGTCAGTGAAATCAGCAGGAAAAGACCGAGGTACCAGGACTTTCTAAAAGCAGCCAGAGGATCGTTCATCGACCACGGCTTCGGTTGATCCCAACTGGCGCAAGATAACATCATGACAGAACCCATCGGCATCCCGCGCCGATCTGGCCCCCACTCAGGTGGGGTCCTTTACGAGTTGGGTGAAGTTGAGGAGGCGGCTCACTTTTTGTCAAAAAAGAAACTTCAGAGTGAGAATCTGCCGCCGAAAATAGCGGCCCGAGAACCCGTCAAATCTTCATGCCGATAAAATATTACTCCTGGTGATATTTTATTTGACAGCTCGGTTCGAATCTTGTAGTTAGTAAGTGTGAGGATTGTTTATCCAAGGAGCAGAACCCGTCTGGAGTTGGGGCCATGAGCCCTGTGGAGACCAATGGTCTCCGTCTCAATCCCGTTCGTCGGCAGGGACCGCGGCAGCGCGCCGCACCCGCTGGGCTCGGGTGCGGCATGTTCGAGGTAAATCGTCGCTGAACTGACCTTCTTAACAATGGGCACCGGCACTTCCGCCGGTGGGTTAGAAGGATACTTTAGGATGAGCAAACGAAATCGTCACCAGCGGCGTCGCCGCCGGTCTGGCAGGAACTACGGGTGGCTTTTGAAAGTCATCGTCCTGTTGGGCCAGGCAATACAATATGTTGTTCGTTTTTGGTTCTGGTTTATGGGCCTTGAGTGAGCGGCGACCTCGAAAATAGCCGATCGGAGGGAAAGATGTCTGATGTAAAACGACCAATGATAAATGACGCCCTTCGCCTGATCCGTCTCTATCACGGATACTCACAGGCAGAGTTGTCTGAAGAGCTCGGACTGTCTCAGTCGATGATCTCGGAAATTGAACGCAGCGCCAAATCGGTCTCGATTGACGTTCTGGAGCGTTACAGTGAGAGACTTGGGGTGCGTATGTCGCAGCTCATGTTCTTCGCTGAAGAACTCGAAGGCGAGCCGGTTCAGAAGCGTGGAAAACTCATCGTCGCAAATCGCGTATTGAAACTACTGGAGGCATTTTCTCCAAGGGAGACTTCAGGTGCGGCGCAATAGTAAACCACCCCAGTATGAGAGATATGATCTCGAGCGTTCTCCCTTTGCCCAGCAACCAACTCAGCGCGATGTCGCCGCCTTGTTGGGCGAAACTAAGGCTGATCTCCAGCGATTGATCAACTACAAGGACGAGTTCATCGTCCGTCGACAGGAGAAGATTGGCGGGAAGGTTCGCGATCTTGCCTATCCCGTGTCGAGATTGCGCGGGGCGCATGAGCGTCTCAAATTTCATCTGAACAAGGTCCGTCAGCCCAATTACCTGTTCAGTCCGCGCAAGAAACGAAGTCAGCGCGATAATGCGGAGCTGCATCTTGATCAGGATCAGTATCTGACGCTCGACTTGAAACAGTTCTACCCCTCAACCACCGAAACGATGGTTTATCGTTGGTTTGTGGACGAGCTCGGTATGTACGAAGATGTCGCAGGGTTACTAACTCGCCTGAGCACAGTCGACGGCATAGTTTCCTTCGGATCACCTTTGACACCCGTTCTCTGCACCTTAGTCCACCGGCCGATGTTTGATAATATCTCCGATATATGCGACGCGCGAGGGTTGCGACATTCTCTGTGGGTTGATGATCTGACCGTTTCTGGGAAATTCATTCCGGGTAAGGTTGTCACCAGCATTCGGGAAGCTGTTCGAGAGCGCGGCCTTCGCTCACACAAGATCAATTATAGATCTGGAAACCGCCCAGTTATTATAACCGGTATTGGTGTCGTAGGTCGGAATCTTCTTTCGCCCAACTCGCTGAATCTAAGGATTAAAAGGTATTGGAAGGATTTACATGAAGCGGAGACCAATGAGGAGAAGGTCGCATGCGCGCAACTCCTAATGAGCCAGCTCGGTACCGTCCGCCACATAGTTGGTCAAAAGTCAGACGTTGGGATGCGTGCCGCAGATCAGATGAACATGCTCAGGCAGAAACGAAATAAGTGGTTGCAGGAAACGTCGGTAAGTTTGCCAGCTCCTGAAGAGATAGAAACTGCATCGGCAGATACTGAAAACATTCCTTTCTGAGATTGAGATTATCAGTCCGACTTCTTACGCTTTGCCACAATCTCGAAAAGCCTAACATCAATAGGCCGCTGCAATGCCATCGCCTCGTGCGCCGGGGCTGTCATCCACGTCTCCCATTCCGCAGGATCGATCAGCTCACTGGGAAAGCGCTGCTGGCCAGGATCGAGCTGAACCGCGCGACAAAACCCGTCAGTCGGCCCCTGCATCACGTTGTGAAGGGCACCTCAATTTTTGACTATTTTCGTATCGGCACGAGCGAGCAGGGAGCGACGGTACGATGTGCACCCCCATATTTTCGGCTATAGTAAATCTATGATAGCGGATTTCCGCTTTCAGCCTGCGACGGGCACAGGGCCTACCGTCCCCATGCAGGGCGTGCCCACGCCCTGCACCTCTGGCCGCAGCGGGGTTGGGCTCATTAGCCGGTCGGCATGACAGTCACTTCCGGAATGTTCGACCTCTCTGGCTGACCCAACGCAAACATCACTGCATTTGCCACGTCCTCGGGCTTGAGCTTGTCCGGCTTTGGTTCGGAAAAGAACGCCGTGTCGACCATGCCGGGCGCGATGACGGTACAACGCCCACCCCATTCGCGCATTTCCTGCGCCATATTTCCGCCATAGCCGTGCACGAACCATTTTGACGCGCCATAAATAGAGCCCGGGATATGCACTTTCCCCGCAACAGAACCGGTCAGCACGAGGTGGCCGCGTGTCTTGCGCAGCTCCGGCAGGCTCGCCTTCGCGGTATAGAGGAGCGCCATGATGTTCAGGTCGATCAACTTGCGCCATTCTTCCGGATCGCCGTTCTCGGTCCCCGGCGTGTCGAGGCCCATGCCCGCATTGGCAAAGGCACCGTGAAGCCCCCCGAAATGCTCAACTGTGGCAGCAATGGCGTTCTGCTGTTCAGTAAGGTTGGTGGCGTCTCCGGACACAACGAGGCTCGCGTCACCCAGTTCGGCATGCAGATCCGCGAGCTTGTCTTCGGACCGGGCCATCAGTCCGACATTCCAGCCCGCGGTCACAGCCGCACGCGCGGTGGCGGCGCCGATGCCACTGGACGCGCCGGTTATGAACAATGTTTTGCGGTCAGTCATGGGGTTCTCCTTTCGGGATTGGTAATACCTAAGACCTCTTGCGCGATAGTCCACCCGCGCAAGGCGAACGCACTCAAAGGGTGAGATAGGTTTCCGATTCAACGTTGGCCAGAGGGCGGCAAGACCTACGTCAAAACCGGCGTGCACATACTGGGACTATGGTCCCACCAATTCCGATTTGATGCGTGCAGACAGATTATTCCTAAATTTTATTATTTCTGCTTCGTCTTTTTCATATCTGGCCAACATTGATTACGACAGGAGCAAACAAGCGAAGGAAATCGAGAAAATCTGAGATAGCCGTCGAAGCTGCGGCACGACCCTCCGAACCAAAATCTTGACGATAACAACAATTTTGGAGGTGACCTATGAATTCGATAACCCCTTTCGACCTGCGCCATGCCGTGTCGGCACATCGCAGCCCTGTCCACGAATACGTGGCTCAAAACTGGCCTGCCTTGCGCAACGCCGCAGCACTTCTCGGTGGTCAGCGCGCGGCCCAGGAAGCCGATCGACTTTTCGATGACCTGGCGACTCACGCGACGATCGGCATACATGCCAAGCGGCGCCTCGAACGGATGATGCGCCGCCTCGAGCTCGACGAAGATATCGTCAGCGAAGACGTGCTCCTAAATGTAATCAATCCGTTTGATCCGGTGGTCGATCAACTCTGCCTGCTGGCTGACGGTTTGAGGTATGCGTCTGAAGAAGCCAGCCACATCTGCGGATTGTCGTGATCTCAGCAAGATCGCACGGCCACCCACTTCCACAAATCCCAGTTCAAACTGTCAAGGAGTGTCAGCGATGACCCAAGCTATGAAACACGCGCAATTCGAAATGAACCCCGCACTGGAAGACCATCTCAGAGAGAACGGGGAAACCTTGTCGGAGTTGCTCTTTGCATATGCCGATATCAACGCGATGGCGGCACTGTCGCTGCTTCGTGACAGCAGTCCCCAGGCTCGTGATCACCAACGGGATCAAGTCGAGATCATAAGGGCCTGCCTCGCGAAGTTCGGCGGTGCTGATATTGGCGATCGTCCGGACTTCGATGCAGCGGTTCGCTGGCACGGCGCGCGTCTGGACGAGGTTCTGTGCCTGATGCGGCTCTGATGGGACCGAAAAGCAGGATTATTTCGCCCAATTGTGACGGGCCGCTGACGGAGAGTGCAGTTAGCTCTGCACGGCTTACGAAAAGTTCTTAGTAGGACAGTGACTGACGAATCAGCATCGAAAGCACGGTCGGTCATGCAACCAAAAACAAAAGAGAATGTGATGAAACACACGCGACTGCACACCTACTCAAGAGCCGAATTTGTCAAAGGGAGCTCCAAAAGCTTCGGTGGCAACAACGCCATAGCCGGATATTTTGCTGTCTGTGATTTCGTTTGCGCCACGGAGACGAGGTCACAAGGGGATTTATCGGCGATGATCTGATCAATCGTAATAAAATGGCATCCGCTTCGATCTGAAACGGATGCCGAGTTGGGATGAGATCCACCCTTAGTCTGTAGCCGACATAGAGACCGAAAACGGTCCAGGCAACAACGGATCTCAGTCCCGCCCGCAAATTCAAAGAAGACCGAAATCTGTCGATTTTGGTAATGGAGATCCTATGTCCTACGATGTAATCGACCACGATACGTTTGCCTGCTCACCACCCAAGCTCGCGAAAGCTCCAATGATTAAGTTGGATGATATTCACGGGGTTCTGCCGTTTGATGGGGTGCGCAACCCCGGTTCCCGCAGTTCGACGTCACACCGGGTCTGGTTGACCTACAAAACCCCCGCAAACAATTGGAAACTGAAGGTCGGAATCTGCGAAAGTGCGGCTGAAGCCGCTGTGTCAATGGAGTTCTTAATTGACCCCGATATCTATGATGTCAGATTTCAGCCACTTACCGTTCGTTTTCGGTGCGATGGAAAATCACGTGAATACACTCACGATTTGCTAATCACACTCAGAAATGGGCATCGTCGCCTTGTGTTCGTCCGCAACCAAGCGAGCTTGGATAAGCCAAAAACCTGGCGTGAAATTGCGGCCATTGGTCGAGCGACACCGCCGTCTGCTGCAAACGATATGATCGTGGTTAGTGCGGCTGACTACTCTCGTCAGCGCCGTGAAAATCTATTCCGGATGCATGAGCTCATGCATCAGATCGATACTGAGGCCGATGATCTCACGCTGTCGGCCATCGAGGGCACGAAGTCGATCTGGCAAATGAGGGATATATTCCCGCATGTTGATCTGCCACAGTCGCGAGTCTTCCGTGCCTGTTATCGCCTCATCGCCCGCAAGAAATTGATCGCGAATTTGGATCACGTCATCCACGAGACTTCGCGTGTGGAGGTGGCAGCATGAGCGTTGTCCCACAGTATAGCTATCCAGCAGGCACGGAAATAACCCTCTACGACGAAAAAATGTCGATCAGCTCGATGAACGATGATGGCTACGAGTTGCTAAATTTGGAGACCGGTGAGGTCGGCGTTACCTCATTTTCCAAGTTTGCCGAACTTCAAAAAACCCCAGCGATGAAGATCGGGGCTGTCGCCGGATTAAAGTCTACGGAGCTGGAGCTGCGTCTTGGAAACCTGAAGGTGGCGGAGCAGCTTGCTCCGCCACAGCAAGAACGTGGGCAGTTTCATCATGCCTTCTGTTGCGCAACGGCGATGCTGCGAACCAAGCTTCGCCGAGAGCACGGCATGCTGAAGCTTCGCCTTACAGCGGCGTTGTTGAACGATGCAGACAACCGCAAATTTATTTGCAAGGTTGCGACAGAGATCTTCGGTAAAAAGGTTAGACCTAAGGGCTTCCGCGGGGGCCAGAACCATGAGTGGGTCCTCTACGACGGTCGGACAATACTGAAATATTTGCAAATATTTGACAGGCTCGAGGTTGATGACGACGTTATCGCAGCACTCGCAACTCGAGATCATCTCAAGGGCAACAACACCAAACGGATTGATTGGACGCTCTTGCAGTTGATGACCCAGGCTTGGGAAGAAATCGGTCTGGACCTAAAATGTTCATCCGTCTCGAACGTTCACCATCACTTGGAAATGTTGATTTACGAAGAGAACGCGCGCCGCATTCGAAATGGGCTGCCTAAACTTATCGTCCCATCACAGAAAACATTGAAACATCACCAACAGTACTTACTCAACCCAACAGAGTTTTTGGTCGCGACGAAGGGTGAGCGCCATGCGCTCAACAAAAGGGGCAGGGGTAGTACAGATCTGCGGGGATTATTTCCCGGGGAGTTGGTTGAAGCCGACGAATGCAAGCTGTCGCTGATATCGTCTGCAAAAGAACGTGGGTATTGGGAAAATCTGTCGAATGAAGACCAACAAACCCTCGAAGAGATCGACAAAGAAATCAGAACTCGGCTGACATTGCTTGTGATGATTGATGTTGCCACCAGAATGCCGCTGGCTTGGGTCGTAAGCGACAAGCCCAAGGCGGAAGCCACACTTGCGCTGTTGAGGATGGCGACCCGAGACAAGACAAAGGAAAAAATCAAATACGGGTGTGAGGGCGACCCAGCTCCGGCCATGGGCTTGGGTTCAGTTAAAACTGACAACGGCGTAGGGCTTCGAAACAAGACTGTAGTTGAGGGTCTTTTGGGGACCTCCGCAATCTACGCTGCCGTGAGAGCATACGCATCGGCAGACAAGCCCTACGTTGAGCGCCTGATCGGTACGACTGAATCGCTGCTCATCAAATTGATCCACGGCTATACTGGTCGGAAAGCGGGGGAGCTTCCTGGCTACGACTCCAATGCCAATGGGCTTCTCGATATTGATGAGCTTTACGGTATTCTGACCCGCTTCTTCATTGATGAATACCCTTCCTTGCGACACATGGGTGTCGGAATGGGCGGCAGACGCCCTGCCGAGGTTCTTAAGGAGCTGAACAAAACACGCGGTCTGTTCAAAATGATGGATTCTGATCAGCGGCGCATTCATCTGGGTTGGAAATTCGAAGTCACTCCAAACGACGAGGGTGTCCGGGTTCTCTCTGGTATCTGGTTTAACTCCCCTGAGTTTCAGGTGGCCGTTGATGATCACGCGGTATCGAAGGTTTCAGTCTTCGTTGATCCAGAAAACGTAAACGAAGCTACCGCAATCATTCCTGGGGTCGCGCGCGAGTTCAGGCTCCTACTTCAAGTGACGGCCTTCGCCGATCTAACGATTCCTGAAGTTCTTGAGCTCACTGAGGCACATCGCAGGGAAGATCCGGGGATCACTGAAATATACGAAGATCGGATCGCATCAACTCGACGCAAGCGGTTTGATCTACTCAAACAGATCGGTGTTGAACGCAGGTTGACCCGGAGCCACTCGACTTTCGAAGAGTGCCGGATGAAGGCGCGGCACGTTTTTGCTGGTGCCCGTATCGTTCGGTCGTCCGAAGGTGGTCAAACTGTTCGTCCGGGTGACCTCACTGCCAGCATGCAGGGTCCGGGAGTCTTTCTGATAGGCGATGGTGGCGCAGCAATCGATCATCAGGAGAGCGATCAAGAGGCCGATCTCTTTGAAAGCACAGCTGGTCAAATCGACGGTGAAGTATCCGTTAAAGGCATTGATGGCAGAACTGCTGCTGTCCCGAGATCTGCTGAACGACAGGATTTGAGGCAGCTGCCGCTCGGGCGTCCAAAGAAGGGCGGTACGTTCTCATGACATTTGTGAACCAGGAGAAGATCGCAATCGCCAAACGCCTCAAGGCAGCTCATTTAGAGTTTCCACGTGCAAAGACGCTAAATCTGGCCTTCCAAAAATGCGTAGAGGAGTACTATTTGAACCAAGAGATCCAAGATATGGAGGTCCGTGGGTTGATTGTCACCGGGCAGTCTCGGGTGGGAAAATCACGCGAGCTGAAGAAGCTCATCCGGGACTTCAACGCGAGTGAAACACTCATGCCAGACGGGCGGCCTGCGAAGATCGTCAGCTGTCTTCTTTCGGGACGAGTGACGTTCAAAGACTTGGGGATCAAGACCCTTACGGCCCTTGGGTATGATCTTCAGCGCAACCGCACCCAAGAATATATCTGGGAGAGAGTGATCGACCAAGCTGCTGGTCAAGGTGTCATAGGGTAATCCTCCCATTTTTAATGGGGCTCAGCCGTAGAATTCAGGCGGCTGTTTTCAGTTTCATTGCGGGTGTGATGCCGCCGATGCCCATGTTGGGTCGCTCGTTGTTATATGTCCAGAGCCATTCCGTGGCCTGATCCTGTGCCTCCTCAATGGTTTCAAAGATGTATTGGCTGAGCCATTCACCTCGAACTGTGCGGTTGTAGCGTTCGATATAGGCGTTCTGCTGGGGCTTTCCGGGTTGGATATAGTCGAGCCTAACGCCTTGTTTTTCAGCCCATTCCATGAGCTTTCCACTGACATATTCGGGCCCATTATCAATGCGAATGGACTGCGGCTTTCCGCGCCACTCGATGATCTGGTTCAAGCTGCGCACGACCCGTTCAGCGGGCAGCGAGAAATCGACCTCAATGGCCAAGCCCTCGCGATTGAAGTCATCCAGCACGTTCAATGTCCGGATCGATCTGCCATCCGCGAGTTGATCCGCCATGAAATCCATCGACCAGGTCTCATTGGGCCTGTCAGGCACGGCCAGCGGCTCAGGCTTATCCCGCTTCAACCGTTTCTTAGGCTTAATCCGCAAGTTCAGCTCCAGTTCGCAGTAGATACGGTAGACGCGTTTGTGGTTCCAGCCATAGCCCTGCACATTGCGTAGATACAGAAAGCACAGACCAAAGCCCCAGGTGCGCTTGTTCGTGGTAAGACGCTCCAGCCAATCGGCGATCTCCTCATTCTCGTCGCTCAGCGTGGGGCTGTATCGATAGCAGGTCTCGCTGATCTGGAATGTGCGGCAAGCCAGCGCGACGCTGACCCCATGCACTGCGACCACCTTCATGGCCATCTCTCGTCGTTGAGACGGCCTTACGACTTTTTTCCAAGGGCCTCCTTGAGCAAATCATTCTGCATGCTCATCTCCGCATACATCTTCTTGAGGCGGCGGTTCTGTTCGGCCATGTCCTTCATCTCGGCAATCAAAGATGCGTCCATACCGCCAAACTTAGCCCGCCATTTGTAAAAACTGGCACTGCTCATCCCATGCTCGCGGCACAGCTCAGAGACCGGCACGCCGCCCTCCGCCTGCTTCAAGACAGCCATGATCTGCGCGTCGCTAAATCGTCCATTCTTCATCGTAAATCTCCTCAGATACCTTGCCGAGAAAATTCTACTTTTGAACACCACTAATTTTAGGGGGGATTACCATAGGAATTCACTATGATGAATGTCAGCACGTATTTGGTGAAGGTTCGAAGTCGAACAGAATATTCTTGGACAGTTTCAAGTCCATGATGAAGGAGCCACGCTGGCCATTGATGATGATTTTGTCCGGCGTGCCGTCATTGGCCGAATACATTCAATCGTATGAGCAACTCGATGCACTCGTGGACCCGGTGCATTTCACAACAATCAAGATCCGACGAGATCAGGAACAGCTGACCAAACTCCTGTTTGCTTTTGCCGATGAAGTGGACATTGAGATCGAACAAATTGTGACTGAAGATTTCTTGGCACGTCTCGACCATGCTTGTTCGCATCGATGGGGTCTTGTCATTGAACTTTTGATCGAGACGCTGGTCGAAGCAAAAGTGGCGGGGAAATCACAGTTGGACGTGCAAGATTTCGCCAGTCAGTTTGCCTTGAAGAAAGGTCTTCCAAAACAATATTCGCCTTTTACCGCACCGGACTTTTTACAGGCGTTCGACCCGCAAAGACTACTTGCGCTTAACGGATGAACCGACATGTGACAGGATACCCATCGAAGAAAATCAGGCCCGCCTTTTGGCGGGTCTTTTTTTAAGCCAGCTTTGCATACTTATGGGTCAAAGGTGCACCCTTATGCTGTCCTCTGCAAAGTGGCGCACCATAACAGACTGATAAAAAACAAATTTAATCAAGGCTTAAAAGCCGCACTTAATGATTCGTGCATTCATATGCCTCATTGGCAATTATAGCGATGTCCTAGGCACATCGTGTGGCTGGGGATCTCTGAAGTTGCCTCGAAGAAAGAAACCCCCGTCCGGATCCAACTAGAAGGGCGCACAGGTGCCAACTTTTATGGGATTGTTAGATCGAGCACCGAGTCTTTGGACAGACACACCAGTTTGATCGCGATATTTCGGTCTTGTCCGACAGCTTTGCCAAAGCAGGCATAGATAGCCTGCCGTTTCCTAACTGTTCATATCACCATAGATCGTCACAGGCCCGAAGAAGGTGGGGGACCGTCATGCGCCGTGAGCAAAGTTTTGCCTTGGGACATGTATGGGGTTGGCCAAGCGCGTGCTGCGCGTCCATACCCCAGCCGAAACGCTTGCGGCTGGTCTTGTACACGGCCTTAGACGTTTGCATGAGGTTTCTTGGCATTGATCTCGGAACATCCGGCATCCGCGTGCTTATGGTCGATGCGCGGGGCGCTCCCGTCGGCGCGGTATTGAGGTGATCATCCGATTCCCGGCTTTACCGCTCCAAAACTTGAATGGCGGCGGCTGCACGAGCCGGATATCTTTGCGCAGGTGGCAAAAGTGCTGCTGCCTGCTGCCTATCGCAATCACCATCTGACGGGCGCCCATGTCGCCGATATGTCCGACAGTGCTGGGACGGGTTGGCTCGATCTGGCAGCGCGCGATTGGTCGCTGCCTCTGTTGGAGGGGACGGGGATTCGGCCTGACCAGATGCCGCGATTGGTGGAAGGTAGTGCTGCTGCAGGGATTTTGCGCGGGGATCTGGCGGCGCATTGGGAGGAGAATGTGCGGCCTCCCGACGATGTGCAATTCGCGCCCTATCTGTCGGGCGAGCGGACGCCGCACAACGATGCCCATGTGCGCGGCAGCCTCGCCGGGATCAGCACCAGCACCACGACGCAGGATCTCACCCACGCGGTTTTGACAGGCGTCTGTTTTGGCTTGCCTGACGGTTTTGAGCCGATGGAGGCGACAGGCGCGCGGTTTGGAACGCTGTACGCCATCGATGGTGGTGTGGGATCGCGGTACTGGTTGCGGCTGCTGGCGACAGTTCTGGAGAAAGCCCTGCATCTGCCCGCAGGCGGCGGATTCGGCGCAGCGCTGGGTGCCGCGCTGCTTGGCATGGTTGCGGCGACGGGCGCGCGGTAGAGCACATCATGCGGGCCCCGGAGACTGCCGAGACCATAGCGCCCGATGCCGATCTGGTGGATCCATATACATCAGCCTACGCTAAATTCCGCAGTCTGTATCCCGCACTCAGAGCCTTCAGTTAGATCAGCGAAGTAGTGAAGTCGCCGCGAAGGGCCACTTCGAGCAGTTCGATATCATCCGAGGGCTCAACGTATTGGACGGTCATACCGGGGGGTACTACGAAGCCGTCGCCTGCTTGCAAGGGGCGGTCTTCGTGTCCCTGTGCGTGCAAGATCATTGCACCTTCCATCACGAAGGTGAAATGAATGTCCGCGTCGTGGGTGAATGCGGGTGGTGTGCCGTCCGCGCGGCGCAGTACTCTTATCCCGGCTATGCCCCTGGTCCCTGCCGTGATGCCGGTATCGCGTGCGGAAAAGCCGGGGATCTTGGCGGGATGCCATGTGGCACGCTCTTTTACGTGGTGTACGAAGATCTGGCCCTCCCACTCGCGCGCCGGATCGCCCGTGCCGTTCGGCAGCGTGAAATCATGGTCGATGGTGGTCACGTGCTCTGCGGGCACGCCGATCTCGATCACTTCGATGTTGGGCGAGGCTTCGACCACGCGGTGTCTGATACCGGGGGGCTGCGTCACGCAATCGCCCGCATGTAGCCGGATTACATCACCCTGATCCTCGTAGAGCACGTCAACCCAGCCGCGATAGCAGAAGATCAACTGAAACCCGACGGTGTGATAATGCACCATATCGGGCACAGGACCGCCATCGGGGATGCGGATATGGCTCGCGATGATGGAGCCGCCGAGGCGCGACGGAATGAGATCGCGGTAGTGCATCCCCGCGCGGCCAATCACCCAGGGCGCCTCATCCGCAAGGCGGCGCACGGCAAATTCGTGCTGCGTCGGGATTGGGATGAGCTGCGGCGTCAGCGGCACGATGGAAACGCGGGTGCCGTTGGGGGCCGTCAGCTCGCGCGCGCCACCTGCAAAAGCGTCCGGATCGTCGGTGAGAATGCGCAGATGGCCGGGGGGTACATCCGCGCCCTTCTCGATCCGCAGGCGGATGCCATGGCCGGAAAAGCTTGCTGTGGATGGATCATCAGCGGGGAAGATCGTCTCGAGCCGCATGCCGAGCGTCTTGGTGTAGAACGGCAGATCATCGCGCAATTCCTGCGTGGGTAGGAGGATCTCGGCGACGACGGGAGGGGTGATCATGGCGGCGGCCTCTTGGCTGTTTCGCGCGGTGGCTCGATTGGCAAAGGTCAGACGCGGGAGTTGTCGGCGTCTGACCCTATTGCGCTACAGGCTCGCGTCGAGTGCGGCCAGAATCGCATCGCCCATCTCGGTCGTCGAGATCGGCGTGCCGCCTTCTTCGCCCATCAGATCCGCAGTGCGCGCACCATCGGCCAGCACCTTTTCCACGGCCTTTTCAAGCCTCGTCGCTTCATCGCCCTGATCGAAGGAATAGCGCAGCGCCATGGCAAAGCTCAGGATACAGGCGATTGGGTTCGCCTTGCCCTGGCCCGCGATATCGGGCGCTGATCCGTGTACGGGCTCATAGAGCGCTTTCGGGCGGCCATCGGCATTGGGCGCGCCGAGCGAGGCGGAGGGCAGCATGCCCAGCGATCCGGTGAGCATCGCCGCCAGATCCGAGAGCAGATCGCCGAACAGGTTGTCGGTCACGATTACGTCAAACTGCTTGGGCCAACGCGTGAGCTGCATCGCGCCTGCGTCGGCATACATATGGGTCAGCTCGACGTCTGGGTATTCCGCGTCGTGGATTTCCTGCACCACGGTGCGCCACAGGATGCCACTCTCCATCACATTGGCCTTCTCCATTGAGCAGACCCTGTTGCTGCGCTTGCGTGCCAGCTCGAAGGCGGAGCGGGCAACGCGGGCAATTTCGGATTCGGTGTAGCGCTGGGTGTTGATGCCGACGCGCTCGTTGCCTTCCTCGAAGATCCCGCGTGGCTCGCCGAAGTAAACGCCCGAGGTCAGCTCGCGCACGATCATGATGTCGAGGCCCGCCACGATATCCTTTTTCAGTGAGGAGAAGTCCGCCAGTGCATCGAAGCATTGCGCGGGGCGCAGGTTCGAGAAAAGGTCCATCTCCTTGCGCAAGCGCAGCAGTCCGCGCTCTGGCTTTACCGAAAAGTCAAGATTGTCGTACTTTGGCCCGCCCACGGCACCGAGCAGAACGGCATCGACCTCCAGTGCGCGCGCCATCGTATCGTCATGCAGCGGGGTGCCGTGCTTGTCGTAGGCAACGCCACCTACCAGATCATGCTCGACGTCGAAGGCCAGATCGCGCTTGGCGCCGAACCAGTCGATGACGCGGGTGACCTGCCCCATGACTTCGGGGCCGATGCCGTCACCGGCGAGGATCAAAAGGGTCGGGTTAGCCATGCGATACGCTCCTGAAATTTGCTTAAATCGGCGTAGCGCGCGCGGGCTGGGGCGTCAAGGATTGGCGCGGCCGAGGTCCACCCAAAGCAGGCTGTGGCGGCTGGCCCCGGGGGCGGTTTCGATGCCTTGCGCGATAACTTTCCAGTCTGTGGACGGCAGCAGATAATCAACCTGCAATCCCTCGGGCATTGCCTCGGAAAAGATGGCGGTGGGCGCGTCGCCAAAGGGGTTTTGCAACAGGGGATGCGCCAGCAGGCCCCTGATCGCGCCGCGTCTGCCGCTGCCCCGCTTGGGATCGATGTTGGCCGTCCCGAGCAGGATGAAGGGTTCCGTGCGTTCGTCCTCGTCGAGATAGGCGTTCCAGAAGGCCACTTCGTCGTGATTGCGGCGGCCATTGCGGTCCTCGTCTCCGTCATAGAGCGGCGGTGTGGCGTGGAAGGTCATAAGACGCAGAGTGCCGTTGTCCGGCGTCTCCACTGGCACAACCCAGTGGCCACGCGAGGATAGCCTGTGCACGTTGTGGACCCCCTGCCCACCGAACGGAGCGGCCCCGATCATCGGATAGATGTTGCCGGGAAAATCGCGCCATAGCAGCGGGGTGTAATCCTCTACGACGTCTCTTTGAACCGGGAAGCGGGACAGGATCGCCATGCCCCCCATCCCGTTGAACCTGCCAAACCCGTGCGCATCATCAGCGTCGCCCAAGCGGCCGTCGCCGTTGAGATCAAGACCGCTGGCCTGGCCTGCGTTGGGGGCGGCCGTGAAGCGGTGCGGATAGCTCAGGCCGCCAGATTCCAACGTGGAGACGAGTGCTTGGACCGCAGTGCCTTTCAGATCGTAATCGACGCCCTGAAGCGCAATGATATCGGGGCGCACTTTAAGCAGGAGCGCGGTAAATGCGCTGATTTGGGGGTCGTCGCCCTTGAGGATATCGCGCAGCAAGAGGCCGGGGCCCTTGCGTGTCAGTTCCGCGTTGAAGGTGGCAACTCGCAGGGGTTGCGCGTCTGCGGGCAGGGCTGCGCAGGCCAGAGCCAGCACCGCAGCGCATAAAAGATGGATCAGGCTGCCTGCAGCCCCTCGGCCGCCTGCTCGGCATAGGCACGCTTTCGCTTCTCCTCGATCATGTCGGCAATCTTGCCCATGGCGATGCCGCGCATGATGATGCTTGCCGGTAGGAAGGCCCATGCTGCAATTGTCCAAATCAGGGTTTGCGGGTTCTGCATTGTAATTGGGTCTAGCAGATCAGCGGCCAGTTTGACCACAGCCGGCACGGCAAAAGGCAGAAGGAAACCGAGTGCGATATTGACCCGGGCATCACGCTGCAACCGCTCGAGCACATCGCCGCCCGCGGTCGGATCGAAAAGCGGAAGATTGACCCAGACATTGAACGCCCCGGAGCGCGCAGGCCAGTTGAGCAGTCGCACAAGGACCAGAAAGGCGGTCATGGCGATGAGCGAAATCAGGTAGGAGAGGCCCGCTGCCGTGCGCACGAAGCTTACAGTTTCGTAGGAGGCATCCGCTGGCAGCATCAGCACAACCATGCGGACGGGCGAGTAGGGGAAGTCCATGGCATTGCCTACAATCGTCCCGATCGAGGTGAGTGCGGTCGTCAGCAATGTCGGATCACTCATCCCCTTCACGATGACGCTCAGCAGAAAAATCATGGCAAACAGGGATATAAACCGCAGGCGGTTGAACGGGGCGGCATTGCGAAACTCTACAATGCTTGGAAATACCGAATTATATTCGACAAATGTCAGAACCGCAGCGAGAAGCGCCACGAGCAAGACGATCTGGGTCGAATCGCTGGACATGCCCGGCAGCACAAGCGCCGGTGTCATGATCAGGGTCGCAACCAGAAGTCCACGCGCCACGGCGCTGGTCATACGTACTATCAACGTTCTATCCCTTTCAAACTGGCCAGCCGCGTTTGTCGCGTGCTTGTCCCAACTTGATGCCTTCGGGTTCGGAAGGACTGCCTCATTGTTGTCACAATCGTGCCTTCTTTCGCCTTAGTTCTCAAGACTATTGCGCCAGATGAGCCGACAGTTGGGGCGTTTTGAGGGAGGGGGTGGTGCGTTCTTGCATCATTTGCACGGCGCAAATAAGGCAATCGCAACATCTAGTGGGCAGGGGCTGCCAGCCCACTAAAATAACAGCTCAACTTTTAGAACAAGCTAATTGAAAGTTAAGTCTTCGCAATTATGTAGAAGGCGCTCAAACCCAGGGACGGCTCTGGGTTGCGGCCGCTTCGAAGGTGTCGATCGCGGCGGCCTTCTCCATGGTCAGGCCGATATCGTCGAGGCCGTTCATCAGGCAATGCTTTTTGAAAGCGTCGACTTCGAAGGTAAATACTTCGCCGTCCGAGGTTGTGATACTCTGGCTCTCAAGGTCGATCTCGATGCGGGCGTTCGCGCCCTTTTCCGCGTCCTTCATCAGCACATCAACCTGTTCTTGCGGCAGAACGATGGGCAGGATGCCGTTCTTGAAGCAGTTGTTATAGAAGATGTCGGCGTAGGACGGCGCGATCACGCAGGTGATGCCGAAGTCGGCGATGGCCCATGGCGCATGCTCGCGGGAGGAGCCGCAGCCGAAGTTATCGCCCGCCACAAGGATCTGAGCATCGCGGTACTGCGGCTTGTTGAGGACGAACTCGGGGATTTCGTTGCGGTCGTCGTCATAGCGCATCTCGTCGAAGAGATTGACGCCAAGCCCGGAGCGTTTGATGGTTTTGAGGAACTGCTTGGGGATGATCATATCGGTGTCGATGTTGATCAGATCAAGCGGTGCAGCGATGCCGCTGAGGGTGGTGAACTTGTTCATGAACAAACTCCTAATCTTGGACCACTAGCTGTGGTGTGTTTCAAATTAGTGACGCGCAAGCGCCATGAGCCCCTGTACCCCCGTAACACCGCCTGACGGCCTTACGGGGGTGGGGCCATTACTACATCATCTCGCGCACGTCGGTGAGCTTGCCGGTCACTGCCGCCGCCGCCGCCATTGCGGGGGACATCAGATGCGTGCGCCCGCCGCGGCCTTGACGGCCCTCGAAGTTGCGGTTGGACGTGGCCGCGCACCGCTCTCCCGGCGCAAGCTGGTCCGGGTTCATCGCAAGGCACATCGAGCAGCCTGCAAGGCGCCATTCGAAACCGGCCTCGATAAAGATATCGGCCAGCCCTTCCTCTTCTGCCTGCGCGCGCACGAGCCCCGAGCCGGGGACGACCATGGCGCGCATGCCTTCCTTGATCTTCTTGCCCTTCAGGATCGCGGCCGCTGCGCGCAGATCCTCGATGCGGCCATTGGTGCACGAACCGATGAACACCGTGTCGATCGTCACGTCCGTGAGCGGTGTGCCTGCGGTCAGCCCCATGTAATCGAGCGAGCGCTGGGCCGCCGCGACCTTGCCGCCCGCGAAATCGGAAGCGGCGGGGACGCTTGCCGTGATCGGCAGCACATCCTCGGGCGAGGTGCCCCATGTGACGACGGGCGCGATGTCCTCGCCCTTGAGCGTCACGACCTTGTCCCAGTGTGCATCGTCGTCGGAGTAGAGGGTCTTCCACCAGTCCATCGCCGCTTCCCATTGCGCGCCTTTCGGAGCGTGGGGGCGGCCCTTGCAGTATTCAAACGTCTTTTCATCCGGTGCAATAAGGCCTGCGCGCGCGCCGCCCTCGATGGCCATGTTGCACACGGTCATGCGGCCTTCCATTGACAGATCGCGGATCGCTTCGCCGCAATACTCGATGACGTAGCCGGTGCCGCCTGCGGTGCCGGTCTCGCCGATCACGGACAGGGTGATGTCTTTGGCGGTGACGCCAGGGCGCAGTTTGCCGGTGATCTCGACCTTCATATTCTTGCCCTTGCGCTGGATCAGCGTTTGGGTGGCCAGTACATGCTCGACCTCGGAGGTGCCGATGCCATGGGCCAGCGCGCCGAAAGCGCCATGGGTCGCGGTGTGGCTGTCACCGCACACGACCGTCATGCCGGGCAGGGTCCAGCCCTGCTCAGGGCCGACGATGTGCACGATGCCCTGGCGGACGTCGGAAACGGGATAATAGTGGATGCCGAATTCCTTGGCATTGGTATCTAGGGCTTCCACCTGCACCCGGCTGTCCTCGGTCATGGTAGCGGCATTGGCGCGGTCGAGTGTGGTGGGCACGTTGTGATCTGGCACGGCGATGGTCTTGTCTGGCGCGCGAACTGTGCGGCCCGTCATGCGCAGCCCCTCGAAGGCCTGCGGCGAGGTCACCTCGTGGACAAGATGGCGGTCGATGTAGAGCAGGCAGGTGCCATCTTCGGCCTCATCGGCGACATGGGCATCCCAGATTTTATCATAGAGCGTTTTGGGGGACATATGGTCCTCTCCCTTGAATGATGTGGTGGTTTTGTACTTCGGATCCCGCGCGGGCGCGGACGCTTCTGTCGTCTGACAGGCGTTATAGTCGGGCAAGCACCGTGTGCGTCGCACCGAAAAAGCGCTCAGTCAGGCGCGCGCGGTCTGTCTGGTTGAACACGTGTTTCATGAAAACCCAGATACAGCGCATTGTGATGTGCCGCAAGGGTTGCGGGGCTTGTCCCTTCATGCAACGATTCCAGCCAAATCAGGAGACGCCATGCAAGACCCCCTTGATCCGTTCTCGGAATTTCTTGTGACACTGCAAGCGCTCTGGACCAATATACTTGGCTTCGTGAGTGGTGTGATCCAGCCAGGCTGGCGCCAAAATCAGGTGATCATAGTGGTGGTGCTGGCGTTGGTGGCCTGGGCCTTGCACCGTGGCAGTGGCACCGCGCTGCAAAATTGGGTCCGCTCGCGCGAAGGTTGGGAGAAGTGGCAGCTCCGCATGGTCGTCCAGGTCAAGCGGCGGCTGGGTCTGATCTGGTTCTCGGTCCTAGCATGGGCGGTCTATCTGATGATGCAAAGCATCACTTGGCCCTCGCGCTCCTATCTGATCGGGGTGGCGGCGACGCTCACGCTCGTCTGGGTTGGGGTAGCATTTGCCGCGCGGCTGGTGCGCAACCGTTTTATGCGCCGCCTCGTGACTTGGTCGTTGTGGATCTATGCCACGCTCTACTTCCTGAACGTCTCGGACGATGTTGCCCAGTTTCTCGACGGGCTTGCGCTTGAGCTGGGGGATTTCCGCCTTTCGATCCTGACGCTGATCTCGGCGATCGTTGTGATCGGCGTGCTGATCACGCTTGCACGGCTGGCCTCGACCACGGCCGCCAGCACGATCCGCCGCAACGAGGATATCAGCCCTTCCATGCAGGTGCTTGCCGTCAAGGGCGTGCAGCTGGCGATGTACGGGATCGCCTTCTACATCGGGGTGAACGCGGTCGGGATTGATCTGACCGGCCTCGCTGTCCTGTCGGGTGCGATCGGTGTGGGCCTTGGTTTCGGTTTGCAAAAGGTGGTCTCGAATCTGGTGTCGGGCGTGATCATTCTGCTCGACAAGTCGATCAAGCCCGGAGACGTGATCAGCCTCGGCGAGACGTTCGGCTGGATCCAGACGCTGGGCGCGCGCTATGCCTCCGTGGTGACGCGCGACGGTAAGGAATATTTGATCCCGAACGAGGATCTTATCACCGGGCAGGTGGTCAACTGGTCGCACTCCAACGATTTCGTGCGTCTCGATATCTTTTTCGGGACTGCCTATGGCGATGACCCGCATGTGGTGCGCAAGCTCGCTATCGACGCCGCCGCCTCCGTGCCGCGCGTGCTTAGCCACAAGGCGCCAGTCTGTCATATCGTGGGCTTCGGTGACAGCTCGGTGGATTATATCCTGCGGTTCTGGATCAGGGACCCCACCGGCGGGCTCACCAACATCCGCGGCAATGTGTATCTGGCCCTTTGGGATACGTTCAAGGAAAACAACATATCCATCCCGTTCCCGCAGCGTGAAGTGAAGCTGCTCGAAGTGCCGGAAGTCATGGCGGAGGGAACGCAAGCGGACTGAGGGGTGTTGGGTCTTCAAAGGAGACTGATATGACACATGAACTTACCCTGCGCAGCAAAGAGCAGCTGACACCCGACACGCACCGCTATGTTTTCGACAAGCCTGCCAATCTGGAGTTCAAGCCCGGACAAGCCACCGAACTTACGCTGCTCAAGGATGGATGGCGGGACGAGGCGCGTCCCTTCACGTTCACATCTTTGCCCGACGAGGGTGCGCTGGAATTCGTGATCAAGAGTTATCCCGAGCATGACGGCGTGACCGAACAGATGGCAAAGCTCGAGCCCGGCGACAAAGTGGAGATCGTGGAGCCATTCGGCGCGATCCAGGATCACGGGCATGGCGTGTTTATCGCCGCCGGTGCGGGCATCACGCCATTTATCCCGATTCTCGAAACGCATGATGCGGGCGGAAAAATGGATTGCACCCTGATTTTCACCAATGAAACGGAGAAAGATATTATCCTGCGCGACAAGTGGGAGAAGATGGCGGGGCTAAAGACGGTGTTCACCGTGACTGACGATTCAGGTGCCGATGTGGCCGAGCAAAAGGTCGACAAGGCGTTCCTTAACCAGCACATCGATGATTTTGGACAGACTTTTTATATCTGCGGCCCCGAAGGCTTTGTGGACGACGTCCGAGATGCCCTGAAGGCGCTGGGCGCGGATGCGGATAAAATCATCACAGAAGAGGGCTGGTGAGACAGGGGGTGGCTCCCGTCATTGTATTATGGCATGGGCGTTGCTAATTTAGAGCATACCCCAGCGCCGGGGGCCCGTCGGCGCGCCAAAAGGAGGACAATGTCCTGTCTACGCAAACTCACGCAGCAACCCCTGCGCACGCTGGCGCGGTCGTAATGGCCGGTCAGAAACAAGCGACCAGCGATTTGCTGCTCGAAACCGTTCTTTCCTCGCTGAATGATGACAAGGCCGAAGACATCGTGCAGATTGATCTGCGCGGTAAGACCGAGATCGGCGATCACATGGTGATCTGTTCCGGCCGGTCGACGCGGCAGGTGAGCGCGATTTCCGAGAAACTGGCCCAGCGGGTCAAGGACGAGTTCGGGCACACCGTCCGCACCGAGGGCAAAGGCACCGGCGATTGGGTGCTGATCGACACGGGCGACGTGATCGTGCATGTGTTTCGTCCCGAAGTGCGCGAGTTTTACCAGCTCGAAAAAATGTGGCTGCCGCAGCCCGACGACGCCTGATCCTACGTGAAGGTACACATCTGTGCCGTAGGCAGGCTGCGCGCCGGGCCTGAAAAGACGCTGATCGACGACTATCTGACACGATTCGAAAAGACCGGCCGGGGGCTCTCCCTTGGACCGGTTTATCTTTTGGAGGTCGATGACCGCAAAGGCGGCGGCATGATCGGCGAGGCCGCGCTTTTGCGCCGTGCGGTGCCGGAGGGCGCGGTGATCTGCGCGCTCGACGAGCGGGGTGAAGCCGAGACATCGCCTAAGTTTGCCGCACGAATCGCCGCCTGGCGTGATGCGGGGCGGAGCGATCTTGCGTTTATCATCGGGGGTGCTGATGGCATTGATCCGACTTTGCGCGCCGAAGCGGATCATCTTGTGTCATTCGGCCCTATGGTCTGGCCTCATCTTATGGTCCGGGCAATGCTGGCCGAGCAGCTCTACCGTGCGGCCTCCATCCTGTCAGGCGGCCCCTACCACCGTGTCTAGGGCAGCTTGACCGTCTTCGTGCTGGAAGACCAGCCGGTCACGGTGTCATGCGCTTCGATCACGACGCTATCTATCCCGTCGCCGATCACTACCCCGGACAGGGAGCGCGTGAACGGCTGCTCGTTCACATGCGGGTGCGCAAGATCGCGCTGGCCCAGAACGTTTCCATCGGGATCTTTGATCCGCCAGACATCGGCATAATCGTCCCAGCCGGTATCGGTATGGGAAATTGTCACGTCAAAAGTATAGCCGCCCGCCGTTTTGGACACCTTCACGTTCTGCACGACTGCGGGGTCTGCGAAGGCAGGGGATGCAAGTGCTGCGAGAATCACGACAATCTTTTTAATCATTTCAATCACCCTACTGTAAGACTGGTACATAATGGATCACGAAGCGTCTTCCAAGAGGGCCCTACGAGACTGTGATGCAAACTCGCGCCGCCAGATCACAACGGCCGTGATACTCGCTGCTGCGATGAGCGGGAGCGGCCCTGCCAGCCATGCAACGGCAGCCAGCCCGAAATAGATCGCGCGCAGGCCGCGGTTGAAGCTGCGGGCGGCTGCGATGTTCAATTCCGCCGCTTTGCGGGCATATTGTGGGCCTTTGGGGTGATCGGGATCGTTCGGCGCTGCTCCCATGATGACCGAGCAATACCCGAACAACCGATTCGACCACACGAATTTGAGAAACGCGCTTGTGAGAAACACCACGATCATGAGAAGTTTTAATTCCCAGATGATTTCGGGGTCGCGCGCATCGGTCAGATCGGCAGCGACGCCCGCGATCTGCTCCGCGTTGCCGATAAGCGCAAGCGTACCACCGATCGCGATCACACAGGTCGACGCGAAAAACGCTGTGCTTTGCCGCAATGTTCCGATGGTTTGCGCGTCGAAAATGCGCACCTCGCGGCCAATCATCTGTACCATCCACTCTCGACGGTAGCTTGCCATGATGAACGAGGTCGAGGGGCGCTTCATCGAGGGATGCTCGATCCACCAGCCCATAAAGGCCCAGAGGATGAGGAGTACGGCAAGGGCTGCCGCATCCATCAGGGATAAGAGCGAGAGGGTCTGAAGTGATATCATTCTCATTCTTTAGGCATATCGAGATCGCAAGGCCAGTGCTTGCGGGGACATAGCACGGCGCATGATCAGTGTTCACCTCTTTTAACAGGAATAGTTGATGGCGGATTCACCATCGCCACCGTTGACGCTCTGCGGCAGGGGTCAAATTTTATTGATCAGTGTGCGCCCAATAGGGCATCCGTCGGGCCGTGTTTTACCGGCTGTAAATCTGTTCGGCCATATTCTTGGCTGCGGTGGATCAGAGCCTGTGCGCGCTGACGTCGAGGGGCGCATCCGGTAGATGGATCTGGTAGGAATATGACGTTTTTGATAGCTTGGAGCCGCGGTAACCTCTCGCAGTGGGCCAGTCCCGTAGACAATTCGCGCGCGATGAGGGTTGCATTAACCCGAAATTGGTAATATTATTTTACCAAATCGATCAAATGTATCCCGGTTCAGGAGCGTCTATCATGGAAATGCCCGCCCCAAATCCCGCAGTTTTGGCCCGCAAGGCCCGCGTCGTGTCCCGGCTGAGCGCTGTACTGGCGTCCGATGCCGTCATCCATGACGAGCGCGAGACACGCGCCTACGAGTGCGATGCGCTCACCGCCTACCGCTGTCCGCCGATGGTCGCGGTGCTGCCGTCCACTACCGAGGAAGTCTCGGCGGTGCTGCGGATTTGCTTCGAGGAGGGGGTGCCTGTGGTTCCGCGCGGCTCCGGCACATCGCTGGCGGGCGGGGCGCTGCCGACTGCCGATTGCGTGATTCTTGGCGTGGCGCGGATGAATGATGTGATCGAGACGGATTACGACAACCGTTTTATCCGCGTGCAAACCGGCCGCACCAATCTGAGCGTGACCGGTGCTGTGGAGGAGGATGGATTCTTCTACGCGCCCGATCCCTCAAGCCAACTGGCCTGTGCCATCGCAGGGAACATCGCGATGAATTCCGGCGGCGCGCATTGCCTCAAATACGGTGTAACCACGAACAATCTGATGGGCGTGAAAATGGTCATGATGGACGGCGAGATTGTCGAGATCGGCGGCGCGCATCTGGACGCGGGCGGGCTTGATCTGCTGGGGTTGATCTGTGGCTCCGAGGGGCAGCTCGGCGTCGTGACCGAAGCGACATTGCGCATCCTGCACAAGCCTGAAGGCGCGCGCCCTGTGCTCATGGGGTTTGACGATAACGAAGTGGCGGGGGCGTGTGTCTCCGACATCATCAAGGCGGGCGTCCTGCCGGTTGCCATCGAATTTATGGACCGACCCTGCATCGAGGCGACGGAGGCTTTCGCGCATGCGGGCTACCCGATGTGCGAGGCGCTTCTGATCGTCGAAGTGGAAGGGTCGGACGCCGAGATCGACCACCAGCTCGACCTGATCATGGAAATCGCGCGGCGGCACAACCCTGTCGAGCTCCGCCAGAGCAAATCAGCCGAGGAAAGCGCCGCGATCTGGCTGGGCCGGAAATCGGCGTTTGGTGCGATGGGCCAGATCAATGATTACATGTGCCTCGATGGTACCATCCCGGTGTCGAGCCTGCCGCATGTGCTGCGCCGAATCGGCGAGCTATCCAAGGAATACGGCCTCAAGGTCGGCAATGTGTTTCACGCGGGTGACGGCAACATGCACCCGCTGATCCTGTTCGATGCAAATAAGCCCGGCGACCTTGAGCTTTGCGAGGCGATGGGTGCCGATATCCTGCGCTTGTGCGTCGAGGTGGGCGGATGCCTGACCGGTGAGCACGGGGTGGGCATCGAGAAACGCGATTTGATGCACGTGCAATACGCGCCCCTTGATCTCGAGGCGCAGATGGCTGTGAAGGATGTGTTTGATCCGCATTGGCTGCTCAATCCCGCCAAGGTGTTTCCGCTCGATGCGTCCGACGCGCGCCGCCAGTTTCCCATTGCGGCGGAATAACACTCCCCCCAGACCCCGAGGCCACACGACATGCACCTACCCCAGACCGAGGCCGAGCTGGCCGAGCACATCCGCGCGACCAAGGAGCCGCTGGCCATTTGCGGCGGGGGCACGCGCGGCGTGACGGTGGATGGCGCGCGGCTGGGCACATCGGGTCTGTCGGGCATCACGCTTTATGAGCCCGGCGCGATGACAGTCGTGGCGCAGGCAGGTACGCCTGTGGCCGAGATAGAGCATGCGCTGGCCGCCGAGAACCAGCGCCTTGCCTTCGAGCCGATGGACCACCGCGCCCTCATGGGCACCGACGGTGCGCCGACGATCGGGGGCGTGATGGCGGCGAATGTCAGCGGCCCGCGGCGCATCTCGGTGGGCGCGGCACGGGACTTCCTGCTGGGTGTCCGCTATGTTGACGGTATGGGACAGGCGATCAAGAACGGGGGCCGCGTGATGAAAAACGTCACGGGCTATGATCTGGTCAAGCTGATGGCGGGCGCTCATGGCACGCTGGGCGTGCTGAGCGAGGTATCTCTCAAGGTGCTGCCCTGTCCCGAAACGCAGGCGACGCTGGTGCTGCATGGATTGGACGACACTGCCGCCATTGCCGCGCTGGCACGCGCTCTTGGCAGCCCGTTCGAGGTGTCTGCCGCTGCGCATGATCCAGCGGCGGGCGAGACGCTTTTGCGGCTGGAAGGGTTTGCCCAATCCGTGAAATACCGTGCAGAGCAGCTGACCGCGCTTCTCGGAGGCGAGATAACGCTGGAAGAAAATAAGCCAGAGCGCTGGGTGGCATGGCGCGATGTGGATGCCTTTGCCGGGGCGCAGGGCGACGTGTGGCGCGTGTCCTGCAAACCCTCGGACGGGCCCGGACTGGCCGCGACATCAGGTGCTACAGCCGTGCTTTATGACTGGGCGGGGGGACTCATCTGGCTGCGCACGCCTGCGGGCCACGATCTGCGCGCAGCGCTGGGGACTTACGACGGCCATGCGACACTCGTGCGCGGCGAAGGGCATCCACGCTTTCAGCCGGAAGCCGCTGGCGTGGCGCGCATCACCGCAGGATTACGCGCGCAGTTTGATCCGCGCGGCGTGTTGAACGCGGGGCTGATGGGATGAGCTATATCGTTCTGTTCGTGATCGTGTTTGTGGGTGGGCCGCTCGCGTTTCGCGGGCTGACACGCGGCGTCCCGTCGAGCACCGTTTTAAGGCAGCTTGCCCTTTTCAGTGTGCTTTGCGCCGTTATAGGGCTCACCCTGCGCTACGGCCTTGCCGATCTTTGGGGCCGCAACCCGCTGGTGACTGGCGGGGGCCTCGTCTTCATCTGGGGCGGCTGGATCGGCCTTCTGGCATGTGGCACACAGGCGCTGCGCCACGTGGAGCCCTGCACGCGCATGCGCCGATTGGCCGCCGTGATGGGCGCGACAGGGACAACTGTACCGTGGTTCGGGCTGGCCAGTGCCAGTCTGATGATCGGCTGAGGGGAAATCATGCAAACGACATTTACCGATGAACAGCTCAAGCAGCCCGGCACCGGGCGGGCCAACGAGATCCTGCGCGCCTGTGTGCACTGTGGCTTCTGCACCGCGACCTGCCCCACATATCAGGTGCTGGGCGACGAGCTCGACAGCCCGCGTGGCCGGATTTATCTGATTAAGGATATGCTGGAGAACGAGCGCGTGCCCGATGCCAAAACGGTCAAGCATATCGACCGCTGCCTGAGCTGTCTGGCCTGTATGACAACCTGCCCCTCCGGCGTACACTACATGCACCTTGTCGATCACGCGCGTGATTACATCGAGCAGAACTACAAACGCCCCTTTTCGGACCGCGCATTGCGCTGGGTGCTTGCGCAGATCCTGCCCTATCCAATGCGCTTCCGCATCGCGCTGTTCGGAGCGAAGCTGGGGCGGCCCTTCGCGCGCTTCATGCCTGATGCCCGCCTGCGCGCGATGCTGGAGATGGCGCCTAAAGAGATCCCGCCTGTAAGCCGGAACGACGATCCGCAAACTTTTGCGCCGACTGCGCCCAAACGCATGCGCGTGGCTCTGATGACAGGCTGTGCGCAAAAGGCGCTCAACACCGACATCAACGATGCCACCATCCGCCTGCTCACCCGTCTGGGCGCTGAAGTGGTCGTGGCGGAAGGGGCGGGCTGCTGCGGCGCGCTGACCCATCACATGGGCAAGACCACCGAGAGCCATGCGACTGCTGCCAAAAACATCAAAGCCTGGGCGCGGGAGATGGATGATGGAGGTCTCGATGCGATCGTGATCAACACGTCCGGTTGTGGCACCACGATCAAGGATTACGGCCATATGTTCCGCAACGAGTCGCTGGCGGCGGATGCCGCGCGGGTTGCGGGGATTGCGCGGGACGTGTCCGAGGTGGTGATGGAACTGACGGGCACCGATGCGCAGGGCAATGAATGGCAGCCCGCGCGAGACTGGATCGCGGGAACCGACGCGCGGCCGCTGCACGACCGGCCCACCGAGGGGATGGTCGTCGCCTATCATGCGGCCTGCTCGCTTCAGCACGGCCAGAAGATCAAGACACATCCCAAGACGCTGCTGAAAAAGGCGGGGTTCACCATTGTGGAGCCTGCGGACGCGCATCTGTGCTGTGGCTCGGCGGGGACGTACAACCTGATGCAGCCGGAGATATCGCAACAGCTCAAGGCGCGTAAGGTCCGTACGTTGGAAGCGAAAAACCCCGATGTAATAGCCGCCGGAAACATCGGCTGTATGATGCAGATCGGCTCTGGCTCTGCCGTGCCGATCGTGCATTCCGTCGAGTTGCTCGATTGGGCCTGGGGTGGGCCGAAACCGCCGGCACTATCCAATGGGCATACACAAAAAGATGCCATTCCGCGCCTGCGTTGAGGGGCTGCCCTAATTTTGCCTTATCACGCCGCTAGGGCAGAGGTCTAAGGCAATAATACCGGGGGTTTCGACGTGCGCAGATGGGTGGCTTTAACCATTTTCGGCCTGTTGCTCACCTCCGGCGCATGGGCGCAGGACGCAGGGCTCAAGCGGCTCGATAATGGTGATGACGCCAAGGCGTGGGAAGCGGTCGGGCGGCTCGATATCGATGGCAAGGGATTCTGCACAGGGGCGCTGATCGCGCCTAAACTGGTGCTGACCGCCGCGCATTGCATGTTTGATAGCGAGACCGGCGCACGCATCGGCAAGGGGCATATCGAGTTTCTCGCGGGCTGGCGCAACGGACGCGCGGGCGCTTACCGCGATGTGGCCCGCGTGGTGATCCATCCCAAATACGTATTCAACGAGACGTCGTCGTCGGAGCGGGTTCGCAACGATCTGGCACTGCTGGAGCTCGAGCAGCCGATCCGGAGTACCTCGATCATCCCGTTCAAGACCGCTGCGCGCCCGCGTACGGGGGACCGTGTCGGTGTGGTCAGCTACGCACTCGACCGGTCGGAGGCGCCCTCCCTGCAAGAGGTCTGTGCCGTCCTCGCGCGCCAGGACGGCGTGCTGGTGACATCATGCTCCGTCGATTTCGGCTCGAGCGGTGCGCCTATTTTCGTGTTTGAGGACGGTGAGGCGCATATCGTATCGGTCGTGTCCGCCAAGGCCGAAGTGCGCGGCGAGCAAGTCTCGCTCGGCACCGCGCTGGGCCAGCCATTGGCGGAATTGCAGGCCGAGCTTGTGGCGGGCCGGTTTATCTATCTGGGTGAAAAACCCGGGGAGCGGCGTATCCGCGTGGGGGAGAAAACAGTCGGGGGCGCAAAATTTGTATCTCCGTAGTCTTCTCGCGCTGATCCTGCTCTGGGCCGCTCCCGCGTGGTCCGAGAGTGCGCTGATCGGTTTGAAACGGATCGAGCAGGCCTCCCCTTGGAAAGCGGTGGGCCGCCTCGACATGAGCGGCGGTGGATACTGCACCGCGACGCTGATCGCGCCCGATCTGGTACTGACGGCGGCCCACTGCACCTTCGACGCGCAAGGCGTTCGGCTGCCGCCGCAGGATCTCGTGTTTCGTGCGGGCTTCAGGGAGGGGCGCGTGGAGGCGGAGCGCAAGGTGCTCCAGATCGCGCGGCCCGATGCCTACCACTACAAGGATAAGGATCTGGCAGTCCGGATTGCCCATGATGTGGCGCTGCTGCGTTTGCACACGCCTGTCGCCACCCATATCATTTCTCCCTTTGTCCTAGAGCCGGAGCTGCTCAGCCGAGGGGTGGTCAGCGTCGTGTCCTACGGGCGCGGGCGCGACAGCCTGCCCTCGCTTCAGCAGACCTGTGCTGTGCTCGACAGTTTTCAGGGGGTGATGGTGATGGATTGCAACACGACCTTCGGTTCCTCCGGTGCGCCCGTATTTCGCCGCGACGGCACCCAGATCCGGATCGCATCCATCATTTCCGGCTTTGCCGAGATCGGCGGCGTCCGGCGTACCACGGGGATGGCGTTGCCTGCGCTCGTGCGCGATCTGAAGGCGCAGATGATCGCGGAAGGTGCGCCGCCGCCGCCGCGCCTCAACCGCCTGACTGTGGGCACACGCGCGACAACGGGCGCGAAATTCGTCCGCCCGGGCGGCTCTTGAAACCCGCAAATTGATCCCCAAATTAGCGATGTCCGGATGCCGCAACAGGGTCCTGACATTCAACCACGCGGGCCTGTCCAATGGTGGAAGGTCCGCTGACAATCGCTCAAAAATGAGGATGAACACATGCGTAATTTTGACTTTGCACCGCTTTACCGCTCCACTGTCGGCTTCGACCAGATCGCTAATATGCTTGACCGTGTGCTAACCGCCGAGACGGCACAGCCGACCTATCCACCCTACAACATTGAGAAGCTCGAAGACGATTCCTACCGCGTGTCGATCGCTGTCGCCGGGTTTGCCGAGGCTGATCTGAATGTGGAAGTGCGCGAGAAGGCGCTGATCGTATCGGCGCGCAAGGCCGACGAGGACGAGCGCAAGACCTACCTGCACCGCGGCATCGCCACCCGCGCCTTCGAGCGGCGCTTCCATCTGGCCGATCATGTGATCGTCACCGGTGCCACACATGCGGATGGTATGCTGCATATTACGATGGAGCGGCAGGTGCCGGATGCGTTGAAACCCCGCCAGATCCAGATCGCGTCGGATCGTCGTAGCATCGACAAGGACGTGGTGGACGCGGCATCGGTGAACTGATCCTAATCCCACTGTGATCCAAGGCCCGGTGTTCTTGCACTGGGCCTTTTTGCGTTTTTAACGTCCACGCTTGAAGCCTCACAAATTATAAACCTGTCGCTGTCATGGTCGTCCTGAGACACCGAACAGGAGAAATGGATGAGCATCTGGTCATGGATGGGCGGCGCGGTTTTTGGGCTGTTTACGGCGACGACACTTTACGCAGGGGCGATCACCCTTCTTGAGACGGGGAGCAAACCGCGCACGGCGTTGATCTCAGTGCCTGCTGCGGGGGCGGTGAGGTCCAGCCCGCAGGCCCCGGCGAGCCTGTTTATCGGGCGGCATGGGACCAGTCTATTTGCTGAGATCGAGAGGGTCGAGCCTGTGATGGCCGCGACCGGGGTTCTGATGAATGGGGCGCGGTCGGGCGGTATGTCGGGCCCCGCCGTTACCGTCATCCGCCAGATCATCGAGCAGGCGGAATCGAGCAGATCGGGCTATGATGCGGTGCAGCATGGCGCGCGTATCAAGCCATTGCGCAGGCCCACGCAGATGACGGTGGCAGAGATTTACAAATGGATCGACAACACACCCGGCCAGCCGCACGCCATTGGCCGCTACCAGTTCATCCCCTCCACGTTGCGCCGCGTCATGGAAACAATCAACGCCTCACCCCAGCAGCGGTTTACGCCCGGATTACAGGACAGGTTGGCGGATGTACTGCTGGCGGAAGCGGGATATCACGAGGCAAAGCAGGGAGCGTTACCTCGCCGCGCCTTCATGAACAACCTCGCCAAGATCTGGGCGGGCCTGCCCAATGAAACGGGGCGGTCGCACTACGATGGATATGCGGGCAACAAGGCCAGCATGTCATGGGATCGGTTCGACGCGCAAATGGCGCAGGTGTTTGCCGACTAGGCGCATAAGATGCCGCCGGAGGAAGTCCCCGGCGGCACTCAGGAAGGTCAGACGCTCATGCAGATGTATTTCATCTCGAGATAATCTTCGATGCCGTGATGGCTTCCTTCCCGGCCAAGACCCGATTGCTTGACGCCGCCGAAGGGGGCCACCTCGGTCGAGATCAGGCCGGTGTTCACGCCTACGATACCATATTCCAGCGCCTCGGCGACTTTATAGACGCGGCTCAGATCCTTGGCATAGAAATAGCTCGCCAGACCGAAGATCGTATCGTTCGCCATCGCGATCACGTCGTCCTCGGTGTCGAATTTGAACAGCGGGGCGAGGGGGCCGAAGGTTTCCTCCTGCGCAACCATCATATCCTGCGTCACGCCTGTCATGATCGTGGGTGGCAGGAAGTTTCCGTCCATCGCCCCGTTTTCACCCAGCAGGATCGTGGCACCTTTGGAGAGTGCATCGTCAATGTGCTCCTTGACCTTCTCGCCTGCGGCGGGATTGATCAGCGGCCCAAGCGTGACGCCTTCCGCAAACCCATCGCCGACCTTCAGCTTGCCGACAGCGACTTTGAGCTTGGCGGCGAAAGCGTCATACACGCCGGCCTGTACGTAGATCCGGTTGGCGCAGACACAGGTCTGGCCGTTGTTGCGGAATTTGCACAGGATCGCGCCCTCGACAGCCGCATCCAGATCGGCATCGTCGAACACGATGAAAGGGGCGTTGCCGCCCAGTTCCATCGAACATTTCATGACCTGATCGGCGGCCTGCTTCATCAGGATGCGCCCGACTTCGGTGGAGCCGGTAAAGGTGAGCTTGCGCACTGCGGGGTTTTCGCAGAATTCCTTGCCCGCCTCGGAGGAGGATTTCGTCGGCACGACATTGAAGACACCCGCAGGAATGCCTGCGCGCTCGGCCAAAACGCCCATGACGATCGCGCTCAGTGGTGTTTCGGTGGCGGGGCGCGCAACGAAGGCACAACCGGCGGCCAGCGCGGGTGCAGCCTTGCGAGTGATCATCGCATTGGGAAAATTCCACGGCGTGATGGACGCGGCGATGCCAATAGGCTGCTTGATCACGGTGATGCGCTTGTCGCGCTGGTGGCCCGGAATGGTCTCGCCATAGACGCGCTTGGCCTCTTCGCCGAAAAACTCGATGAACGATGCACCGTAGGCGACCTCACCTTTGGCTTCCGCCAGCGGCTTGCCCTGCTCGGCGGTCAGGATGGCGCCCAGATCATCCTGATTTTCCATCATCAGATCGAACCACTTGCGCATCACGGCCGCGCGCTCCTTGCCGGTCCATTTGGCCCATTCCTTCTGGGCGGCTTCGGCCTGTGCGATGGCCCCTGCGACCTGCGCGCGGCTCAAATTGGCGACTTTGGCCACAACATCAC
>Ga0307981_1000636_pt1 | contig 34139 bp, 28 predicted proteins | sample OrgLakmetagen987_FD_201849 | JGI IMG/M metagenome (GOLD analysis project Ga0307981, IMG submission 201849) | Saline water microbial communities from Organic Lake, Antarctica - #987 | ecosystem: Environmental > Aquatic > Non-marine Saline and Alkaline > Saline | place: Antarctica: Organic Lake... | reverse complement strand
GGATAGTCTTCGTGGTGGAGTAGAGGGTGTCGGTCGGACCAACGGAAGCCCGCTTGCTTTCAAACGATCCTTGACGAAATTCACAACGTGACTGGGAGAGAGACATACGGTGAGTAACAAGAATCGGTAGTCGGTGGCATTGCAATATCACGACGACGGTCAATGTTCGTACCTGTCGCTTTTCTTCCCGTTGTTGTCGTCATCCGAAATGTCGTCTTCACCGTCAGAGCTGTCGGAAGTGTTCATGTCGGAGTCAGCCAGTCCCTGAACGCCACCGATGCAATTTAGCTTGACCTCTTCGTCTTCGGTCTCGCTTTCGAGAGCTCTTTCATTTTGAAGCTTGGGTTCGTAGGACTCGCCGTAGCGAATCGGAATGGTATCTTTGTTTGGTAGTTCAAATGCGGTTGTCATAGTATTATTGTTTCACAATGTTTGCTTGTTGTTGTTTGATTAGACTGTTGTCTGTTCATGTTTTTCTGTAAAATGGAAGCAAAGAAAAGCAAATCGTGGGTGAGCAATGGTTATTCGTGTGGTTCCATGGAATGGAAAGGTTTCTCATGGATTCAATGGAAGACATAACCCAGACCGGTGAGACTTTCCGATCGATCGGAGTCTGCGGCTAGAGGCGTTGTTGACAACACGATAGCACAAGGGCATAAGTATTCACGCGATTGCTCGGAACTCGGAACGCGAAGCAACCAGTGCCAATAACCCGATGCGGCTGACGCGGGGGCGTCAGGAGTGTCGCAGTATCGACAAAGTTAGCCATACAACCGGTATCTCGCAAATTCGAGAACATGATGTTGTTGTTGTTCATACGAGATGACGAGATCGGAAGCGACCATGAGGACACCGACGGCAAGGATGCTGTGGGTGAGAGGATGCTCCCTAGCGTTTTGAGGCCAACAATAAACGAGAGTGCCCACAACGAGAATCAACAGTCTGATACGATTGTCTACTGTGGTCGTTTTGGGATCAATCAAAAGATTCCGACGGAACAAATATGCACCGGTATCCCAAGCCAGTTTCTCACAACCATGAACAACAGAAGATCGTAAGATGAACACACTAACGCAACCATTCAAAGGGGAAGAAAACAGGGCCTCAAATGATTTCTGTGGTCCCACAGATTGATTCGTATGGTTGCAGGATACGATAGCAAAGACAAGTAGTGTTTGGCTTACCACGGCCGGTGATTTTGTGAGACTTCTATTCAAAAATCGCGGCTTGACGGAAACGGCTCGAATGACTACTACTCTGTTCGAAAGGATTTTGGGGCCACGGGGGAACCAGTAGAACTTGTACTGCTCGTGAAAAGTACTTTCCCAAGGATAGTAATGAAGTGAAAGTGTTGTGATTGTGGCCAAGGCTTTCGAAAAACCGAAGTCGGGTGCGGTGCTGAAGCCTTGTTCTTTGTTCCTTGTTCCCTGCCGGCTGCCAGTAACCCGGAATTTCCTTATACCTAAACGTTGTGAAGAAAGTATACAGAGGAATATTTATAGATTCCAAATCTCAAACGCCAAAAATATCCCTTCTGGAATCTGGAAACGGTTTTGGTTTTTGTCGGCGATCCACAAAAAGATTCGCATTTCACATCGTTGCGAACTCTGAACAATTGCTTACTGCTCACTGGACACTCACCTGCGACCATGGCGGGATCTGTGGCGTCCGAAGATACCTCCAAGGCCTCTCCAGACCTGGCCATGAAGAATCCAGCCAGTGCACTCGTTTCGGCGCGAGTTTGGGAGATTTATTCACCTCCACCGGTGAATTCCTTCAAGGTGAGAGAAACGTTCCGTGCAGCACGAATCGATCGATACGTACGCTTCCCATCGCTTACCCTGCTCTTTACGTAACTTATGTACTACTATTACAGGGAGCATTTACTCCCCGATACATTCAAAAGCGAGGACGACGTCGCAAGGTTTCGGTGGAAGTACACCGCGTCACGGTGACTTCCGGCAATTCTGCCAAGGAAACTGCCACCTTTGAAGAGTGCATCGCTCGTGTGCTGGACCCTGCCAACAAGGAAGAGCTACAAGCGGCCAAGAAACGCGGTAAAGAAAGATACCGTGCTCATGATAGCACCAATGCAAGCGTTACCGTTGGAACGTCTTCGATTGCTGCTTCGAATGTAGTACACGCGTCTGTTGTGGACGACGATGATGTGTCGGTCGCTTCGTCTGTCATGCCAGCCAACTTTCTCGACGCTGATTCGGCACACTTTGCTTTGCCTGCTTACGACAAGGGCTGGAAAGCTAAATACAGGTTCCCAATCAGTGCTCTGCTGGTCAAAGGAACTCACAAGACTGCCGTCTTGGTCCATTTGAACCTTGGAAAGGTGACGCAGCTACGTGAACTTATCTTTGACAATCACGAGGAGGCAGACGACTTTCGATCGGTAATCGAGCAAGAGCTCAACTTAGAGGAACAACGCCGCCAGGCAAAGTTGAATGCCACACTTGGTGGACTCAAGCTCAAGTCAAACGAGACGGTCACCTTTTTGATTGAAATTGTTTCGGCCTGGGATATTCTTGCCGGTGACTTTTTCACGTCGGATCCGTACGTCGTCTGCCTCTTTGGCGGAAAGGAACTTCATCGAACCAAGTATATTTCAAAGACGTGAGTAGACTACAGTATTGAAAGGAAGGGTTGCCCTTGTTTTTGATCCGTCGCATGCCTAACCGACGCGTTATCTCTTATCTACTTGCAGCCTCGACCCGATTTGGACCTTGAAAACGGACGCCTTCTTCCTCATGGAAATTGATGCGACAGAGCTCTTCTTGAGCGAAGGGCTGCTTTGTTTAATCTACGATTATGATAAGATTGGAGGAAATGAAAAGCTCGGCTCTGCTACGATCCCGCCCAGGACATTGTACGAAGCGAAAGGTCAAAGAATGGAGTTCAAGCTTGGGCCTGCACCCGGACACACCAAGGAAGTTCCAGGATTCCTCGCTATTCGCTGCAGAAGGGCTACGGACTACGACGTCAACTTCTTGAAGAGTTTCCAGGCTGGTAAAACGGGGATGGGGCACTTTCTGGGTTTGACGGCCAAAGAAGCAAAAACGGCAACACATTCCAAGGGTGGATCAGGTAACATCAAATCCATGCTGACTAGGACCACGAAAGTCGAAAAGGAAGGCAAGAATGCTGGCATCAGACAGGTACGAATCCGCATCATTCATTTTGCAACGTCGTAGCTATGTTTGCTGCAGTCTTTGGTCTCACTACGTGTTCCGTTCCCTCTCTAGTATAAAATTCGACCCGAGCCTGACCCGAAACGCCCCGAGGAAACCACATGGATGACGCAGGACGCCATTGATATGGCCACCTTAGAAGACTCATACAACTGGTTGGACACTGGAAGCGGAAAGCTAGGCCGCCTCTTTGTCGAGATTCTGGGATGCGACGATCTTCCCAACCTGGATACAGGTAAGTCAGTTAACAGTTCCCATTTATGATCTGCAGAGCGTCACGTCTAACCACTTATCTCTCAACACACCTGTAGGTGGATTTGCTGGAAACAAGACTGACACGTTTGTTTCGCTTGTGTATGAAGACGCTGCGGTCAGGACAGATATTATAGATGATACGCTCAAGCCGCGTTGGCTTCCTTGGAGCAAGAGAGCTTTCATCTTTCACATGCTTCATAGCAGTAGCGAACTCTTTCTGGGTGTGTTTGACTACGACGCTGGATTCAATCCAGCGGATGATCACGACCTTGTAGGACGTGTTTCTGTCGATCTCTCCAATTTACGCAAGGATACCATCTATACATTGAAGTACAACATTTACGACACTGCTCGGATGAACCAACGCAAGCGTAGAGGCTCGATCACGTTGCGACTTCGACTGGAGATCGAAGACGACCGCAAGTTGCTCCTTTCCAATCTTGAGCCACCACCGCAGGTGTACGTGAATGTAAAAACGAGAAGGGACTTTCGTGTGATTCGATACACTTGCACGGGCAAGTACGACATGGAAAAGTACAGCATGAAGGTCATCAATTCGTAAGTCACTTGCTGTCTTCTTGTTGCCTGGATGCTCCCCAAGAAGCCGCACTCTAACTCTTCCTTTACTACAACGAACAGGTACATTGAGGAACTGCTAGCCCTTCAACACGCGCTTTTCTATTTAACGGACGCTGCGATGGTACTAATGTTGTGGAGGGGTACCTTTCAGATTGCAGTGTTTGGCAGGACGATCAAGCTCCCTGTGCACTCGCTATCCGCTTTTATGTCGGCCATTTGGATGGTCGAGCGCCCCCAAATGATTCCGTCGTTCTCTTTTGCAATGCTGGCGTGGGTGCTGTTGGCAACGATGGACTATCGACGAGCCTTACCCGATGTATGGAGTCGTTGTAAGCCGTACAGAGAGTATTTGGAAACCCTTGTATTTGGCCAATCGTCGGCGCCGCCTGCCTCGATCAAAAGTCGAGAGAACTACGAAGAAGCTCAGGCGTTTCTGCAGGCCTATCAGAAACGAATCGAAGACTCTGAAAAGGACGCCATGAAATCCTACGAAGAGTCGATGAAGGCCCAAGAGGAGTATGACAAGGAGATGGAGGAGATTGGTGACGACAAGACCGACATTTCCACGAAACGAGGCGGAGTGTCGATGGATCCTTTCAAACCTATTCTCTTTCCGGTGCAGCAAAACTTGGCCATGGTGTGCCGCTACGTCCGCCACGCCAAGTACGTCTTATTCTGGGAGGAGTGCTACATTTCTTTTTGGATCGCCACCGCATGCCTATTAGTCGCGTTTATCTGTCTGTTTGTGCCGTGGTTCTTTCTTATCAAATGGGGTGCAAGGCTGTTGGTGTGGGGACTCTTTGGTCCATGGATGAAGCTCGTCGACATTTACTACGTAAGAGAGATCGAGTCTCGAACCGAAGAAGAAATCGAGAATCAAAAGCTGAAGGAGCGGGCTCAACGCCGGTTGGCAACTACCGTTGCGGTATCAGAAGCTAGGGTCAAACGAGAAGATGCAGCCAAGTTGAAGGCGATGAAGAAACACATGTTTGGCAAATACATTACGCGGGTCCCCATTCTCAAGGAAGATCGGTATCGTGACATGCCATTACCCGAGTCAACTGCAACTCCTTTCCGACCCACTCCGATTTCGCTATCCGAGCTTGCGATGCAGGAAGCTGGTTACCATCGGACCCGTCTACCAGGTCAGCATCTCATTGGCAACATGATCCCAAAGGTAAGTCGTTCACTCGTTCGCTGTCTTTTTTCAAACAAGGCCCAATTCAAGGTTCTTAGTCTAACTCGTGTATCATTCCCCCGTGGAACTCATAGGGAGAATCCCAGGGGTTCACAGTAGCGCCGATTGGGCAGGCGACTGCATACCCTAAGTTGGTGGATAAGGACGGCCCTGGAGGATCTTTTAAGAGGGCCTCAGAATCGACTACTGGAGCCTATGCCAAAATTGGGTCGTTGGTAGTCGTTGCAGCCACCGTGACGTGGTTTGGTGTCCCTTTGATGGCCGCGGCTACAGAAAAGGTGCTTCATTGGTATTAGAGTAGGCGATTAGTAGTGTACCTACATGTAAGGTATGAGTATGTTTCAGTTTCGTCATTCTACAATTAGGTGCGTGGCTCATCTTTGTGCGTACGGTACCGTACGGAGCGCTCTGGGTGCCAATGACGTCAGGTGCGAAACAAGGTCGACTTTCTTTCTATCATTAGATGAACAAGAAGTGCCGGAGGATATCATTCGATTGGCTCACGCAAGCAGAAATTGTGGCTCTCGCAATAATAGTCTAGCTTTGCTTGTTTGCTTGCTCCGACTTTGTTCTGGCAACCATAACAGCTTCAAGAGACACGTATAGTAAATATACAAAAATAGAATTTCAATGCCGCTATTCAGAATTTGGGTATTTTTAGAATACGTTTCGGAAGTGCCGTGGAAATTTTCGGCTTTTTGACTTTTGCTGCCGGAGGCGTAGTATACGACGTAGGTTGAAGCTGTATTAGTAGGATTCTACGTACCCTGGTACTGGGAAGGCCATGACGGAGCAAGTGACGAACGAGAAGTGCCGACGAAGCTCGGCACTTTGTCGCCTTCGGCACTTTGTATTCGCGAACGGGCTCTGCTAACCGAGCATTCTCTTTTTCTCATATTCAAGAACTTCACACTTCTCGAAACAGCAACATGTCGGAAACCGAACAAGATATCCCCACGGGAGAGCCCGTAAGTACTAGCAATGGCGTACGAAGTGTGTGGAAGGCGAGAGCGATGCTGATGCTTTCATCCGACAGTTTGAGAAAGATGAGGCCGTCGTAATGATGTCGAAACATTTCTTTCTTTCCACCTTCTCACGGTATCTTCTCTACCTCTATTGACTTACAGCAAGAATGGAAGAAGTACAGTGAGTACAGCGTCGTTATCGATCCTGACCAGGATGATAAGTCCACCGAGATCAAGCTCTGTAGCTTTGCCCGCCCGCACATGCGTGCCTTCCACTGTTCGTGGTGGGGTTTCTTCATTGCCTTTTTCATCTGGTTCGCCATTTCCCCTCTCCTTTCCGAGATCCGTGATGATATCAATATCTCCAAGAAAGAAGTGTGGACTTCTAACATTGTCGGTGTTGGAGGAACCATCATGATGCGTTTCATCCTCGGACCCCTGTGCGACAAGTACGGACCCCGTATTCTCATGGGCGTTGTTCTCTGCTTGGCGTCCATCCCTACCGCTTGTGTCGGTTTCGTCAACACTGCTACCGGACTTGCCGTTATTCGTCTTTTCATTGGTCTTGCCGGTGGAACCTTCGTCATGTGCCAGTACTGGACGAGCCAAATGTTTACCAAGGATGTCGTCGGAACCGCCAACGCACTCGTCGGAGGATGGGGTAACCTCGGTGGAGGTGTTACCCAGCTCGTCATGGGATCCCTCTTGTTCCCCCTCTTCAAGGTCTTTTTCGACGGTGACTCCGAGATGGCTTGGCGTACGGTATGTGTTGTCCCTGCTGTTGTTGCCTTTGCCACTGGTATCATCATCTACAAAATCAGTGACGACTCCCCCAAGGGTGACTACGGTGAATTGAAGAAGCACGGAACCATGGTCGAGGTCTCGGCCGCCGCCTCGTTCCGTGACGGTGCCATCAACTTCAACACTTGGATTCTCTTTTTCCAGTACGCTTGCTGCTTTGGAGTCGAACTCACTATGAACAATGCCGCCGCCCTTTACTTTAAGGACGAGTTCGGTCAGTCCACCGAGTCCGCTGCTGCCATTGCCTCCATTTTTGGATGGATGAACCTTTTTGCCCGTGGAGTGGGTGGATTTATGAGTGATAAGGCGAACGCCCGCATGGGAATGCGTGGTCGTATCATTGTCCAGACTTTCTTGCTCCTTGTCGAGGGTGGCTTGGTCTTGGTATTTGCCAACACTTCTTCTTTGGGAGGCGCTATTGCCGTCATGATTGTCTTTTCGGCATTTGTTCAGGCCGCCGAGGGATCCAGCTACGGTATCGTCCCGTACATCAACCCTCCCGCTACCGGATCTATTGCTGGTATCGTTGGTGCCGGTGGAAATACTGGTGCTGTCGGATTCGGATTTGGTTTCCGTCAGTTAGCCTACGAAGATGCCTTCATCATTATGGGCTTTACCATTATGGGATCTGCCGTTCTCTCTCTCTTTATCAACATTAAGGGCCACCGTGGTCTCCTCTGCGGTACTGATGATATTGTTCAGAGGGAAAAGGCCACTCTTGTTGTGCCTGAAGCCGAGGAAGTCGCCGACGACGCTTAAACTTTTTGTGGTCCATTTTCTCATTTCATGTTGCGATGTTCATGTTCATACTTTTTGTGGAGATAAACTGCTATTTCCTAGTTGAGTCAATTTTGCCTTACAATCAACTCATAACTGCTTCTAGTCTAGTAGCAAGCAGATCTACTACACGGTACACTATTAGGCTTATACTCGACCACTCTATACAAAGTGCCTGGAAGTAGAGACTGCTGCTGCAGTGGTTAAATGAATGAATCGACTGCCATCAAGAGACGGCGCAGCTCTGTTCAACTAAAGTTCCCTTCTTGTGTCACCAGTATCCATGGTCCCGACTGATTCGTTACAGACTCGCTCGGGTTTCGATACTACTAGACTGGTAGACAACCGGTGCGGTACTCTGGTATTGCTCGACCTGGACCCCAAACTACGTACATATGCAGCTCTAAACGGCGTATCCTCTTTTTCGCTTTCGCTCGATCATCGCGCTCTATCATATCACCTAATCACCGCTCACGTCTTATAGAGTCGATCATAGTCGTTCCATTGTTGCTGATCTGCGACTTACTTTCCTTCCCTTGCTACCCTCTTGTCAGATATACAAGCACGAGAGTATGAGCAGTACGACGCCAGAAAAGGATGCGACCCGAGGAGGCTCGAAAGACCCGTTTCTCAAGAGTCTCGACGCGCTCAAGCAGGTTTTGCTCATTGATACGCCCACCAAGCGACTAATGGATCGTGACGTGCAGCAGCGCGTGTACGAGCAGCGAGAGACCTATCAAAAGACGACCAGCAGTCAGAGATCGCTCATCGAAGAGCTCCGAAAAGATTTGGCCGAGTTTACTGCAAAAGCAGACAAGGAGAGATCTCTGCGCTTGTCGTTGGAAAAGGCTTTTGAACAGTTGTCAGAGAATCGAAAGGAACTGAATGGGCGATTAGACGAAGCCGAACTTGCGAACAAACCACTTAAGGATAAGATAGAAGCGCTGGATGCCGAGGTGGAGAAGCAGAAGACCACCATTCGAGAAGAAAAGGCAGCAGCTGATAAGCAACTGAATGATCTGGCTACCGAGAAGGAGGGTGTCCTAAAGAAACAAGACGAGGTTGAAGCCCGTCTATTGGGCGCCCGGAAGTCGAACCAAGAGCTTCAACGCAAGCTAACGGCGTGTGAAATGGCTCGCGTGGAAGAAAAGGCTAGTGCGGAAGAAAAGATGAAGGGTTTAAAAAGTGGAACCCATTTGATGGGAATTGGTATCGAAGGCTTCAAGGCAGCCAACGAAACGCTATCGAAACAGGTGAGTTACTTGTGACATCGACACGTCTTGTGTTTTGATCCATGTCATCTTTCCTATTGACTGACCCAAACTCACTTTCTAAATCGTTCTCTATAACAGTTGGCTGCAACCAAACAGAAACTCGCAGAGACGCAAGAGCTTTTGAACGAAGCCAAACGCGAAAGTAAGAGTAGCAAGAATACCGCCGAGGAACTCGAAACGGCCAAGAGTGAAATCAACAATCTTGGGAGTGCACTGGATGAAGCCAGAAAGGAACGAGACGCGTTGGAGACCGAGCTCTCGGCCGTGAGAAGCAAAAAGGTAGCAGTTGCGGAAGAGACAAAACTGGACGAACCGTCCGAGCATCGGAAATCGCAAGTTTTGGCGAAAGACGCGGTGATCGAGGGTCAGAAAAAGCTCGCCAAGCTGATGCAAAGTAAGGTCTCCCGTTTGGAAGAAATGGAAGCGTCCTTGCGAAAGAAGCTTGAAGAAGCGCAGAGCAAGCCAGCAGAATGGAAGGACAGCGCAGCGTTGCAAGAGGAGCTGGACGAAGCAAAGGACGAGCTTCAGTTGGCAGTAAAAGAAGTCCAGCGCAGCCGCTCACAAATCCAGCAGCTAGAGGCACAAGTCAAGTCAGCAAGATGTGGCGAGAAAGTGTTGCAGCAAGCTCTCGAGAAGATTGAGTCTCTCAAGAGCGAACTCGAGACGAAAAAGAGAGACCGAGAGCCCGAGCTTGAATCGCCGCACGCACCAGTTGGCAGTGCCTCCGCCGACACAGGTGTGCAAGACAGTGAACCAGAGGCCAAGAAACCAAAAGCAAACGACACTAACGACGCTCCTACCACAAGTGCTGACTAGAGCTTCTTTCAAGGGGGGTACATTGTATTAGTCTCTTAGTTAAAATAACGCAGTTTACTATTTACTCGTCGTAACTCACAAAGTAAGAGTCGTCTTCACCAAAGTCTAAATAATTCAAGCAACCATGGGTCAATAGTTCTTGAATGTTGTCGTCCAGCTCGTCGGTTACGCCGCCCCACCACATGCGTCCGTTCTCCGCCTTCATGAACCAAGCCTCTCCGTCGGGGCCAAGTGTGACTGCCGATAGATCGGGCGAATCCTCTCGATCCAAAAGTTTGCGTTCGAGGCCCGCCGGAATGCCACGGCCTTGAAAAGTCCAAGAACCGTCGGCCAGCACGATAAAGAATGTCTCCCACGTACTTCCGAAAGCTACCGATCGGGGTGCTTTCTCAAGCTTTTTCAACTCCTTTTCTAAACCCTTGGGGCCCTTGAAGACGTGTGCTCCATCTTGAAAGGAGACAAAGTATCGATCGCGAGTTCCCAAGGAAACATATGAAGGCCGAGCGTGCGCTGGACTGGAGCGTAGTTTGGAGAGTTTGTGGTACAGTGGGCGGGGTATGTGGGGTGTGTAAGCGACTCCGCCGTTTCCGTAAAGAAACACAGTACCCTTGCCGTTGGTGGCAACGCCTCGAATGTACTTGCCCATGCTATTAATATCCGACAAACATTGATCGACGTGTTTCATACTACTGGCGGGTAAACTAAACTGAAATTCCATGCCTGCAGTCATGGTATGTTGCGAGGCTTCGGCGGTCGTTTCGGATCGATCGGAAGGAGAAGGAGGTACGTCGTCGTCATCGTTCGGGTCTTCGAGCGCCCGCAAGTGTCGCACGAGTTTTTCCTTTTCGTTTTGTAATATGGCATGGCCAACCTCGGCTAGTTCAAGTCTCGCTTTGTGGGGTCGCTCGGCGTTTCTCTCGTGTGTATCATCTGTAAAGCTGACGAGTGCATCGTCAATCAGAGTGAGGCTCGGGGGATACCGAAGTAGGCGCTCAACTACGTCCAAGGACGTGACATCTCGTCGGAATGTTTGTCTTACGGATCCCTGTAGTAGACGACAGGTTACCACCGTCCCCGTGTCCCAAAAAACATTGACTCGGGCCATCTTTTCAACGTCAATGGTGGCTTTATTCTGACTGTCGTCCTTTAAGCACGCCACGAGAAAGCTACAGACCGTGGAGCAATCACTCGGTATGCCATAACAACCAGGAATACTCTTGGCACGTTCTCGAACTGCATCTGGGTTGAGCTTGACCACCATCCTGATGATGTTGAGAATAATACGTTGCTTCTTATTTTGTTTACAGTAGTCGTACGACGTAGCTCGGTGTTCGTCGCGTCGCGTCGTCGTCGTAGCGAGACCGGGAAAAGTCGCAGTGACATCGTCGTGATCTTCAACGGAAGAAACGGAAAGGTTATGGGTCAAATTATCCAACTCAAGGCGATCCATCATCATGGTAGCGGCGTTCAATCTTTACTGTGCCCGCCCTTGTGTATACCGGTACACTTAACAATGGAGGAACCACTTGATCTTATCCGACTATCCATCGATGAACGGGTTTACGTAAAGTGCAGAGGGGACCGAGAACTGCGAGGGAAGCTACACGTACGTATCATGGCACATGGTGCTCGATCGGAGCTCGATCTTGGGAGCACTCATGTACTAATACCCCATTACAGCTTGCTTACTTACACGCCCTGTTCACTCCTGTCCATTTGTAACATTTACAGGCATATGATCAACACTTGAATATGATCCTGGGAGAAGTCGAAGAGACTGTCACGAGTACCGAAGTGGACGCCGAAACCGAAGAGGAAATTGTCAAGAAGCAAACGCGCAAAGTAGGCATGCTCTTTGTTCGCGGGGACATTGTGGTTCTAGTCAGTCCTCCTCTTCGAACAACATAAAATCTCTCAAGTTAGACTACCTATTTTTATACGTGCAATTGTGGATTTTGTTGGAAGCAACCGTTCTGGGAAGAAAGATGTTGGTGACTGGCGACTGGCTGTGTTGAGCTGAGAAAGAGCCCATCTATAGCTAGAGAGACCACGATGTTGGTGTTGAAGTGTCTACTACCAGTAGATCTTCCTGGTTTCCTTGGCTGTATGCTCGCACTTGTTATATAAATTGATCGAGAGCAGTCGTAGATTCATGAGTTACACGGTTCTCGCGTACTTCTATCGCTAGAATAGTAGCTAGCTGATGTCGACTATTCGTCGAGGTGTATTCATGTATTCGATAGTCTAATAAGTGGGATTGTTCTAGAATATGGGAATTGAAGGAGGGATAATGCAGTAATCCTGTCGCAGAGAGAAAGCGTGTGGAGATAATTGGTTAGACGTGACGCTCCGCAGATCACAAATGGGAACTGTTAACTGACTTACCTTGTTAAAAACGCCCTTTCCAGTACAACCTGGCACACCTTCAAAGCCGTCACGCTCAAAACAGATTAGGCCGCCCTCGCAATCTAGGTTATCATCGCAATCTCCTGTACAGAGACCCAGCGGAAATAGCTCTGCAGGATCCCCGTTGTCTCCCGCTTCAGCCAGCTTGAGAGGATCAAAACAATAATCAACGCCCTCCTGTCCAACGCCTTCACAAGCACGAACCTTTTCGAAAGCGGTACGGAAAAAGCACTTTAGACTGCCTGCACAGTCAGCATCTGAGTCGCAGTCACCTTCGCATTCTCCAAGCGGAAAGTTGCCAATTGACGAACTGTCCTCATTTGTACCAGAAACAACGAGGTTTCCCGGCGGAGGGCCGACACAATAACTAGCACCGTCAAAGTTGAAGCCCGCACAACCAGGGACGAAGAAGCTACCAAACACTGGCCTGACGCAAATGAGACCAAATTTGCAATCCAAATCATTTCTGCAATCGCCCTCACAGAGACCGAATGGACCCGCATCTTTCAGGGATAATCCAGGATTCACTGTTGGCTGAGGAGTGGGTCTAGATGTGGTGGGTTCCGTTGGCTCAGTAGTCGGGCTAGCTGTATTCGGTGATCTCGTGGGCCGGACACTAGGTTCCAAAGTTGGTTCGACAGTGGAGGGCGTACTGGTTGGAGAGTCTGTCGTTGGTGGACGCGTCGGAGAAGGCACGGTAGGTGCCGCGGACGTCGGAGTGGTAGTTGGGCGAGATGTTGTCGGTTCCGTGGGAGAACTTGTAAAGAGGGGCTTGAAACAATAGTCAGACCCACCAGATCCTCTACCCTCACACTGCGGCACAAATTCGAGACTAAATCCTGTTCTCTCAAAGCACAACAGTCCCTGCTGACAGTCGGCGTCGGTATCACAATCTCCTTCACACTCTCCCAGAGGATAGACATCCGCAGGAACGTTGTCGTCACCTTTCAGAACAAGAGTTCCAGGAGGTGGAGCGAAACAAAAGTTGGTCAAGAATGGCTTTGCCCCCAAGCAACCAGGGACAGTACTGGTAAAGCCTTTGAAACAATTCAGTCCAAAGTCACAGTCTAAATCCTCGAAACAACCTCCCTCACAACGTCCACATTTTGCATCACTCTCGGTGGGGCAAGACTCCAGGGAAAGAAGCTCCAGCGTCGGGCTTGTTGTTTCCAGATTTGTTGGCGTATTGGTCGGGCTTTCAGTGCTCGGTGCATTCGTGGTTGGTACCTTTGTCGGAACCAATGTAACGGGCGTTGTCGGTAGAGCTGTATTGGGAGTCGGAGTCGGACGAGGGCTGGCAAGCGCATCTTTGAAACAGTAATCGAATCCTCCTTGACCCTGTCCGTCACAATCTGGTACAGCAGTGAGACTCACACCAGCACGCTGGAAGCACACCAGCCCCTGCTCGCAGTCGTCATCCGTGTCGCAGTCGCCTTCACATTCACCCAGAGGAGAGGCACTCAGATTATCGGGAGACTTGACATCGGCTTTGAGCACGAGAGTCTTTGGAGGCGGAACGGCACAAAAGTTTTGACCGAAGGTTGCACCCGAACAGCCTGGGATATTTCCACCGGAACCGCTAAAGCAATTCAAACCGAAATCGCAATTGGCGTCGCTAAAACAAGCACCTTGGCAATTCCCCTTTGGGGTAGTGGCCACAAAAGCCTGAAGGGGAATAAGATCAGCCGTGGGTCTTTCCGTCGGCACTTGGGTTGTCGGCGCAAATGTCTCCACTACCGTAGGCGCGACGGTGGTCGGTTCCGTTGTCGGCGACGCTGTATTGGGAGTCTTGGTCGGTAGAGCCGAGGTCGGTAGAGCTGTAATGGGAGCCGCCGTCGGGCTAGATGTTGAGGGCTTGCTAGTCGGACTTGCAGTACTCGGTGCATTCGTTGTTGGTCCAGTGGTTGGTGATACGGTAGTAGGAGCATTTGTCGGGCGGGGGCCGGCAAGCGCATCTCTGAAACAGTAATCGAATCCTCCTTGACCCTGTCCGTCACAATCTGGTACAGCAGTGAGACTCAAACCAACACGCTGGAAGCACACCAGCCCCTGCTCGCAGTCGTCGTCCGTGTCGCAGTCGCCTTCACATTCACCCAGAGGAGAGGCACTCAGATTATCGGGAGATTTGACATCGGCTTTGAGCACGAGAGTCTTTGGAGGCGGAACGGCACAAAAGTTTTGACCGAAGGTTGCACCCGAACAACCAGGTATATTTCCACCGGAACCACTAAAGCAGTTAAAACCGAAGTCGCAATTGGCGTCGCTAAAGCAAGGACCTTGGCAATTGCCTTTTGGATTCGCGGCCCCGAACGCCTGAAGGGGGGTAAGAGCAGATGTGGGCCGTGCCGTCTTGGTCTGAGTAGGTTGGCTCGTCTGGGCTTGGGTTGTCGGCAAAGCTGTGTTGGGAGTCCTTGTCGGTAGAAACGTTGGAGCTGCGGTCGGTACAGCAGTATTAGGCGTTACTGTCGGACGAGACGTGCTTGTAATTGTTGGATCGCGAAAGCAGTAGTCGAACCCTCCTTGTCCCTGTCCTGCGCAACCTGGTACCGTGGTGAAAGTCAAACCAAGGCGCTGAAAGCACAAAAGCCCCGGTTGGCAGTCGGCATCCGTGTCGCAGTCGCCCTCACATTCACCAAGAGGAGAGTTATTAAGATTTGCAGGAGATTTGACGTCGGCAACAATCACCAGATCTCCAGCAGGAGGAACAGCACACACGTTGGTAGCACCTCCACCGAGAGAACCAAATGCACCAAAGAAGGAACCCAGCGAGGGCCCACCACTCGAGCAACCTGGGGCACTCTGACCAATCCCTTGAAAACAGTTCAAGCCAAAATCGCAATCCCCATCACCAAAGCAAGGCCCCTTGCAAAGTCCAAAGGGTCTACCATCCTCGGGTACAAAGCAAAAGTTGCGTCCAAACGTTCGAGTGCCGGAGCAGCCCGGGATGCTGAACGCAAAATCGGTAAAGCACTCTAGTCCATCGGCACAATCCTGATTTCCGTTGCAGCTTCCCTCACATTCTCCAAAGGGCGTGGATGTTCCGGAGGTTGTCAAGGCGGGCAGCTGGAGTCGGCGATGCTCTTTCGAGTGTTGTTGGGCTAACGTATTGCTTTCATCGGAGGCCGTTTGTTCACCAACAACGACGGCCGATGACGGATTGCTTCCATCGTCTCGTCCTTCCCTCAAATTCTTGGCCTCTACCAATGGACCGATCACGACAAGAGTCGCAATTAGCAAAAAACAACCAGGAGAAGGTCTCGGCATGGTGGGTGGACTGTATGATATGATCAAATGCATGTGTTCCATTTACTCGTGTCTCGTTTGCACTAAATATTTGGAGTAGGATCGGAAAAGGCAACTGGTTGCCGACATCACCGTGGGCAAAAATAGCCTGATTTGTTAAAGAGAATTAGTCGAGCAGACAAACAGCAGACCTGGATGGATCGCTGAATTTTTAAGTACGCAGCGAGGCACATGTTTCAAATGTAGGTTCCCGATAAGTGTTTGGCTTATACAGGACTGCTAGAAAATGATTGCCCGTGATGCATTGCTTGCTTGCCGTCCGTCCGATGAGGAGAAAGCTACAGTAGGTGAAAAATGCGTCATGTTCGTGACTACATATCCGGGAATCATTCGTTCGGATCTTTTCCCCGAGCTTCGTCGAGCGACAGATGAGCAAGACGCGGAAAGAGACGTCATTCATAGTTCACGTTCACGTTGCTCCTGCTGTTACTACCACCCTCTTCCCTCCTCGTTCCGTTTACCCTCTTGCACTCTATCAACATGGACGACGACAATGCGCAGATTCCCATTATGCAGCAGCCTGCCTCGCTGATGCAGGTTGGTCCGAACGGAAACAACCTGGCCGCCGCCGCAGCCTCGCGGCACCCGGTCGATCAGCTGCAGCAGCAAATGAGAATGCACTCTGGCGTTGAATACGCTCGTCATATGTATGGCTCTGGATTGGCCATGCGCTTGGCTACCGAACAAAAGATGGCTATGGAAAGCACCCGAGGAGCTGCTGGTATTCCCCAGTCCAACATGTACGCAGACATTGTGTCTGGAAACGATACCAAGTTGGACTTTGCCGATTTTTTGTCGCTGCCGGAGTTTCGACCGGATGTCGGCAAGGAGAACCCGCATGCAGTCATGGAGCACCAGTTGCGTATGTAAAGGAAATTATACATTAGGATGAGCGGAGAACCTATATGCAAAACGAACGCATTCGATTAGGCTACGCTCTTTAATCACTTTCAGTCTCCCAGTAGTTACCCCTAGCTTCTAGACACATTGCGCTACACCTACACCCCGACTACATGTCTTCCGACTTGTTCTTTTGACCAAAAAGCTTCTTCAACTGGTCAGCAGCACCGGCTAGTCCCTTGTCCCGAAGGTACGCCAGCACAGTGTCATCTGTCAGAGGCTGCTGCTCTGGAGGGCCTTGATGCCGCGCGTGGTGCAGCTTGGTGGACTTCATGCCGCTGGCAAGGTCCTCCAAGATCTCATCCATGACTTGTCCCGTTTCCAGAATACGGCAAAATCCCTTGGCACCCTCCAAGCCACGAAGATGATCATCGGGTGTCATGGCCGCACACGCATCTTCCGTTACCGTTACAAAATATCCCAGGTCGGCCGCATCGCGAACAGCCGATTCGACGCACTGATCGGTCAATTGCCCCGCAATGACGAGTTGCTCTACTCCCAAGTTGCGCAGCAGATAGTCCAGGTTCGTCGAGCAAAATACCGAACAGGACGTTTTGGGAAGGAGAATGTCACCCTTGCCGGTCGTTTGATCTGGCTTGCACGATTCTAGAAACAAATCTTCTGGTTTGCAGTCCGAGCGAGGAATGTGAGCGAGTTTGGAACCCGATAGCTTGTAATCCAAAGAAGTATCGCGACCAGTCAACGTTGCCGACTGAAGGTACGTGAAAATTACTTCACATCCGGTTGGCTCGTCAAAAGTCTCGGGGTCATCTCGAATTACCCGAAACGCCTGAGCGAGCTTGATAATGTTGCCAACGGCTCTGGGAAGGGCCTCTTCGTAAAAGTAGGTCTTCTCTGCCGCATCTGCGGCGTTTTCCGGATTGGAGAGGTACTGCTGCACATCAATAATGAGCAGGGCCGACTTTTTTGCGCGCAAAGGAAACTCCGCTCGGTTGGAGATGCCTGGGCTCACAAGGTCGCGAAGCGAGGCATTGCGGGGAGGCATTGTAAACAAATGGAGAGTGCTGGGAGGTTCGTGTTTGTGTGGGGGCGAGCTAGCAGCGCAGCAATGGTGTGTGCTGTGAGGCCCTTTGGTACTGTAGCTGTACCAGGTCTGGTACCGTAAACCGTAACCCAACCGGAAGTCTGAAGTCTGCGTCTTTCCTTCCATCCATTTGCAGGGAGTATGTACGTGCGTGGGAATGATGTCTGTTTAATTGGCTATTGTTCGGGTTTTTGGCTTTAGTTACAGTAGTCTAGACTACTGTCAGCTGCCAGTAGTACGCAATTATTTTCCGTTTCACGATGGTATCTTGTGTTGCGTTCTTTGAAACAGAGATAAATACCCAAGCACCATGACGACACTTCAGGCGCCTAGGCTGTTTAGTGCCGATGAAAGAGAGGCTTATAGCCAGGCACTTATCCGAACCCTGGCGTATGCCAATGTCAAGTTTGTTCGTTACCTTGCGATAGATCTTTACAACACACCCCGATGTAAGGCGCTTCTGGTCAGCCAGCTGCAAAAGTGTGCTGCCGTCGACAATCACGTGGCTATTGCCAAGTGCGTCTTTGGGGGATTACCCTCCTTTGCGGATACGCTGGTGGATGGATCTGGCTTGGATGCCTCGGAGACCGTAGTATTTCAACCCGATTTGTCGACGCTTCGTATCCTACCCTACAGCCCATCTTCGGCTGTAGTGTTGGGCACACTTCACGATCAAAAGACGAGGCTGCTAAGCAGTCTCTGTAGTCGAGGCCTTCTTCAAGGGATTGTACGACGAGCTGCCAACGATCACAAGATTGCGTTTAATGTTGGCGCCGAACTGGAATTTGTTCTCTTGGACGCCAAGACGGATCAACCCGTCGACAAGTCTGTCTATGCCCATACAGTCTCTCTCAATAGGCAAGAGGACTTTATCTTAGACGTGAGCCCAACTGGCTGCGCAAGAAATAGATGTTGAAATGTTGCATACGGAGTCAGCGCCAGGTCAGCTGGAAATAGTACTCGTGTACCAAGAAGACCCCGTCCAGCTAGCGGACAATGTCGTGCTGGCACGCGAGACCATTACCGCCGTGACCTTCAAGCATGGACTCAAGGCCCTCTTTCTTCCAAAAATCAATGCTAACCACGCTGGAAACGGACGCCACGTCCATTTGTCTATCCGTGATACAGAAACGGGCAGCAACCTGTTTCACAGCTCGGGATCGCATACTCCTCGTCGGCAGTCGTTCTTGATGGGAATGACCATGGATATAAGTTCAGCAGGCCAATCTTTTATCGAAGGCATTCTTCGACATCTTCCAGCGCTCCTGGCCTTGACTATATCACAACAAACTCGTTTCGTCGAGTTGGCAAGGGTTGTTGGACTGGGCATCAAGTGAGCTGGGGGTTCGACGATAAAGAGTCGCCCCTTCGCGTTGTCGCCAACTTGTATTCACAGGATTGGGAGCATTTCGAGTACAAGTTATGTGATAACAGCGCCAACATATATCTAGCGCTGGCTGGTATTTTGTCAGCAGGTGTATCTGGCTTTGAGGATGACCTGGAGCTCCGAGAGTCGACGCAGCAGGAACCGGAATCGTTGCCGACTAGTTTGAAAGAGAGTTTAGATTGTCTGGAACGTGATACACTTTTGATGAATGCCATGCCAGCGGACATGGGTAAGGCATATCTCGCCTGTCGTCGAGCTGAAGCCAACCGATCAGCCGACATGACCCTCGAAGACGAAGTCAAGGAAGCATTGGAACGAGCTTAGAATCATTGGAATGTTCATAACTCATATGTATTGATAGTCACAGGTGTTGTCCGCGTAGCCTAGTCTGCGAGGAGGGCCTTATTTTACGCCATGTCCGTGTACCAGGTACGCCTCGGATGCTCCTATCTTTTTTGTTGTGACGTCACAAGACCACAAAGCCCAATATTACTGATTATAAATCCAAACAGCCATACATACAGCCATTGACCATACCGTTAGCGGGTCGTCTCCACCTATTACCCCATCACTTTCTACATTCCCAGCAGACACCCACAGACAAAAAGAGAAGCGTACCGACAAGAATGGCTGGTCTACGAAGATTAGACGCCTTTGCGAAACCGCGAGACGACTTACGATCGAAAAGCACCGTCGGGGGCATTATCACGGCCGTTGCCGCGTCGACAGCGGCTCTCCTATTTGTGGCACAACTAGCCGTATATATCATGGGAAACCCCAAACACTCGCTGCATCTATCCGAGTCTCAATCCATTCCTATATTGCCGCTAAATTTCAAGTCTCATACGTCGCAACTCATTCTGAAAAACATGGGCAAGATTCCTTTAAAAGTGCATGTTGTCTTCCAGCACCTGCAGTGCTCCATGCTGGACGTTCGGCACGACGGTGCCTCCCTTTCTAGTGGTGATCTGGAAAAGATTCATGGCAAGCACTTTTTGAGGTTTCGGACGCCAACGAGTAAAGAATTCCTAAAGATGGGCTTGCCTGCCAATCACAAGACGGGCTGCACGGTACACGGAAGGATGAATGTACCTCGAGTTGGGGGACAGCTGTCCATTGTCATGAATCGCAAGACTTGGCGAGAAGCAACAATGGCCTTGATGATGGGACTCCGGGGTAATAATCGATCGGGAAGGACCATGGACCTCATGTCAAAATTCAATGTGAGTCATTATGTTGAGCACGTGCGGTTTGGACTCTCGGGTAGCAGAGGGGTGGACAATCCTCTCGAGGGTAGAGCGCACGTGATTGACAATCATTATGGTGGCATGGCATTGGAAGAAATTGATGTCAAGCTTATTCCGACAAAGCAAGCTGGGTTCTTCATGGACCAGCAGTCCTATCAGTTGTCGGTTGTGGACCATACTGTTCATCCGGAGACAATGATGGACTCGAGCATTTCGCAGTACCCAGGGATATCGATTTCGTATGACTTTACTCCGCTGGCAGTTCACTATTCTTCGGGGCGCGAGAGCTTTTTGGTGTTTCTGAGTAGTCTGCTGAGCATTGTTGGCGGCGTCTTTGTCACCGTGTCCCTCCTTACCGGGTGTCTTGTGCATTCTGCACAAGCAGTAGCCGCGAAGAAGATAGACTGAAGTGCAGTAGTGTACTAGAGAAGCACTACGAATTGTCTAAAGAAACCCGAATACTCTACCTGTATCGTACACATAGTTACGACTAAGAGTGCTTACAGCTTACCGTACGTACGGCACGGTATGGATACTGAAAAGCAAGACACCAAACTCCGGAACATTTTGATGTCTGATTCTTGTCTGCTTGTCGTGTTTTCTAGGACTTACAGTAAAGTAGTAATATCCTAATGACCCTCATACTGATATAACCTAAGTAGTTACGTATCTGATATTACTTGCTTCTTTTATTTTGGCATTTTCTTGCCATTGATATATGTATGAATGAAGTAGCACGTTTCTAATTATTGTGCCCTCTGGATGCAAGGTTCCGAAGAGTCATGGTCATTCGCCGGCAAGGAAAAGACCCAAAGACCCTCTTCGGCGCAATCGACCGACGAAACTTGCCCCCCGCGACTGCTATAGCGACTAACCTTCAACGCATACATGACGACGAGGACGATACCCTAGCCCCGTGACAAGACTGCCGCCTTTCAGAAGCATCCCGTAACGCACCCAAGATATGCCATCATGAGACACTCTAGCTTTTTATCACAAAAGGATCGTACCGCTAGAGGAGCTGCTACAGCATTCGGTGAAGAAGGATCCTCCATGGAAAGCAGCAACTCGGTGGACATTCCAGCGTCCACGACGACTGACTCGGAGCCCGTCTCCCTAGAAGGAGAGTTGCTTTGTCGCAAGGGACGTTCAACAGGACATTCTTCACTGCTATGGAAACGACACTTTGTGTTACTGGATCTAACGTACGGGGGATCCATTGCCATTTATAAGGAGCCTCCGGAACACAGTGGACGAGATGAGCAGCACGCCAAATCAACCGTGCTCCGGACCGTCTACTCCAAACTGCATCGTAGCTTATCCATGACACCACCAGAACGGACCGGACCACAGGGCCAATGGCCGACAAAATCCATGGAAGACATGTTTTATATGGTCATTCCAGCGCATCTACCGTGGGTCGTCAAGGACATGCAGAATGATTCGTCCGCCTTTGTAATTGAAATACCAACGGGAAAACACGAGGGCTTGCATCTATCTGACACGTCCATGGCTTCGTACAGTCAGAGCGACGACATACCAGCTGAACACATTCTAGAAGACTCGGAAGACGAAGAAGAAAACGTGGAAGAAGGCCAAGCCCACTTGAGTACCATTATATCGGGAGAGGAAGTCCCTCCCATCGAAATGACCAAGGATCTCAAAGGCGAGCTGGTGCACGCACAAAAACGGGGCAAACCGTTCCGAGTCTACTTTCGCTGCAACAAAGGGGGTAACGAAAAGGCCTTGTGGCTTCAATCCTTTTCTCGTCTCGGTCGGCTATCGACAGAAGTCATGAAGAAAAAGGGTTTCTTTTCGCCGCTTCGATTGGGACAAAATCGAGTACGGATACGTAGCAGGAGCGGTCGGAATTTTGCTAGAGAAACGCGGCAGCTGGAAGTGGATGGCGACTCGAATACAGAGTCAGGGGGTGTAGTGCTTTCCAATGATGTGGAGGAGCTGGTACGGGGTCCAGCTGCTTCGAGTAGACTCAAAGACAAGGAGTTTCGTGTACTACCAGTGTATGCTTACCCTCATCGATGGATGTCGCGATCGGAAATGAGGGAAGAAATGGTGCCGTCTTCAGCCGAGTTTCACGATTTACGCATACCCGGTTGCAAGCAAAAGGAAATCGGTTCACTCGAAGTGGAGGTACTTCAGTGCCTAGGTCTGCCCAAGCTGGATCGAACTGCCGACACAGATGCAGTCGTTTACTTTGTGTGTGGATCGTATGCTTTTTCGACGGATGTTATTCCGAACCGATCCAATCCAATATGGCTTCGGAAGTCGCGCCGTGCATGCTCTATACCGCTATTCCACGCGTATGCAAGGCTCTATGCGGGCGTCTTTGACGACGACGGAAGGCGTATCAAGGATGACTTTGCCGGACGTGTAGTGCTGGATCTCGCGCGGTTGCGACCAGGCAGTTCCTACGATGTGACGCTTCCCTTGCGGCTTTCTACCCATGTTTACTCTCGTCGTCGACGTGGTGCTATTCGACTACGCTTTACCTTGAATTGGAAGAGCGAGAGGGCCGCTCTGCTCTCGTACATTCCAAGGAAGATCAACATTCCACTTCCTCAACATTCAAAGCCAGACAATGATACCACTGTTGTTTGCGCAGACCCAAAGGCCTTTCGAAATATTGCAATTACGGTGCACGGTGCTCATTTGCCTGGTCGGTTCACGTTTCCCCAGATGCGTGCGACGATTCGGGAGTTCAATTTTACCCGCAAGTTCATTTTGACGGCAGTACGACAGCACCTCCGCGAGATGCGACTCTGGATGTATCCAAGTCTGTCTGCGTTTGTGTTTTGCACTTGGATGCACGCCGTGTACGCAAACGCCTTCTCTCTTGTTCCTGCATATGCGGTTGTGTATTTGCTGCTCCTTCTTATGCGCAGCTACGTCAGGCACGGAATCGATGCGCCTGGGCAACGCGGCTTTGTTCCGCCGTCGTGGGAGGAGATGTTTATGGCTCTGCTGAATCGGGATCCCAAGCACAAGGCTATTGAACCGTTGGACTTTGGACTGCGTCCTCTGTCGTTGGCTAGACGTCATACCTCGGATACGCTTGGAGAGGCCACGTTTGATGCAGAAATGCTCGACTATCGGATCACGACACACGAACCGAAGGGAAAGGGCCTATTCAAGATGCTTGGTTTCTTGCCGGACAGAAGTATGGCATGTATGACTGTTGAAGAGGATCATCTCGAGTTTCCGTTTTCCAATGGTACTGACTATCCAAAGTTTACCGTTAAGGAGTGCTTTGTCGAGAGAAAAGGCGAGTCGGCGAAAGACACTACTGGCGACAACCGCTCATCTGACCGAGAGTCGGCCCATATAACAAACAGTAGTGGCGAACCTCGGTATCCTAGATTTCCGCTTGAAGTAGAAATGCCCGACCTTCTGCATAAGGACTCTTCCGGAATGCGAGATCGAGACGACGAGGAAGAATTTAACTTTGCTGCACGAAGAGCTGTCATGGCTAATGGTAAAAGAGCTGCAGGAAAGCTTGGCAAAGCTGCAACAGGAATTGGCGATGTAACCGGGCTGAACTATGTTGTCTCTCCGATTCGTTCTGGTATTGCTAGCGGGGTAAACCAAGTCGCGACTGGCGTATATTATGCCGCGGGCGCCGCAGGCATGCATACTACTACCCAGCCGAAAGATGCTGAGATTGAGCCTGCAAAGTGTGTCTCAGAACCAAACGTCGGCTACAAGCTTCGTCGTACCGACAGCTCTGGCTCGGATATCACTGACGTCTATTCGATGGGCACGTACGATATGCTGCCTGCTGATGCTGATATCTCTGACGGTATGAACGGACATGCTGAAACTATCGATCCCGATATGTTGTATCCCGAACAAAACATTGACATTGAGGGACCCAGCAGCGGCAAGAAACTCACTGACGAATTCCTTGACATCAAAGACAAGATGCACGAACTCACCTGGCATCTATTCGACGACAAGACTTATGTCATGAAAAATCCCAACAGCAAGTTCTTTGGACAAGGCAAAAAGCCGGATAAACGACGAAAAAAACCGGTTGATGTGTCACTAAAGCTGGACAAATTGTTGCATGTTGGGCAGTACTCTCATACAAACCCTTTCATTGCGCGTCTTGGGTTATTTGGTGAGCCCATTATCAGCTCTGTCTACAGCTTTTTGTGTCTGTTCCGCGCTGGCTTTAACATTGGCACGTGGCGGGATCCCATGCTGACGTTCTGGGTCTCCATCTTTGGGGTTATCCTTGCGGCTATCCTCTTTGTATTCCCTTGGCGAATATTTATGTTTGTAGTGGGAGTCGCTGTTGTCGGACCTCAGAATTGGCTTCTTCGTGTCCTCCGCGAGTGCGGTCGTCTGCCTCCAGCCAGAGTGAGAAAGCATCCTCGTGAAGACGAGGAAGAGGAATTTGATGCAACCGAATTACCTACGGACCAACCAGTCTTTCGTTGCCACAGTCGTCAGCAAGGCAACGCTCCAGAGAAGCTTTCGGACGTGGAACCACGAGAATTGCAGCGGATTGTGGTCCCATACAAGCCTCTCATCTACCAACGCTTTTACGACTGGCCACCAGAGCCACAGTATGCCCAAGTCAAAGTGAATAGCATGGATGAACAACGGCGCAAGTCCCTACAGTCTGTGATTCAGCAGCGTCAAACTGGAAGCAACGAGGTTGGTCGCTTTCGCCGACGCTTTCATCGAAAAAACAACACGGCCGACGGCTTTCCACCCTTGGATCCGCGTCGTCGAGCCAATACAGGAGACTGGCCAGGAGCTCGTCTATCTTCACATTCACCTGCAGGTTCTGCCTCTCTTGCATCACCGGGGTCCAAGAAGGAAACGTAAATGTGCTGCCAAAACATATTATTACAAAAGAATAATCGCTAGCTACAGTATTGTACTGTAGTACTATAGAGTTGGCGGGTGTTGAGGATGCGATGCGCACGCACGTCACAAGTTTTCACGGTTCGATTTCATTCGAGATCTCGGCATGAAATGCGGCATGCATGAAAGAGTTGGATGTTGGATATCATGCATCGATCATCGTCCGACGTCTGCCATTGCTATTTTATTGTTGCCCTTGTTGCGATCGAAAGGGTCGTCAACTAGACCTACAATAGCATGCCAACTTCCAGTGGTCTCCCTTATAAGCTCTTGCTACCGCAAGCTCTTGTCGGATTGGTAGACTCAATGTCGTACATGGTCGTCGCACCATCGATTGTCTTTTACGTGTTGGGGTCTGGTGGCACCAAGGAGCAGTATGGTATAATCCTTTCGGCCTTTAGCTTTGCGTCCTTCTCCTTCAAGCCTGTCTTTGGATACTGGAGTGACAAGTCGGGTGGAAAGTTTCGGAGCCCATATCTGGTCTCTATTGCCATTGCTTCGTCGGGCGGACTACTCTACTTTCTCGGCAGCGCCTTTCACGGCCCAACGGCCATTGGAATCATTCTTGCAGGTCGCCTGTTGGGTGGTGTGGGTGCTGCCAATCAGACGCTGGGATTTACCTATATTGCTCAAGTCATTCCGAGAAAGCATCTGACCAAAGCAAGCGCCCTTCTTTCAATGACGCGAGTCATGGGTATGGCTGTTGCGCCTGGTCTCAATCTGTTCATGACTGATATCAATGGAACCCTCTTTTCGATGGAAGTGACGCCCTTGAATGCAGTAGGGTTGTTTCTCTTTTTCTCCAACGCGTTGAGCTTCGTTATTATTTATCTCTTGCTCAAGGAACCGCCGGCATCGACAAAACCACCGTCATCTGTAAGTGCTGCCAACGTTTCTCTATCATGTTTGTGAATGACAATCTCAAAATATTCAACTTATCGATGTTCTGTTAAACAGGTTGATGAAGTAGACGAACGGAGCTTCAAGTTCTGGAGTGCTATCTGCTGTCTCGAAATTGGAATTCCGTTTCTCTCCACATTTACGCTCAATGCAAACTACCAGCTGATGGAAACTGGTTTGGCGCCAGCAGCCAGCGATGCACTGGGGTTTGGCCCGGTCCAGATTTCCAGCATCTTTGGAGGTAACGCCGTTCTTATCTTTCTGGCCATTCTCTTTACCTTTGCCATGTCGGCCAAAGGTGTCTCGGACGAGGCCTTGCTCATGACAGGCTGGATCATCTCATGTTTTGGCTATACGGCAATGTATGTATTGTGGGAGGCTGATACGACCGTCGTGAAGTTTGTTGCGCCTATTGTCCTGTCCACTTTGGTAGGTGCCGTAATATACGGGATGAGGATAGTTGACATGTCAAGGGATCTAGACTGACGTCTCATACTTTCCCTACGTACAGGCTTTTCCATTTACAGGCTCCCCGACGCGGAGTATCTTTACGCGTATTGTTGACAGCAAAGAGTACTTGAGATATCACCAGGGCACGTTACAGGCTCTTTTGAGTATGGCTGCAAGCGTTGCTGGGTTTGTTGCACCAGGTATTATTGCGAGTGCAATCTTACGAACGCCGGAGGAGGTCGCCGAAAGCAAAGATCATCGAGAGTTTACAGCCTATGCTCTCTTTGCACCGGTTCTCTCTGCGCTTACTCTTATCGGCGTCATCTATTTGAATGTCGCTCACAAAGACATTCTTAAGGGAGTGGAGAGCGATGAAGGTATTGAGGCGACCGAGCAGGATGCGCTGTTTCCATCCAAGCGGCCGTCCCGTCGTGCATCGGAACCGGGTTTTCAGTTTCACCCCAAGACCGAAGCGGTACGAAGGGTCTCATCCCTGGCCATGGGGATTCCAAATCTAAGCTATGAGCCAAAACAGGTGACGAGACCTGTAAATTCAGAGCTTGGCCTTACTGATGCCGACTTTTAAACTCGCCTATTGACTCGGTGCGTTATTACAATTTTAAAGAGTAATCGAGACCGATCTGCATGATTCGATCCATTCACTCTCTCAGTATTGAGAAATATTGTTATTGTTGGTCAAGTGTGCGTCGCTTCCTCCAAACAGTGTGCTCAGAACAAAGGCTTGACTTAGCAGCATTTCCACTTCGGTATCCGTCCAGTCTGCCGTTGGCATTGCCTGCATGAACCCAAACAGCTCATCGAAACTCATCTCTTGCAGCTTCGTGGAGAATTGGCATAGAAATGCCGCACAGACATAGACATGAAAGTCTTCAAAGCCATCCTTTTCACTAATGTAGGTATCCCAGAGTCGCACCACACATCCCAGCTGAAATTCGCGCAACAAGAGACAGTTACACCATTTGAAACTGAACATGAGGAATTGAATCCCCGTCTCACGCAAGTGTCGACACAAATCCCCATCAATGCGATTGACCAACTCTTCTATTCGCATAACCATGCGTTGGATACCAGGTTGATCCGATGTATAATGATCTTGGATGCCTGCTAGCAAATTGGTGAGGCACCAGTACACGTCGGCTTCGAGTTCATCCAATCTTTCTTCCGACAAGTGATTCATGACGTGACCGTCCAAAACGTCTTGGCCGTCGTAATAATCGCCCAAGAACACCACGACCAATGGCGTGGCCAGATCGTTAATGCCTTGCACGTAGCTACTGGCAGGATGCCGCATGGCCCATATGTACAACAGTCGCGATAAGATTCGACGAATGCGATCGTTGCGAAAGAGAGGAACATCGGGTTGTGTGCGAGGTACATCCACTAGTACTTGTCGTAACGTTTCTTGCTCTTGTATGGTTCGAATATCATCGTCAATATTGTAGTGCTGTGCCATGGCGTCCTTGTATTCGGACCGTTTCCGTTCTAGCGTTTGCTGTCGCCGAGCCTGATTGGTCGGCAGGTAGCCCAGCAGAATCTTCCAAGCTTGAGCCCTATACTGGGGAGGAATGCCGTTCCATCCCAGCTTTCGTAATTCCGACATACTCACAACATCGGCGTCAATCGCCTTTTCAAATTGTGTTTCTTGGTACGTCTTTTTGCCCTCTAGCGTTGTGGAAATAGCACTACTAGTAGCAGCTGATGGTGGAGGTTCAGGTACGACTTGCCAGGAATCCGAGGAGACATCCGAGTTGAGACTATTCTTGTCTAGGACTCCGTCCTTGGAAGTCTCGTCTGGTTGCACCGCTGTGAGCTGTGTCGTGCCAGCTTCCACGGAACGATCCGCACTCCGTTTGCTGGTATCCTCTTCGCTATCGCTTGCTGCCGCCGATACTGACTCCGAGCCGTTATCATTGACTTGCTCGTCATTATCGTCGTCCTCATCTTCGTCTTCGTCGTAGTTCACACGTAACGATCGCCGTAAAAAGCCAGGAAGTCCTCTGCCAGCCATGGTGCTCTCTTGCCAAGCGCGACGTTGAGTGCGATGCTTTGGATGTATACCGGTAGCTCAAGGTACAGTAGAGAGAAAGTCTCGTGCGGCCTTTTCGGAGCTTCTATTAAAAGAAGGCTCTATCAGGTACCGTGCGGGGTCACAGTAACTTGGAATTGGACTGGTGAGAGTGATGATCAATGCCTCGCCAACTGCCTCTTCGCCATTGTGAATTGCGAATTAATTATGATTCATTTGTGATGACTTTTTGCTGCCAAAAGTCGATATCGGAAAGCGAATCCGAGGGGACCCGGATAAGGTTCGCGCCAATATGTGTTCGCATGGTTTTGAAAATCTTGCTCTTCCGCCATCGACCATGCATTCACACCATTCACACTTTCGACAACATACCGGTACATATAGTACAACAGCATCATACGACCCACCGCGGTGCCTTGCTATCACTCTCACTACAGTTCTACCGTACTCGAATCAATCTCCCCCGCCATGTCTCGTTCGGCACTCTGGAGACAAGAAGGAAACGTCAAGGAACGCGAAAGACGCGCTGACGACCTCTTTTTGGGAGCCGTTGAACAAGGTCGACAACGCCAACGCTCCAAGGGCATTCTACCGTTGTGGGGCCCGGAAGATTCCTTTCATCTCAATCCTTTGCTGTTACAAAACCTTGTTCAATCACCCTACTTTCAAAAGTGTTGTCAAGAGCTGAACGACTGGAATGCTGTGGTGGACGATATATACTACCAAGTCCAGCACTTGCAACCCTTTCAAACGGCCGGTACCAAGACACCGTCTTCGGCCTTTTGCTTGTTGCTGAGAATGCTCACGTTACGAATGACGGAGCACCAAATGAAATTGACTCTAGATCACGTCGATTCCCCTTTTATTCGGGGTATTGGCTTTTTGTATTTGCGTTTCGCGGGCCCTATCGACGAGCTGTGGAAATGGATTGAACCTTACGTGTATGATCAAGAGGACATTCAAGTAACAGTTGGTCACGGTAGTCGACCTCAAACGGTGGGAGACTTTGTTCGTCATCTATTTAGCAGTCGCGAGTATTTTGGGACACCGCTGCCACGCTTGCCGTTACCTATCGAACGAGATTTGAAAGTTAAACTACTGGCAGCCGACAAGGTGGCTGCTCGGGCCAAACAAAATTATGAGCAACACATGCAGTACTTCTCGGGATTGGGCAATCGTGTCATGGCCTTGTATGGCGACGAGGATAATCCAATCACTTGGTACGAGGGAGTCGTAGATCGCGTCTTGACGCGAGACGAAGCGACGGGCCACGATCTCAAGCATCCCAAATACGTGGTTACCTTTCCCGAATATGGCAATACCGAAACCGTCTTGTTGGGAGAAATGGATATTTTGCAAGGTACCTGGAAGCTTGACACGTTGGGAGCAGCCAATGCGAACGGCAGTAGAAGTAGTAGTGGGCGCAGTGGCGGGGACAGCGGTCGACCGGATTTGTACGAGAAGGTGCGCCGACGAGAACGGGATACTGTCGTGGCGGATCAACGCGGTCAGTGGGCTCGGCACCCTCCGTCTACCAAAATAAGTTTGTCACATGGCAACAATAGGGATAAGGGTCGCTCTTGGCACGCGAACGACAACATGCCACGCCATCAAAAGGCGCCTCCGGTGCCGCAAGCTCGGGCGCCAAGGGATCCGTCTCCGCCTGCACAGCGCAAGAGGACGGCCGGGGAGCAGGCAGCGGTTGCAGAAAAGAAGCGCAAACTTCTCTCAAAATACGGATAGTGGTTATGTGTGGAATAGAGTTGATAACTACAGGTAGATACGAGTATAGCAGTTTCATTGGTAGCCTCTAGTTTCGATCGAGAAATATGCGTACTACACTGTATCATCACATGTTCGAAATCTTCCGGCTCAACTTCCCACACCGGCAATCATGGCACCACATAAGATAACAAGGGCTGCTGCCACGCCTAATAGCTTCCCTCCTTCCTCGAATCCAGGCGTCAAAACAATCATTTCGTTTGGTGTTTCCCACGTCAAGGAGGTAGGCCCAAAAACTTCCAGTAAAGCTCCTGGCCCGACAGTCATTCGTTTGCCGTCGTCAGTAACCACTGTTCCTTTACCATCCAGCACATAACGAATCATGGTTTGACCATCGGCAACTGCAACAAGTATGGTGAGTGAGTGCGGATATATTATGTCTTGTGGGTTACGGTAGATCTCAGGTCACATTGCGAAACTCACCGTCTTCGGACCAAGTCCCTTTCTTGAGTTGTTGGGGCCACTCTCGAATACCCATTTCTGTAGCTTCCTCTTGAGATGGATTGCTCACGTCAATGCTAGCCAAGTGTAGCGGTGTCAAGAGAACATTCCGACATTGGGCAAAGGCAGGCGGTGCTACAAAAGCCGTCGAAAAAGTGGCGAGACTCAGTATCACCACGGCGAGAGACGCTAGAGACAACTTCGCTGGGCTCATTGAGACTATAGGACTACTGTAGACAACCAATGTTGGACAGAATGTGTTGGTCGATGCGGTTATATGATGCCATCTCAATCTAAGACGTCAGTTTAAAAAAAGAGTATTTGAATAATGACGCGTAGGATTCAGCCCGAACCTCAATGCAGATATATCGCCATACATAGACTTTCCCCCGGTCTCGGGACCACTTTGCTAAGCTACTTGGATGTGGATCGTCTTTAGTTTCTAAAATTGACCATCTCATATCACTTTAGTCTCCGCACGTAACTTCGACACCGTTGTCGCTCGGTAAGGTCTAGGATCTCTAGTTCTCCGTCCGTACCCCCGACAGCTAGGAGGCTATCCGAGCCCGGAGCCGAAGGAATCCAGCGAACCGAGCACATTGAATTTGACCCTCTGTTTCTACGAATTTCGGTGAAGCACGTCAACGCTTGTCGCTGCCAGTCGTAATCCATCTCATTCACAGCGACTCCGGACTGCAGGTAAGCCAGGTCAACAATTGACACGGTTCCATTCCCAATTGCCGCTGCAAGTAGACCACCTGTGTTCCAGTCCAAGGCATTAATGGCGCCATCTCTCGGAATACGCAACACGGTCTCCCAAGTGCCTTCGGTTGTCCGAATCTCCATGATTGTGATTTCGTCACCATCACCTCCGTACGCGAGATACAGCAGACCGCCCACTATCAAGGGTCCCCAAGCGAGAGCATGACCGACAAAATCGCACTTGAGAGAGAAAATGGCACGCCATCTATCCAACCGCTCGTGTCCAGTCTCATAAATTGTCAACACCTTTTCCTTTCCAATCGTTGCGAGCCACCTACCGTCAGGTGACCAGGCGTTGGCAAAACAAGGCCCGCCGTTCTTGAAGCCTTGTACTTTGGAAAAGCCAGCGTGTGCGTCTAAAATGAGAGTGTGCGAGTCGCCACTTACAGCCACGTGCTGACTGTGTGGGTCAATCGAGACATCTCGAATCTCACCCAGACCACGAATCACTTTTCGAACTGAGAAACCAGATGCACTCGGAGGAATGGCCTCGCCGTTCTTGTCCGCTCTCCTTTGCCCGACAATGAGGAGCGCGTCTTTCGATCCAATGACTACAAAGAGACCATGTAAACTCCAATGGATAGACAGTTTGTCGTTCAGTGCCACAAAAAGTTCGTACACCGTAACAAACGTCGAACCAGCCAACGAAAAGAATGTGACGACTCCACTCTGGTTGCCAATAATGGCCATCCTTCCGTCAGGAGAAAACTCGATAGAGAGAATTGCTGAAACGGAATGCAAATGGTGACCAGCGACATGACGTGCGTTGGTTGTCTCCACCGTCAGAATACTGTTATTCTGACCAGTTACTGTCAAAAATTGATCGTTCGGAGACCACTTTGCTGAAAGTGGAACGACACCCTTGAGCTGGATACCCATGACTGAATCCCATCCCTTTTCCACATCTAGGATCGAAATCTCTGACGAGACGCCCCCAACTGCCACGTGAGTACCCCCGTTGGACGACGAGATGCATTGGACCCAACGATCGCGATGAACTTGATGTACAATCTCCCAAAACTCCGTGTCAATGGCCGATACGTTGAAGTCTTCCCCGCCCGCATACAACCATTTACCGTCAGGCGACCATTCAACATCGAGAATAGAATCCTCCATGGTAAATGCTTTTACGAGTGTTACCTCGACAGGGCTTCCCGGTTCGTCGACGAATCTGAACACGCCTAGACTACCGCCGGCATCACCGACTGCAAGCCAGGTACCACCTGGGCTAAAGGATACACAATTCACCCAGTTTTTGCACGGCACTTCGTGCAAGATTTCGCTGTGGATCTTCGGATGACCTCCGAGAGTATCGGGATCCATAACATTGATTCGAACAAGCATGGCCTTTTCTAGTCGACTTCCAATAGCGAGAACACCCGAGCCATTTCTCCAACTTAATGAACCGGCAAAGCCCGTCAACTTGATGGTATGTAAAACAGGAAACGGTTCCTGGGGCCAAAGGAGACTAACAGCGTTACCGGTTCCGCCAACAGCAATAAAGTGCGATCCCCAAGCAATGGATCGAATCGAGTGCGTGGTACCATTCTTTACGGGTCCATTGATTTTCTTGTCGTGTCGGACCCGCCATACCGTGGAAGCGTGCGTGTCAATGACCGCCAAGTGATGGTTCTCAGTAGCAACAGCCAACTGATTACCATTTGGAGACCACGCTGTACACCAGGTCCAACTTCGTCGGACAATTTCATGCACAATCACTGTCCGGCTTTTTCCCAAGTGGTATGAGCCATCCTTGGGAGGCTTCCCATGCGTAAAGAATTGACCATCCACCCAAGCCTTCATTCGCGGATCAACCTCTGTCGAATGTACAGTTTCCGCAAAGGACAGCTGCAGTGGGTTACTGGTAACTCGCACCATTGAATTAGCCATGGCGGGTGCTGCTTCCTCTCGCTTTGGTCTCAGGACAGGTGCACATCCGAGGAGTGCAAACGCTTCATCGTGATTGTCCCATCGTCCACGATGCCGCCCGTCCTCGTCCAGTTGTTGACATGTTTCACTGCTTACCCCAAGCAGATAATTGAGTGCATTGCTGGCCGCATCGATAAAGGCTGCGGCTGGACTGGCGTCACTGGTCTTGCTTTCTTTTTCTCGTCTTATCCGTCGCTCGTCTTCGGAAGGCGTTGATCGTACGGCACTGAGTTCTTGCGGAGGAAAATCGAGATTTTTTCGTTTCGAAGGACTTTCCAAGCCATCGAGACGTTCAAGCATCTTGTCTCTTTGCTCGTCATGAGTTTTATCTTGCAATTGCACTAGCAAACTCGAAGGTAACCCATCAACCGAACAAACGTCTGACTCTGTAAACTTGATACTCGACGTATACCTTGGATCAATCCCATCGTTGTTTGGAGAAGTAGTGTTTATCAGCTTGTCGAACCCTACTTTACGACTTGGTAGTAGTAGAGTCTTGTCCTGAACAGCAGCCTCTGGTGATATTTCCTTTTTTTCGTCTTCCTTGGGCGGTAGAGCATCGGTCTCGCTCGCAACAACATCACAAGCATGATTCTCTGCTCTACTACGACTGTCGTAATAGTTCTCACAGTCCGCCATTCTCCTTGAGACTTCAATCTCGTAGTCCAATCGGTCTGTTGTGGTGCTTGTGCTGTAATTCATCATTACTGAATCGTCCGGCATACTTGATCGATGCATCAAGCTGGTCTCCCTCATATCGTAGTTGTTGTTGTTGTTGTTGTTGT
>Ga0307981_1000635_pt1 | contig 34158 bp, 27 predicted proteins | sample OrgLakmetagen987_FD_201849 | JGI IMG/M metagenome (GOLD analysis project Ga0307981, IMG submission 201849) | Saline water microbial communities from Organic Lake, Antarctica - #987 | ecosystem: Environmental > Aquatic > Non-marine Saline and Alkaline > Saline | place: Antarctica: Organic Lake... | reverse complement strand
CTTGCCTCAGGCTAAAGTTTCCGTAAGCCGTTCGGGGCGCGAGCAAGCTCGCACGCTACGAAAATCACCGAAGGTTCACTGGTGCCCGGGCTTTGACACCTTCGATGATGACACGTGCGAATTTCCAACACATGAAATGCAGCGGTGGTATTAGAGTTATGAAAAACTAGCCGAGGCGGTAGCTCAGCGTTTTCCCATCGTGCTGGATCGTGACGTGGTTTTTTCCGTCTGCTTGCTTAGTTGCCTCGGTGCGACCGATTATTTGGGCGGGAATGCCGAAAGCTTCGCTTTTTGCGATGATCTCATCAGCGCTTTCGGGATCGCAATAAACTTCCATGCGATGTCCCATATTATACACGCTGAACATTTCTTCGTCACTTGTTCCACTGGCTTTTTGAATGGCTTTGAAAATTGGCGGAATCGGTAGGAAATTATCTTTGATGTGGTGCACGCCTGCGCCGAAGCGGATACATTTTGTTTGCCCGCCACCCGAGCAGTGGACCAGGCCGTGAATGGAATCACGATGATCGCTCAGGAGCTGTTTGAGGACTGGGGCATACGTGCGTGTCGGGCTGAGTAGAGCGTCGCCCACTGTCATGCTGGAGTCGGGGAGTGGGTCGTCCATTTTGTAGGGACCGCAATAGAGGTATTTTGCATCGGTGCCCTTGTCGCAGGTTTCTGGATACTTATCGAGGTAGTATGGGCAGAGTAAATCGTGGCGTGCACTGGTTAGCCCATTGCTGCCGATGCCTGAGTTTTCGAAGGTCTCGTAGTTTGCTTGGCCTGAGGAGGCGAGCCCGACGATAGTGAGTCCAGGTTTGATTTTCGCATTATCGACAACATCTGAACGATCCATCACCACAACCGCACAGGAATCAACTGTGACAGTGCCTGTGAGGTCGCCAACATCGGCAGTTTCGCCACCGCCACTGTGCACACCGACACCGTATTCTCTTAGGGTCGCAAGGAAGTCTTCGGTTCCTGAAATCAACTGGGCGAGCGCTTCGCCAGGGATGGCACGAGCATTGCGATTAACCGTGCTGGAAATCAAAATCCCGTCGATGGCACCCACGCACAGAAGGTCATCAATGTTCATGACGATACTATCTTGTGCAGTTTTACGAAACGCAGACGGGTCGCCGGTTTCACGGTAGTGCAAATATGCGAGCGTGCTTTTAGTGCCGGATCCGTCAGAGTGGATAATGTTACATTTGCCTGGATTACCTGTCAGTATGTCGGCTCCGATTTTACAGAATGCACCTGGGAAAACGCCTCGGTCGAGTTTATCGACGACGGCATGGACTTCGGTTTTGGAGGAGGAAACACCCCGTTGGGCATAACGATCAGTAGGATTTTTCATAGGGGCTTAGGATATGAACCGTGGATGGACATAGATGCACTTTAATAACGGTTATGCTAGTGAGCTATGTTTAGCCTGCTTGAGCGATTTTATTCGTTCCATGATTCGGTTGGAAGCTTCTAGGTAGCGCTCGGGATGGTCTTTACCAGGATCGATTTCTTCGGTCGTCATTGGTTTCCCGTAGGTGACGTGAATCGGGCCGCCGAGCTTGGGTAGTGTATCGTCTTTATTAAAAATATCGTAAGTGCCGAAGAGGCGGGTGGGGATGACGGTGGCTCGACTCCTAATTGCGATCATACCCGCACCTGGCTTGGGCTCTTGGAAATCGCCGTCAGGTGAGCGGGTCCCTTCCGGGTAAATGGCAACCGCGCCGCCTGCTTTTAGCGAACGAAAGATTGCTTTGAGCGAGCTGGCTTGCGCATTGTCACGGGCGACCGGAATCGTGCCGATCGTAACGAGACCCTTGCCAAGTAGCCCTTTAAACAAAGTATCGCGGGCAAAGTAATTGATCTGGCGATGGATCCTACAACCTATGGCAGGTGGGTCGTAATGACTTACGTGATTAGCAGCAAATAGTACGGGGCCGTTCATCGGCACATTTTCCATTCCACTATGGCTGAAGTCGTAGAAGGTATTAAAATACCAATCGGAAATAATACGAACGGCGGTGTATTGCCAAGGTATCTGCGGTGTTGGCTCAGACATTAGGCTGTTACAGTTATGATCTGAGCGATTTTCTCGACGACGCCTTCCAGGGGGAGCGGTCCTGTGTCTACCCGAATAGCGCCTTCTGGGCAGATCATTGGGGCCGTTTTACGGGAGCTATCCAGCTTGTCTCTGGACTGTATCGAGTCGGTTTGTCCGTCGCCAGCGCGGCGTGCGGCGCGTGTGGCTTCATCGGCGAATAAAAAGAAGCGAAAGTCGGCGTCTGGGAAAATGACGGACCCAATATCGCGGCCTTCCATCACAAGTCCTGCAAAATTATTCTTAAGGGCCACCTCAGCTTGGCTTCTTTGATACTGAAAAAGGAAATCACGCAATGGCTTGAGCGCCGCGAACTTTGAGACGGCTGTATTTACCAGAGGCGAGCGAATGAGGGCATCTTCGGGCACGGTAGCGTTGACGCTGAGGAAGGCCCGTTTTCCCTCAATTTGAGTGCCGATTTGTAAATCTTTTAGGTAGGCTTCGATTGCCTGCGTTGATTCCGGAGTTGCCCCTTTTACGAGGAGTGCGTAGGTCAATGTGCGGTAATGTGCACCTGTATCGACATGCATCAGCCCCAAGCGCTCGGCCAGAGCTTTTGAAGTCGAGGATTTACCGGTAGCGGCGCCGCCATCAATCGCAATAATTTTGAATCCTGAAGGAGTGGACATGCTTTCAGAAAATGCGGTTCAGCGGGTGGCGACAAGACCTGATTCTTTAAACTGTGCGTGCAGGGCCTAAAGCTTGCATAATTTCGCTTCAATGTATGACCGGTCATTATCTATGGATTGCCTTGAATCGAGAACGGATCTTGCTGAATCTCTTTAAAAGATGATCATTTTTGACGCAGACGATACGCTTTGGCATAACATGAACGCTTTTAGCGACACGCATGGCCAGTTCGCTGAACTCTTGCAGCCTTACTTATCGGAAGAGGAGGTGGTGGCTCGGTTGGAAGCGACCGAATATAAAAACATTCAGCACTTTGGATATGGAGTGAAGGGCTTCACGCTTTCGATGATCGAGACTGCGATCGAGATTACGGACGGTCACATTAAAGGCTGCGACATCAATAAGATACTCGACATGGGCAAGTCTATGCTGGCTGCTCCGGTGGCCTTGCTCGACGGGGTTGCAGACACGCTAAAGGAACTGTCTGAAGAGTATCCTTTGGCTGTGATTACGAAGGGAGATCTTATGAACCAGGAGACTAAAGTGGCTCGTTCCGGCTTAGCCGAGCTGTTTCGTTTTGTGGAGGTAGTTTCTGAGAAACACGCTGCGAGCTACGCGGCGATCTTTGAACAATACGGGCTGGAAGCGAAGTCCGTCACCATGGTCGGGAACTCTTTGAAATCCGATGTGCTGCCTGTGCTTGAATTGGGAGCCCGCGCAGTCCATATACCTTACGCACTGACTTGGGTGCACGAGGAAGCGGAGCTATCTGAAACGATCGCGACTTCGAATCGTTTTAGAGCCCTGCGGCGAATGAGTGAATTGCCGGAATTACTCAGAAGTTGGTAGGACTGGAGGGCCATGCTCCTGCATGGCCGAGCGATCGTTTATTGGCGACTTATACCAGCGCTTGTCTTTACGTAGTAATAAAAATCCTGTAGTCGCTTGCGGTGTTAGGTAAGCCTGCTCCCGCTGAGCGCATGTGCGTCAACCTAAGCGCGGAAGACTTAGTGATGAGCCATGGTTGGCGAATGAAGTTTTGTGGGCAACGCTGGGTCCATGCCGCGTCGCGTGCGAACGGACGTTTCGGACTTCGGCGAGCTCAGTCGAGTCGCGAAACGTCCCTACCCTGAAAGCACCTAAAGAAATCAAACGCTCGTGCGACAAACGCGTTTTACACAATTTGTGTTAAAGCATAGCTGCGGCGATTGTCTCTAAGCGCCATTGAGCCAACCCTTGAGCGTCACAGGTAGGGCGGTTTCGCTGTTCGACAAGCTCACCGCCCTGAGCGAGTCGAAGGGCCGAAACCGCCGTCTTCAGTTGCCATCTCAGGCAGACCGATGTCTGCGTAAATTCCTTAGGTTGACGCACATGCGCTGAGCGGGACGTCCGAGACAACACGAACGCTCGCTTGACTGAGCAGCCAGATTGCGTACGACACGGAGAGGCTGTCTCAAAACTGAGTCCAACTCGATCTGTGCCTGCGGAAAGGTGTATTTAAGGGAGGGCGCTTGTCCCACCTGGCATGAGCCGGTTGCAAACCTTGAGCTTGTCGAAAGGTCGAATGCAAGCGCTTCAGTTAGGCTTAAGCGCGACCAAATCTCGACGAAAAGACGCTGAGGACAGCATCCCTCCCATGCTTTTCATTAGATTATACCAACAGCTTGTCTTAACCTGGTAAAAAATCCTGTAGTCCCTACCATTTTACCAGAAAAACTAAATCAATGGTATTATATATCTTTGTGTTACTTTTCTATACAGATGTAAGCCTTTTGCCAATGCGCGGACACGCGGGAGCGAGTCCCTCCATTAATTTAGCGTGCTTCGTTATGCGCTTTGGCCGCACGATTGAAGGCACTGATGAGAGCCTTTAATCCGGCCTTTTCAATGCTCCCATCGATTCCACATCCATTAAAGATGCTGCCATCTGAGTGCTTCACTTGTATGTAAGCGGCGGCTTTCGTTTTTGAGCCGCCTCCAATCGAGTGTTGGCGGTAGTCGAGCAAGTTGAAGTTCTTCCAACCCTTTTGTTGAAGGGCTTCAACGAAGGCGCTGATTGGTCCGTTTCCGGTGCCTGCGACTTGTAAGGTTTCACCATTGTATTTGATTTCGGCTTGGACTCGGACTTCACCGGTTTTGGAGAAGTCTTCACGTTCGATCGCAATCAACTCAAGTGGACTTGTCAAATTGACGTAGGCCGCCTGGAAAATGTCGTGCACTTCAGTCGATTTAAGTTCACGGCTACCCTTATCGGCAGCGTCGTTAACGACTTTGCCGACTTCAGGGTGCATCGCTTTGGGCAATTCCAAGCCAAAGTCACGGGACAGCAAATAGGCGACGCCGCCTTTACCGCTTTGGCTGTTGATACGGATGATCGCTTCGTAGTCGCGACCGATGTCGTTTGGATCGATCAACAAGTAGGGAACCTGCCATAGAGTGCTGTCGTCGGCTTCGTCTTTGCGAAGATCCATTCCTTTTTTAATCGCATCCTGGTGGGATCCGGAAAATGCAGTGAAAACCAAGTCGCCGGCATAGGGATGGCGGTCGTGGACCAACATGCCCGTGACCTTTTCGTAGGCACTACGAATTTGATCGAGTTGGCTAAAGTCCAAGCCGGACTCGATCCCCTGCGTGTATAAATTTAACGCTACCGTCACGATGTCCAAATTTCCAGTGCGCTCTCCATTGCCAAAAAGGGTGCCTTCAACACGGTCGGCTCCGGCAAGGATCCCTAACTCGGTGGCAGCGACTCCAGTGCCTCGGTCATTATGGGTGTGCAAACTGATGATCGCTTTGGAGCGTTCCTTCATATTGCGGCAAAACCATTCAATCTGGTCGGCATGGATGTTCGGTGTCGCCATCTCTACGGTAGCGGGAAGATTCAAAATAATTGGATCGGCCTCGGTCGGCTCCCAAACGTCCATGACGGCTTCGCAAATCTCTAAAGCATAATCAACTTCGGTATCAGAGAAGCTCTCAGGCGAGTATTGTAAGCGGATTTTGGTTCCGGAAATATCGGGCACGAGGCTTTTGATCAACCGGGTGCCTTCGACCGCGATCTGCTTAATCTCTTCTTTTGTCTTATTGAAGGTGACGCGCCGCTGTAAGGGTGAGGTTGAATTATAGAGGTGCACGATGGCCTGCTTGCAGCCCTGTAAACTTTCAAAGGTTCTGCGGATCAAGTGTTCGCGCGCTTGGACCAAGCATTGCACGGTGACATCATCGGGAATGCGCTTCTCATCAATCAAACGACGAATGAAGCGAAACTCGGTGTCGCTGGCCGAAGGGAAGCCAACTTCGATTTCCTTGAAACCGATTTGAACTAACAAATCAAAGAATTCTAGCTTTTGGTCGACCGTCATCGGAATGGCCAATGCTTGATTGCCATCGCGTAGATCGACGCTGGCCCAGATGGGCGCGTGCTGGATCGTCTTGCTCGGCCATTGTCGGTCGGGCAAATCGATCTGTGGAAATGCTTTATACTTTGTGATTGGGCCTTTTTGCATGCGCATCGTAAAATTTGAAATTAAGGGACACTTTGACCGGTAATTACAGCTTAAAAATCACCGGGTTTTGAAGAAGAAATGCGCTCGCGGCGCAGTCGTTTTGCGGCGGGTTGTGGGCCCGCGAATCGGTAGCTTTAGTTCCCCTCAGGGAGCAAAAGCAGGCTGCTTAGGAGCAGATGATTTTTATTCGCTAGCAAAGTGTGCATCTGCGTAAACTGGTTTTGAGCACGAATGTTGTCAAGCGTGAGAGTTCCGGGTGGTGCTCAGTTTTCGACTAACAATAATGGCCTCCCATTGGAATGCTAGTAACGCATTGCCAAGGTATGTAAAATGCTTCTCTCTAGAGGTATAAATATGGAAGATTTCTTAAAACTAGCCGCGGACGTTTGGAACCTAAAGCTCTACGACAGTGGAGGGCAAGAGGTGCACCTCAACCAAGTAGTCATCGCCTTGGGCTTGATTGTCATCGGTATTTTTATTGGTAAGCGCGTAGCCGTAATCGTAGGCAAGCGCCTGATCAAAGTTTCTAAGGTTAACAACAATACGGCCCATTTTGTGCAGCGCGTATTGTTTTATTTCTTTGTCACGATCATTGTTCTCTTGGCCCTGCCGATAGCAGGTATTCCAATCACGATATTTGCTGTGATGGGCAGTGCCGTTGCGATTGGTTTAGGTTTTGGCGCTCAAAACCTCTTTAATAATTTAATCTCCGGCATTATTATAATGTTGGAAAAACCGATTCGTATCGGTGACGTGATCGAGGTGTCAGGTGAAGAAGGGCGCGTCGAAGATATTGGCAATCGATGTGTGCGAGTCCGCCGAACGGACGGAATCGATTTAATTGTTCCGAACAGCAAATTTCTCGAAGACATTGTCGTTAACTGGACCCTTCTGGATGGTAATATCCGCGGGATTGTTACGGTGGGTGTCGCTTACGGCTCAGATACTGCAAAAGTGAAGGAGCTCATGCTGCAGGCGGCCGCTGAACACGAGAAGGTTTTGAAGACACCTGAAGTCGTCGTTATTTTTGATGACTTTGGAGATAACTCTTTGGTCTTCAATTTGATTTTCTGGTCCGAAGTTTCCCGTCCTATGGACTTGAAAAAGCTTAAATCTGATATCCGCTTTCGCATCGACGATCTATTTAAAGAAGCCGATCTCGTTATCGCGTTTCCTCAGCGTGATATTCACTTGGATACGCTCAAGCCGCTTGAGATACGATTACAGCAGTAGCAACTGCGGAACTCGGGTTAAAGGGTCTAGTTCAGCAAGTTCTCATTTGGAAATGACTAGTTCCGGCGATGAAAGCGACAGGGGTGTCGCTTTCAGGATCAGCTCAAGCCGCGTAAAAATTCGAATCCTTTTCTGTGCGCTATGCCATGTTTGCTTAGGCCCCGGCAAACTGCCTCATACTTCAACCGTGAAGCCGAGCGCTTCTTCGTCAAAGTGCATCGTGGCGACGTGAGTCGCGGGTCCTGTCATACGTATGGCGTAATCGTCACCGATCTCGATTCCTATCTTTCCTCCGGGCATATGCACGGTGATGTTCTCATCGACCATGCCTATGCGGTGAGCGACGGCTGCGGCCGCGCTGCTGCTAGAGCCTGAAGCAAGTGTGTAGCCTGCACCGCGCTCCCAGATTTCGATCTGGATATTGTTGCGGTCGATGCCCTTGAGAAATTGCACGTTTGTCCGTTTTGGGAACATTTTGTGAGTCTCAATGACCGCACCATCTGTGCATGCGAGTTCCTTGGAGATGTCGTTTAGAGGGATCACGCAATGTGGATTGCCAATATCTGCGATGTAGGCGGTGTAGCTATTGCCATTGATGGTGAGCTTTTGCCCTAAATTGTGATCAGCCTGTTCAGGACCATCGACCGGGATATGGCCCATTCCAAAATGCACACTGCCCATGTCGACCGTGATCGATTCAGCGCCTTCGCTGATTGTGCACGTAACAACGCCTCCAAGCGTGTCTACAGTGAAAGATTCGTTCTTTACCTTACCGATGTCATAAAGGTAGCGGGCAAAAATGCGCAGGCCATTACCGCTTTTTTCAGCTTCGCTGCCATCAGGATTCATAATGCGTAGCCCGAAATCAGCCTTTTCGGTTGGGAGTGGCCCATAAAGGATCCCGTCCGAACCAAGTCCGAAATTACGGTGACAGATGCGAACGATGGCCGCTTCATCGGGTAGAGCCGGAGCGTCTTGAGGGTCGAGGACCAAATAATCGTTACCAAGTGCGTGATACTTTTCGTATTTCATGAGCATGCGACCATAGGGCATTTTAGACTCAGTAGCAACCCGAGGATTTAGGAAATTTTAGTGCCTTGTGGCGTCTCAGCTTGCTGAGGCTTGGGTGGCGTTGGGAAGATGCTAGCGCCAGCAAGCTGGCACGCCACGGGGGGAGCTGCTTTCGGACTTCATTATTTGAAGTCCGAAGTTTCCGAGTCCTGCGAGCTCGGGACTGGACGTTCAATGCCTCTTAGCTCTTCGCCTGCGCCGCCATAATCCTTTGTTTGATATGCTCGCCTGCGCTTATGGTGCCATATTTGGCGGGCCTTTCTTCGGTGATGCAGCTAGGAAAGGTTTCGATCAAAACATCAGGATCTGGATCGCTAAAGAAGGCAATGGACTGACGTCCGTTCTTCATTGCGGCAGGGCGGGGGACGACGCGGTGTGGTGTCGATTTGAATACATCGTTGCTCCAGCGGGCCATGAGGTCACCAGTGTTGATGACGACACTCCCAGGAATGGGTGGTGCATCGATCCATTCGCCTTCGAGGTTTTGCACTTGGAGGCCACCTGCGCCGTCTTGGAAGAGCACTGTGAGTGTTCCATAATCCGTATGTGCCCCGGCTCCGAGTTGACCTTCGCTGACTGTATCACTTGGTGGGTAGTGTAGGAGGCGAAGCGTTTGCGTGAGGCCCGTGTGTTTATCATCAAAAAAACTCGGTGGTAGGTCGAGCGCTTCGGCGAATGCACCCATTACGTCGGAAGCTACTTTCACGATGCGCTTATAGAAAACGCGCATGAAGGCTTCAAACTGAGGGTTCGGCCAGTAGTCGGGTCCGCTTGGACGATTCGCTAGGTCGCGGCAGGTGAAAGTCTCTTTGAGGTCGGCTGGCTTTGTAGGATCAAGGGCTTCGCCTTGCATTGCGGTGTAACCGTGATTTTCGTTCGGGTCAAAAGGGACTTTTAGTTTTTCTTCACTCATGAAAAGTGAGTGGGCCATGGCGAATCCCGCTTCGAGGATGTCTTCGGACATGCCAAAATTGGTCAGGTAAGTAAAGCCGACGGTATGGGCGGCCTCATAAATTTCCTGTGCGACCTTAGCGCGACCCGCCTCGGAACCTTGGAGATAGGGGCCCATGTCAATTACAGGGATTTGGGTAGTGCTCATGAGCCTATCTCAAAGCAGATGCTGTGCCTTTGGCGGAGGCTTGTTTGAGAAGTGGGCTCATGGAGCGCCAGCAAGCTAATTAACTTTCAATGTGATCCGTAACGGATTCGCCTTCGATGATGTAGACTTCAGGGAAGTTGGAATTGTGGTTTTTGTCTTCCATGCCGTAGCCTGCGAACCACTCGTTTCCGGTGTACTCAAAACCGATATAGTCCGGCGTGTAGACGGAGTCTTCGTGATTGCGATGAATCAGGGTAGCTGTGCGCACTTCGGCGGCCCCAGTTTCGAGGGCGTAAGCATGCAGGTTTTTGAGCGTTTTTCCACTGTCGCAGATGTCATCGACGAGTAATACGTGGCGACCTTTCATTTCGGCGGGTTCAACCACAAGGCGGAATTCATTGCTCTGAGTATTGTCCTCGGAGGAGTAACTCATGGCACGACAAAAAGAGGGCTCTACAGTGTAGGGAATTTCTTTTAGCAGGTCGGCGAAGAAGAACACTCCGCCGCGAAGCACGCATATGGCGAGAATTTGTTGTCCGGTTTTCTCTTCTGTTTCGAGCACCCAGTGGCGAATGTCGCCAGCCAATTTATAGACGCAGTAAGCGATGTCTTCTTTGGAATAAATGCGTTTAAAATTATCGGGTATCTTACGGATCATCATAGTGACTATAATCAGTGGGGAGGATTATAGTGATGTCCAACTAAAAGCTGCCCAAGGCTTTCTAAATTTCAGTCCATTGCCCTGTGCTTTAAGATTGTGCGTATGATTAAGCTGGGGAGTGTGGCTCGGTTCCTTTCTGCAAGCGATGCACGCAGTAGAAGATGGCTGCGACGATCAGATAGCCGGCGGTCTCGGCTGGGGCGGCGATGAAACTTTTAGGCGTGGCACCTGTGATGAGATCGAGGAGCGGCATTTCAATAATCGCGGCACCATTTTGGAGCACAAATCCGTGGATAAGGCCGGAGGCAGAAGTGGCTGCCGCAACGAGCGCGCAGATAGAGGCTTTGCTGAACTCGCGATCAATGATATAGACCGTCATGGCAGACCAAAGCATCGCGACGATCAGGAAGCCTTGTTGCACGGCGATGCCGCCTCCGAGGAAGTTACCCATCATGGCCTGCTGCTCGAGAAAACCATTATTCAGTTGCACGCTTCCACCGCTGAGCTGGGCAGCGCCTCCGATAATGGAATTAGCGAGAACGATGACCCATGCGGCGAGCCCGGGCATGATGCCGACGATCGCGGCGGGGTAGTGTTTTACCGGAGCGGTTTCGAAGCTTTGGCCGACGATGATGAGTCCGATCCAGAAAATAATGGTAATGCCAGCTTCGACCGGGATGAGCCAGACGATTGCGGCAAGGGTGCCGGTGATGCAAACGAGCCCGATGCCGAGTCCATTCATAATCGAATAATTATACCCGGCTCCCATTTTCTTCCATGCGGGGTGACCGATATAGATGGAGGTCGGAAAAGGAGAACCGAAACAAGCTGCGACGATGGTGCCGATGCCGTTGACGATTAGGCAGGGTTTTTCTGGAAAGCTGTCGCCACTGGCGGCGGCGGATTCGATGTTTTGCAGCGAAGCGATTACGCCGAGTAGCGAGATGGGGAGGACGACGCTTAGAATCGTGGCGAGCTCGGCATTGCCGAAGCCTGCAGCTAGATCAGTGAAACTGGGGATAGGTGGGTAGAGTCCGAGCTGCGAGAGTGGTGCGAGCCCTAAGGTAGAGACGGGCGCGGCACCTGTGAGCCAGCCGAGAATCGTGCCTGCGACTAGAATGATGCCCGTCGCGGGGAGCCAACGTGGAAGGTTGAAAGGTCGTAGCAAGAGCGTAAGCCCAAGGAATAAAACCGGAAGTCCCGCGAGGGGTGCTTCCATGATTTGAAAGAGGAAAGCTAAGCCGAGAAATCCGAGTCCGACGCCAGCCAAGGTGCTGAGAAGGGCGACACGAGGGATCCATTTTCGGAGACTCCCCGCGCAAAATGCCCCCAGGAATTCAATAATGCCCCCGATCAAACAGGCGACGAGTCCCGCGCGCCAGGCGACGCCCTCAGGGTCGGCCAGACCTTGGGTTTCGGCCATGATCTTTGCGGGGAGCATGACGAGAAAAATATTGGCAAAAATCGCCGGCGTGCTAACACCGTAGGGAAGCGCACAGACATCGGTTCTGCCTTCGCGCCGCATGAGCTTCTTGGCCAGGTATGCGTAGTAGAGATTACCAACGAGAAAAGAGAGGCAGATGCCGGGGAGAATCCGGCCGATAACGAGTTCAGCAGAAAACCCAAGCACCCCGAGGCAAAGCGGTGTCAGAATGAGTAGCTGGACAATGTTGTTGATGAACGCGGCAAAGAAGCCGTCCCAATCGCCCTTGCTGATATTTAATCTGCTCATGGAATACTTGAAAGTCGGAGGTTGCAGATGTTTGAGCCTAACCGTCCCTATCTTATGTGAGTGACTTTAGGAAGTGGATGGTCCAGCGGGCAGCGCAAGCGGCGGCGATTTGCCCGTATTTACGATAGGATGTTCCGGGGTCGGGCTGTGTGCGATTACTACCGGCTCGAAAGACGACTTGAGGATAGCCCATGTGGTCGCAAACCTGAGCGATGGCGGCACTTTCCATCTCCATTATATCCGGGTTTAGTTTCGCCCGTAGATCGTCAATCTTAGCCTGATTGACGCCGAACAGGTCGCTCGCAGAAACGATTCCCGGATAGACTTTAGGAGTGTAGGTTTCGCCGTCGACGGTTATGGGTTCGGGGCTGTAGCTCTTGATGGCTGCTTTCGCTAGTTTGAAAAGTTCCGGGTCGGGGGGGTAGGCGTAGTGAGTCATCATGCTAGGCAGCGGGCCACGGACTTTGCGGTAGACCATGCCATCATCGGTTAAGCTACCAGCGGCGTGGTGAAGCGTTTTTTTCGATATCAGGGTATCGCCACAGGTTATTTCCGGGTTGAGGCGCGAGCCGGTGCCCGAAACAACCACTGCACTCGGCTTAAACTTTTCCAAAAAGAGGGCGGTGCACATGGCGCCGTTGGTCACGCCGACTCCGGTCACAGCTGTGATTACAGTCTTTTTGCCGATACGGCCTTTGACGAAAGGAAAGATACTCAGGGTGCCCTCGGTCGGTTTTGTGATGGCCTCGCGGATCAGTTTGATCTCGGAAGGCATCGCGCTAAGGACAAGTATGGGGCCAGAAGGTTTAGCTTTTGATTTGGGCATAACCGGATAGTTAACAGTTTTCGTGCCAGAAGTGTTGGGTTGGCTGGGTAGCCTCAAAACTTTGTTTTGGGGGTTGGTTTTTCCAGCCAGATCCCCGTTGCCTAGCAACGAGGCCACGGGTAAGCAGCAAGGTAGGGTTGTAAGAAGGTTTTGGGTATTGCTTTTGCCGCCAAATCCCCGTTGCCTAGCAACGAGGCCACGGAGAGTAATTAGACGAGGCTACGGGGAGTGAAGTTTGTGGCCTCAAAACTCTGTTTTGGGGTGGTCTTTACGCTCGCATTCTTTACTAACGGGACCAGCGTTATTTTATGTGGAATGAGCGTCGTCTGCCTCGTCTTCAACCTGAGTTTTACCGTGGGCCTGCTTACGTTGCCTGGACTTATGTGGTCGAAGATCGTAAGACTGGTTGGCTCGATGATAGCTTTCACGCGACTTTTCGCGAAGTATTGCTGCATACCTGCGCTCGCTACCACTTGGGTTGTGCTCGCTACGTGCTCATGCCCGATCACGTGCACTTGATTTGTGTGGGCGCAAGGCAGACCAGCGATCAATTGAAAGCTACGCGGTTTCTTCGTCTGCATTTACCGATCAAGTGGCAAAAGCAGGCCTATGATCATGTGATGAACGAGGCGGAGCGCACTCTCGGTGCTTTTGTCGATACCTGTCAGTATTTGAGGGATAATCCAGTGAGAGCAAGTCTGGTGGTGTCGGCAAAGGATTGGGCCTATGCGGGTAGTCTGGTGCCGGGTTTTCCCGATCTGGATCCTTGGGAGACTGCTGCGTTTTGGCGGTGCTTTCAAGCTTATCAACGGTCCTTTGAGGAGTAGGTGAGGCGATTGCACTAGTGTAAGTTCCCCGTTGCCTAGCAACGAGGCCACGGGGATGCAAGGAGGCCACGGGGTGCAATGAGGGCACGTGAACCTCCCCGTTGCTGAGCAACGAGGCCACTGGGATGCAACGAGGTCACGGGGATGCAACGAGGCCACGGTCGCCACGGGTCATTTGTTTGAGTTCTAGGTGGAGAAGATTCAAATAAACGGTTGATTCATTTTCGTGGTACAAAACATGCTAGAATTCGATCATGTCTGCTGAAAAGACCAGTGAATTGCTCTACCCACATGATGCGACGATGCCGTCTGTGAAGGCTTTTTTGGCGTCGATTCAACAGCTTATAGCGATGTTTATTGGCTGTATCACCCCCGCGCTTATTTTTATTTCAGTAGTGGATTTGACGCCAGAAATGCAGCGCTATTTGATCAGTATGTCGCTCTTCACGGCTGGGATCGGGACGTTCTTACAAGCTAAACGGATCGGGTCAATCGGGTCGGGGCTGCTTTCGGTGAATGGGACGAGTTTCGCCTATCTTGATTTACTAATTCGGGCGGGCAACGAAGGGGGGCTACCGCTGGCATGTGGCATGGCATTGGCAGCAGTGCCGCTCCAGTTTGCGCTGGCTTTTTTCTTACCTTATATGCGCAGGGTGTTCTCACCCTTTGTTTCGGGGATCGTGGTTTTGCTGATTGGTTTAAATCTGATTCCGGTGGCAGGCTACTACATTGCGAAGCCCGCCGGTGGAGGCGAATTGGTTTGGTCGAGTAATCTTTTGATGGCGGGTTCTGTCGTGGCAGTGTTAATATTGACGCAAATTATAGGTCGTCCGATGCTTCGCATTTGTGGTCCGGTGATTGCGATCGTGGTGGGTTATTTAGTGGCAGCGGCTTTGGGCGTGCTTTCGTTCCCGGAAGCGGCAGATACTTGGCTGGTAATTCCAGAGCCTTTGAAAGCGGGCCTAGCGTTTAAGTGGGAACTTCTATTGCCGTTTATGATCATTTATCTTGTTTCCTGTATCGAGAGTATTGGTGATCTCACTGCGACGGCGAGTCTCTCGGGCATGAAGACGACTGGGGTGGCCTTTTGGTCTCGGTTGCGCGGGGGTATTTTATCGGATGCGATCGCATCGACGATTGCGGCCTTAATTTCGGCCTTTCCGACTTCAACTTTCTCGCAGAATAACGGCGTCATCCAACTGACGGGAGTGGGCAGTCGGCAAGTGGGTTTTTACGTCGCCGGACTCCTTATTATTTGTGGCCTGCTTCCACAGACAGGTATTATTTTTGGAGCGATTCCGCAGCCAGTTTTAGGTGGAGTGACTTTGGTGCTTTTTGGACTGATTGCAGGGGCGGGGCTACGGATGATCAATCAATCGCCGCTAGGAAGTAAAGAAGTGCTCGTTTTGGCTATCAGTTTAGGTATGGCCTTCGGGATACCGAGCCAAGATCAGCTTGTCAATGCGCTCCCTCCACTCCTCCGAGGCGTCTTCAGCTCACCTGTAGCCACCGGTGGTCTGACCGCTTTAATTATGAGCCTGATCTACCTGCGTCCAACCGAAGCGATCGCAGCCTTGGAGCATCCAGAAGGCGCAGGATCCTAATTTTATTTAACTTAATCGCTCTCCATTCATTATTATGTCTACACAAACAAAAATCCCTAAGTTTCCTTCGGAGAAACTCGTCATGCACGACGGTGCTAATTCCGGTTCGCCGATCACCTTTCGTGGTTACACCGCTGAGTCATTGATCGCGGCTATGCGTGAAGTCGGTCCTATTTTTGAAACCAAAATCAATGGTGCGACCGAAATCTGCTTTGCTGGTTTAGACGCAAATGACGTGGCTTGGCGCACACCTGATGACTGGAGCTACGGTGAGGCTGTTTCGGTCTTTCGAGACGAGTTGAGTGAGCTGCATCTGACTCAACTTGACAAGGATGCCCACCGAAGGAAGCGTCGTTTGTTGAATAAGGGATTTCGGCAATCTTCAATTATGGAGGGCATGCCATCGACGGCGCGGACGATTCAAGAAGGTCTGGAATCTATGGCGGATGAAGCAGTTGAGTTGCATGTAGAATTAATGAAAATCTTCACCAAAGCCCAGTCGTTGAGTGCGGTGAAGATGGATTTGTCGGATTCTGAAGTGGCGCGGATGGTCGACTTCGAAGAAGGATTTATTGGAGCACTTTTTGAGACAAAGGATGATCGTGCCACGATCTACAACCGCGCGGGTTACCTCGAGATCAAAAGCGGTGTGCTTGGGCAACTGCATGAGGAGGTGAAGGCCCGCTTCGATGGGGTGACCAAAGATGATTTGCTCGACATGGTCATTCATCAAAAAACTGCTGCTGCGATTGAGGGACTGACTGAAGAGGAACTTATCTACGATGCTTATTTGCTGTTGATTGCGGGCACGGGCAACACTTCGAAACTACTCTGCTATCTGTTGAATGAGCTCGCGCAGGATCCAGAATGGACGGCACGACTCACCGAAGAGCTTAAAGATTTCGATGCTCATAAGCTGGCTGGTGGAATGAAGGCGTTTCCATTGCTCAAAGCAACTTTGATGGAGACGGAGCGCCTTTTCCCCGCTGCTCCGGTCTTGCCCCGGGTGCCTGCAAAAGATATTGAGTTTCTCGGTTATCCTCTATCAGAAGGTGAACATTGCTTGCACCTGGTCGCGCTCATGCACTATTGCGATTCGGTTTACGAAGAACCGCTCTCTTTTAAACCACAGCGTTGGATCGATCATGAATACCCGAAGAATGCGCATGGTGTCTTTGGGGGTGGTTCGCACGTCTGCTTAGGGATGAATGTGGCACGTATTCAGATGCCACTGACAATTGGGTATCTGCTTTCCCGATACAATTTCGAAATACTTTCGAGCCCGGATGTCGTCAATTATGCATATCCAGAAGAGAAAGATTCGAAGACGCTACGGATGAATTTTAAGCTAAGCAAAAAATAATGAAACGAGTTCAATTTATTGAGTGGCTCTTGATCTTGAGCTTTGTTTTCTCGGTTGGCTGCCAATCCAAGCAGTCACAAAGCTATGGGCCGAAGTCGTTTTCGGGGGATGGTTTTACTGCGATCGTAGTGGCCTACGCTCCAGAGATGATCGGAGTGGAAGAAGTGATTGCAGCCAATGCGGACGCGTCGATCGATTCCGAGCTGACGATTAAAGGCGTGCGTTATAGTCTAGGTTCTTATCAGGGGCAACCGATTGTGGTTTTTGCGACTGGTATGAGCATAGCGAATGCGGCGATGACGATGCAGATGGCGATTGATTATTTCCCGATCAAAGAAGTAATTTATATGGGGATCGCCGGTGCGGTGAATCCTGAGCTTCAACCAGGGGATGTAATCATTCCTGAACGATGGTATTATCACGATGAGAGCGTCTATTCGAATCCAGATCCAGAAGAGGAGGGCGCCTTTATATTGCCGGACTATTACGAGTCGTTTTTGGAAACTCAGTTAGAGCGCAAGGCCACGGACCCTAACGAACCGAGCTATGAGCCCTTTGCATTTATCCAACCGGATGAAGTGCTTGTGATCAAGGACGGGATGTCTGAGCCGGAAGGTAAGGCTTATTTCGAAGCGACACCAAGATTGTTAGAAGTCGCGATTGCTGCTGTTGCCGATTTAGAGCCCGAAACTGTGGTGGATCTTCGCGATACGCTGTATTCGGTTGGCGGCAATGGCGTGACTGGATCTGTCTTCATGGATAACCGGGCGTATCGTAAATGGATTCGGAATGTCTGGAATGCGGAGGTGACGGAGATGGAGTCGGCGGCGATTGGGCAGGTTTGCTACATCAACGAAATCGATTGGATTATCATTCGGGCTATCAGTGACTTGGCCGGTGGCCAAGAGGGTAAGAACGTGGAAAACCATTATGACGTGGCGGCGTCACGAGTCGGCGCAAAGGTGCTTTTCGCGATATTGGATGAACTCTTGTCGAGTGTGGAGTGAGTGGAAAAATGGGGGTTTGAGGCGGCACTGATGGAGCAGTGCCTTCCAGTTGACTGAACTATTAATAATTTGAAATGCTGACTGCTGAACAGATCATTGAACATTATTGCTTGGAGCCTTTGGATCAGGAAGGTGGCTACTTTAGGCAGGTTTGGAAGAGTGACCGAGTCGTTTCGAATACTCTGCTGGGTGCTGGGTATCCGAAGGAAGGGGGGCATCCGATGGGGACGCTAATCCATTTTTTACTCACAGCTGATTCGTTTTCAGCCATGCACCGGTTACCGACGTCAGAGCACTGGTTCTATCAAATGGGGGATCCCGGAGAGATGTTGCTCTTACACGCAGACGGTCGGAGCGAGTTGATTGAGTTAGGTCCTGATTTTAGTCAAGGGCAACGTATCCAATACAGCACTCCGGCCCAGAGTTGGCAGGGGACGCGACTGCGAGCAGGTGGTATGCACGGATATTTCTTTGGGAGTTGCGTGATGGTGCCCGGGTTTGAATGGACCGATTTTGAACTGGGCGCACGGAAAGATTTAGTCGAAGCTTTTCCAAAACAACAAACTGCGATTGAAATGCGCACCCGGAATGAGCGCTTTGATGGCGCGCTTTAAACTATGGAATCTTCAGAAGCTACCTCGACGTATATCAGCTTATGGCGTAAGCCGAGGCGATGGTTTGGGTGCGTGCTCGCTTTAGGGATCATCTGTTTCGTTTTAGCGGTTTTGCCGACCCATCCATTGAGCGAGATGGCAAACTCGGGCCAAGGGCACTGGAGTTCACTAATGCCACCACTGGTCGCGGTGGTGGTGGCGATTTGCTTTCGTTCGTTGGTAGCGGCCCTGAGTAGTGCCTTTGTAGTGGGTGCTCTACTACACTTCGGATGGAATCCGATGGTTTTTGTGCCGGGTGCGGTTAAAGACTTCTTGCTCGCCAATATTCTCGGCCAGTTCTCGCTCTATATTTTCGGCTTCCTTTTCACCTTGGTCGGGATGGTGCATGTTCTCTATAAGAGTGGTGGCATTCAGGGCATGGTAGGGGTGTTTTCAAAGATAGCGAAGTCGGCTCGCTCTTCGCAGATCGCGACCTTAGGTGCAGGCTTTATGATCTTTTTCGATGATTATTCGAACACGATCGTGGTCGGGCAGACGATGCGGAGCCTGACGGATCGATTTCGAGTATCGCGGGAGAAGCTGGCCTATCTAGTCGATTCGACGACTGCGCCGATCGCGGGTCTGGCCGTCGTATCGACATGGATTGCTTATGAGGTGTGGTTGCTTGGTTCGACAGCTCAGTCTTTAGGTCTGGAGACGGGGGGATATGCGCTCTTTCTGCAAATGTTGCCGGTGCGTTTTTACTGCTGGGGGACTCTGATGTTTTTGGTCATAAATGTGCTGCTGCAGCGTGACTTTGGGCCAATGTTGAAAGCGGAGCGCCGTGCGAGGCAGACGGGGCAGTTAGTCGCGGCAGATGCACGGCCAATTTTACGGGAGAATCCGGTTCGGTTGGAACCACCAGAGGGCACACCCTTTCGTTGGTGGAACGCGGCTGTCCCGCTGGCGACGGTCATGGCCGGTGTGGTCGGTGGCATTATTTTTGTGGGGGGTGGACGCTTGCATCGGGACGGAGTGGTTCCGGACTTTTTTAGTCTCACAGGGTTTCAAGATATTTTCGGAATCGTGGTCTATGACCCGAGTCTGCCAGATGGTGGACCTGGCGTGCCGTTGGTTCTATTCTGGGCAGCCGTTGCGGGTGGTGTGGTCTCAATCTTAATGCCTGTGCTACAACGTATCTTGAAGCCGACAGAAGCGATGGGTGCTTACATGGGCTCACTGCCGACGCTGGGCGTGACTTTGTTTATCTTACCAATGGCATGGGCGATGAAAACGATTTGTGAATCACTGGGTACCAGTTACTATTTACTTTCATTGGTCGGTGATCAGTTGCCGCTGGTGGCAGTGCCCTTACTCACCTTTTTACTCGCGGCTGGGATGTCGTTTGCGATGGGCACAAGCTGGGGGACGATGGGTGTTATGATTCCGATAATGTTGCCGTTCGCTTGGCAACTGGGCGTGGATGATCCTGCGCAAATGATGATCTTTGTTCTGACTTCGGCAGCGGTATTAGATGGAGCCATTTTTGGTGATCACTGTAGTCCAATTTCCGATACAACGGTGCTTTCCTCTGTCGCCACAGGTTGTGATCACCTCCATCATGTGGGGACTCAATTGCCTTACGCTTTAGCGACAATGGTGTTAGCGAGTTTGACGGGCTATGTCTTAGTGGCGGTGTTTGGAGTATCCCCTGTGATCTTCTTTGCACTCTTCCCGATAGGGGCATTCGGCGTGCTGCGAGTTTTTGGAAAGAAGGTTTAAGGATTATACTACTTTCAATAAGGTTTGATCCTTAAAGTGATTCTTGAGTAGCCTCGGTTCTCTGAACCGGGGTCGAAAAGATCGTACCCCGAAACAAAGTTTCGAGGCCACGGTTTGAGCTAGTCATTAGCTCAGACCTTTATCGAAATGGTATTTGCAGGGCTGAAAGTAGTCAGACGTAGGCCCCTTATATATCCGCGGACGACTCGGAGGTCATTCCTTCGCATAGACGAGAGGGAGTTTTGCTTTACTGACCTAAAAGTGACTCAAAGAGTTTGAGGCCTTTTTCAATTTCATTTCCGAGTTTTTCGTTGGTCGTGTTTTTAAGATTGGAAGCGCTTGTTCCGCTTTTACTGAAAGCATTCTGGGCCGCTTCGGTTAGTATTCGTGTAATATCGCTGGTGTCGGGAGCTTCTAAAGACCCATCTACTTCGAGTGGTTTTTTTAGTAGGAGAAACCCGTTTATATCAGGTTCGGTGTTTAGTAGTTGAAGTGTGTTTAATTGATTAGCGAGCGCTCCTTTGGCGCTTAGCTGTATATCCAAATGGAGTGGGGCGGTAGTTAGGCCTCTGAGGTCTTTGGAGGCGATCGCTCCAGTGGCGTCGATGCGTAGGTCCGGGCTGTATACTGAAAAAGCGTCTATCGACAGTGGCATGTTTTGTTGGCGGGAAATGGTAAGGTCCAGGCTGTCGTAGGGGATACTCTGGAAATAGGGCAGTGTGTTGAGCAGTGCTTGGGTAGTGTCTTGAATGGCATCATTATCCAAGAGTGCGGAGAGACCCAATCCTGCGAGTCCGGCTCCGGCGAGACCAAGTTTTCGAGGTTGGTTTAATTGAAAGGCGGTAAAAATGCCTTCTTTTGAGGTTATTTCAACTGCTCCGTAAGCTTGCTCTCTGGCGATTTGCAGCGTCTGCCCCGTTCCCGCTATGTCGAATGAACCGGTGATAGCTCCTTGGATGGGGAGCGGGTTGCTTGTCGTTTTTAGACTGCTTGGGTAGAATTCTTTCAGCACACCTTTAGCTTGGAATGTAAATGGCTTAGGTTCATCGAGTTGGTATTGGATGCCTGTGACGGCGCTGAGTATGCCGGTTCCGAGTTTTGCGTCCACTGCTTCAACGAAGATCTGATTTGAGTGAACACGTGCTTGTGCAATGAGATTATCGACGCGGAGACCGTTGCTCAGCAATAGACTGTCGATTGAAGCAGAGACTTGGCCAGTGCTTCCTAGCCAAAAGGGAGGTTCTGCTGGTGCGTATTTAATTTCTTGATACTTTACAGCTTGTTTGGGCACAACTCCGGGAAGCGAGGGGCGGGCCGCACTAGTTGGGTTTTGTTGGATTTTGGCTTCCGGGGTGAAGGCTTCTGTGAGAAAGATAAAGTCAGCGACTTCGACTTCCTGGCTATTGATGTTCAGGGTATAGTCGAGAGTCGGATCTGTGGGGCGTAGTGTGCCATCGATTATTATGGAGCTGGATGGAGTGGCTTCGCTGCCCTCGGATGCGGAGAGAAGGAAAGCCCATTGCTTTTTCGTGTTAGGTTTGGTGTGGCCGGCAGCGAAGTAGCTGCGTTTAATGGGTTCAGAGGGTATACGTAGGTCAATTAGTTGCGCTTCGAATTGATAGGGTTGCGGGTTTTTCGGCTGGACCGATAGGCGACCACTAAGTTTTCCGGAGAGTAGCTTTGGTTTTTCGGTGAGGAACGGTTGCTTGGATAAGCGCGCACAATTTATGGAGAATTCAATGTCTCCGCTCAACCGCGACTGCGTCATAGGGTGAATTTCGGTTTGGAACTGGCCCTGAGCGGAAAGGTTGATGAGCTCGGCGAGTTCATCTCGTAGTTCGAGCGAATCAATTCGGTAATCGATCTGTCCTTCAGCTGTTCGAGTCAGGCTACCGTTGAGTTGGACTTGGGTGTTTTCGAGCAGTGGCTTTTCTTGGTAGTCGAGCCCGAATGATTCGAGCCTGACTGGTTCATTGGTATCTAATCGGTAGTTGCCTCCGGGCTCTAAGCGAAGTGTTGCTTTGGTGGGGAGGACTGCTCCAGAGACTCGCAGATTTGGACTGAGGTAAGGGCTGATAAGTGAAAGCGGCCATTCGCTAGAGGAAATATTTAAGAATGGGCCATTTTGAAATTCCGGATTTTGCGGGGTGATTGCCTGGGTGAGTTCGAGGATAAGCGAATATTTCTCAGGGGTGGAAATGTCTGCTCGTGCTTTTTGCAGACGAAGCGGTTGTTCTGAGATTTGTAGGGTCGTAGTGACTGCGAAGTCGAGGCGTGGGAAGGGGGCAAGCTCGGGTGAGAGTCGGATTGGCTGGTTGAGTGATCCGTTGCTAGTCGTCTGGATGGTTACGGTTTCATTGGAAGTGTTGTGTTCGAAGGCGCTTTCCTGGGTAAAGTTGAAGAGTGCGTTGGCACGCGAATCAGATGCCGATAGTGTGGTGTTAATCTGATCGATTTTGAGAGCCCCGTCTATGGATTGGGTGAAGGTAGCCTCAAGGGTGCCTTCGGCTGCTGCGCTTATTTTGGTGAACGCGGGGTGTTTGATTATCCCTGTCTTGAGGGATAACCGGTTCTGTTCGCCAGGTGCGATCCCTTCTGCGACCAGCTCAAAGGGCATCTCAATTTGCGATGCTTGGGTGTAGTTGCCACCGATTTGAATGAAATCAATATGAATCGGCCAATCCCAATTTTTTAGTTGGACAAAGGATTCAGTGACAGCGGTCTTTTCCTGCGAGCTTTCATCTGTGCTTTGCTCAATGTGAAGGCCTGCGATTACAACTTTTCCGAAGACTAAGGTATGTTCGAATAATGCCTTGCGCAGGTCTAGGTCGGCCGAAAGCGAGTCTATCGATAGCGTGAGCTCTGGGGAACGTTGGATAATGACGTTTTCCAGCTGAACCTTGTGAAGGTTGATTTGTAGTGCGCCGATACGACTGCCGTCGGGCAATTTGCTCAAGATGTAGCGTTTCTGCAGGCCGGGATTAGTCAGAGCAAAATAACCGGCAATCGCTAAAAGTGTGAGGCTGATCGTGCAAACTGCCGCTACTTTCAGTAATCGTTTCATAAGATGATTGCACTTACTCTACACTAAAAGTAGTGCCGCCAAGGCTGCGGGGTTTCATCTCTGTATTAACGGCTTCTTCTTCGGTTACGATTTCGCCGGCTTTGAAAAATGCGGGTTCTTTGACCCAGTGTTTTTCCAGTTCCTCATAAAGCGCGATGAGTTGTTGTCGGCTGCTTAAGCGATATTCAATCGTGCGGGCATGGGTCGCGAGCGGATATTCTTTGACCACGGTAGTGCTCGTAAACTTATCGTTCATTTCAGCCATTTTTTCGGTCATCGCTTGGACGGAAGGAGGTAGCTGGGCATTGATATTTTTCCCGGTGGCTGCAGCGACCGCATCGCTGGTCGCTGTCTGAGCTTCGCCCGGGAGAAGTAAACGACTGTAATAAATGCGCAGAAGTGCATTTCCTGTTGTGACTAAATTTATCTCGAGCACTCGGTAAGAAGCCGTAATATATTCCTGTAAGGAAACCGAAGAGACACTTTTTTCGCTGGCAACAAAAGCACGGTTAGAGCCGTCGAATTTAATCGCGAAGACTTCCTTGTTTGGCAAAGCGGTTGAATTCACGGTGACTGCTGAAACAGATGACATCGTTAGCACGCAAAAAAGTAGTCGGCAGATGTGGGAAAAACGCATGTTTTTAAAAATGCTGGCCTTTGGAAGCTTAGCAAAGCAATTTTGAAGACTTTATGTTGTCCTGTGAAAAACTATCGGTGCGCTTGGGTGCGAACAAGTCGCTAATTCTTGATAGCGTATCGGCTACTTTTAAGGCGGGTGCAATGAATGCCGTCATAGGTCCTTCGGGTTGTGGCAAGACTACTTTAGTTAAATCCATGTTAGGTTTGTTGCCTCATGATGGACAGGTTTACCTAAAGGGCGCCGAGGTCCAGGGGAGTGCTGAATTATTAGGAAAAGTCGCATTTGCGCCTCAGTTCAGCATCGCCCATCCGCAGCTATCGGTGGAGGAGGTCTTGAAATATTCTCTGGATCTCTTTGTTCTGGACGCTTCGATTCGTGAGGAACGGCTAGAGGCGATCTTGGATCGGATTGGACTTTCCGATAAGCGAACGACGCGTGTTGCTAGTTTGAGTGGAGGACAGTTACGCCGGCTAGGACTCGGTTTGGAGCTGGTTGGAGATCCCGATGGGATGGTCTGTGACGAGGTTACCAGTGGGTTGGACCCGCTCTCGGAGGACCAGATCTTAGAGATGTTACAGAGCTTACGTGATGAGCGTGGGAAGACATTTATCTGCATCATCCATAACTTAGCAAAGTTAGACTATTTCGATTTAATCACGGTGGTTTATAAGGGTGCGGTCGTCTTTCAAGGGAGTTTGCAAGAGTTGATGGATTATTTCGAGATATCGGATGCGCTGCATTTATACGATATTCTAAACGGTCGTGAAGTCGGCGAATGGCGTGCGAAGTGGGATGCTAAAGGTGAGGCCAAGACAAAGCTAATTGAAAAAGCGGAATCTGCCGAGGCCGTATCGATGCCCAGCTTGATGAGTCAATTGGCCACGCTTTTAAAGCGGAGGAGCTTGCTCTTCGTTCGCGATCGCGGGTATTGGATGCTGACTCTGGGAATTACGCTTGGATTCCCTTTTTTGGTGACTATTTTTGCGATGGATGGATTGCCTGAGTTGCGTGGTTTGGCGATGAGTAGCGCGGGAGGTTTCTTTGAGCAATTGGAGGATAATCTGCGGTTTCGAATCGATGCTTTGGAGACAGCTTCATTAGTTACCGGATTAATTCTTTTTCAGGTGATTCTGCTGACTTTAATTGGTAGTAATAATGGCGCTAGAGAGATCGCTGGTGAACGTGTGCTCTATGAGAAAGAGCGTTTTTCGGGCGTTTCTCCTACGTCCTATGCGCTCAGTAAATTACTATTTACCTCTTCGATTGCTTTAGTCCAGGGGCTTTGGATGACGCTTTTTGTGAAGTATGTTTGTGATTTCCCAGGACCCTTTCTACCGCAAGCGTCGATCTTGATGCTTTCTTGTGTGTCCATGACGATTGTTTGTTTAGGGTTTTCCGCGATATTGGGATCTGCAGATAAGGCTTCGCTGATCTCGGTTTATTTAGTGGGATTTCAACTGCCGCTCTCGGGCGTTGTCTTGGCTTTGCCGGAGGCATTGGTCTGGGTCTGTCGACCTTTCATTAATGCTTACTGGGGGTGGGCTGGATATTTTGGCTCGATGATATCGACCCGTTTCTACGATGCGTATCGATTGGAGTCTTCGGATTACATACCGGTGCCAGCGACTGCAGCCCTTGTTCTGCTCGTTCATTGTGCAATCGGAGCGGGGATCGTGTTTTGGGGTTGCCAGCAAAAGCGTTCGATCTAGCTTTTGGGAACTCTTCTAATTCTACTTATTGTTTATGGCTGGTCCGAATTCCCGAAAAACTGGAAAGATATTAATTATTTTGATCGCTGCGATCGTTGTGGTTCTTATCGCCGTTGGTTCGTTGTTTTTTGGGGGTGGGAGTTTTGATAAACTTGAATCGCTGCCAGCTAATCAATTTTTAGATGAACCGACGGATTTTCTTGGCAACGAGTATTCACTGAAAGCGCAGATTGATTCGCAATTGAAATGGGACAAAGAAGTTGGGCGTTTAATTGCGGTAAAAACAGAAATGAGTCGAGTGCGACTGCCCGTATTCGTTCCTGCGAGTATTGAGCAAAACCTACAAACTGGACAGCGCTACGAGATGCATGTCCGCATCGAAAATGGAGGCCTTATCTATGTGGAAAAATTACGTAAGTATTAGTATCGGAGCCTGTATTTCCTTCGCTTGGCTGCAGGGTCAGGGTGGTGCGCCGATGCAATCGAGTGCACCGGCTGCCTCTCCGGGCATTGCTCAGCCAGCGCAGGGTAACAATGCTTCGATGCCGACGAGTGGCTTATTTGAGAGTAACACCTTTCTGGAAATGGCCAATCGGGTATTCGATCCGTCGAGCGACTCGATGGATTTCGAAGATGGGAATTTTAATTGGAAGGGTAAGAATTTCAACTTAGTGGACCAACGTGCCTTTCGCTCTCGTTTGGAGCGTTTTTTACTGTCGTCGCCATCAGAGCAGTCTGAGGAATATTCCGCGCTGATGGAGTCGATCATGGATCAACTTTCAGTGGAGAACTCGAATACGGATGAGTCGATCTCGGCCGCTTGGGGCCTACTTTTTGAAGCAGGTGAATATCCGCAAGACGGTGGCAACAGCGTGGTCATTGCGAATCAAGTGTATAATGCGTGGCGCATTCGCAGTGAAACGCGAGGCGTCTCAATGAGCCAAGCGGAGTTAGAAGATTTAAAGAGTTTCCAGCGGCAGGTTGCGGTCAATCGTGAACGCTTATTGCAACGGTTAAAAGATCGTAAGGCAAATCAGGGCAGGGTCGCAGAGGAAGGCGCGGCTCCTGCTGAAGCAGCAGATGAGACGGCCAATACAGAGGAGGGATTCCGTGCCGCAGACTTGGCTGAAACAGATGCAAAAATAGCTGCGTTGGAAGCACAAACTGCGGCTAACGGATTGCAGGCGAAGTTACAATTTCAAAGTCAAATCGTAGCTTTTATCACACAACGTCGTTTCCAGCATGCCCTGCTGTTATCTAGTTTCTACCAACTTCTCTTTAAGGGTTCTCATCAACAGCTAGAGGTTGGCGGCGAGGACATGAAATCATTTTTCCCGGGGTCGGATCTTAGTTTTACGGTCGATACTTTATCGATGATTTCCCGGGAGGCGATTAACGATATTAATGGTGGGGTGGAATCCATTCTTGCGGCTTTTTCCGAAGATCGAAAACTGGTTGCGCTTGAGCGCATGCAAGAGACCTTTTTTCTAGGCGAAAATTTACCAGTCTTAGATCAAATAGAACTGACTACGCGCAGAGATTTGTTGGATCTGTATCGAAACATGCTCGAAGCCCGCGAACTGGCTGAAGCTAAGGACTACCAAAGCGTTTTGGATTACGCGAATAAACTGGGAAAGATGGCAAAAGACTTCCCCCTGGATCGGATCGTTAATTCAGTCGAGGCAGCAATGAGTATGAGTGACATGGCTGTTTTTGCGGCCTCCCAATATCGTAATCTTGGTTCGATTGACCAGGCACGTGATGAGTTAAGAAATGCGATTGAGATTTGGCCGTCGAATCCAGCGATACGGGAATTCCAGTTAGAGACGACGAAGTTGGCGACGGCAGGTTCGCAAGGAGAACGGATTTTCGATGACTTATTTGAGCGTGGGGATATGCGAGGTATTTATGAGCGCCGCATGGAGCTGGGTTTTGCGCTTTCCGGAGATGAAGTTCGTCGTCCCAAGTTGTTGGAAGTTATTGATCAGGTGGCGACGGTGGAAATGTATTTAGCGCAGGCAGCCGAGCTAAAAGCGCAAGGTGAGGACTTTGCAGCTTGGGAACTTTTAGAGATGGCGCGCAAGATCGATGCGGATGATAGCCCTATGAATCGCGCTCGCGCTGAATTAGCGCCCAGAGTAGCCAATTTTGTCGGTGCGGTTGATCGTGCGGCAGAAGCCGAGTCTGATCGAAACTACGCGAGTGCATTGACTGCATATTTAGCCGCCCAAGATACGTATCCGGCCAGCCGAATTTGTCGCCTGGGAATCGAACGTAGCTCGACTGCTCTGATGGCTAACTTGTCTGAACAAATGAATGCTGAAAGAGCTGAGATGACTGACCCATCAGCAGATGAGTTTATCTCAGAATAACTTTCAATAGTCCTTACATCTTGAGTGCTTCACCCTTTTGCGACATGCATTGTTGATAGGGACGTATTATGGAGATAAGGTTTGAAGATAATTTTGAGGATGTGCTGACAAAGGCGGCTGTTGGGCAAAAGCTTGGACACTCTGCCTTGGCAGATTCAACTGGGCTGAGTGTCGAGGATGTGCGTGCGGTTTTTTCGGGTGATTTTGATGCCGCGAACGTGCGCTTACTAGCGAATGTGTTAGGTCTGCATGCAGAGCGAGTTATTGCCATGGTTCTTGAGGGGTGGTCGCCGGAAAAGGTCTCCATTTCCGGGCTGGAGTGTATCAATATGCCATTTCCTGAGGCGGGCTTTCCGGGGGCGAGTGCGAATTGTTTTGTTGTGTTCAATCCGAGAACGAAAGACGCGCTTATTTTTGATACCGGGGTGACTGCGGAGCCGATTTTAGACTTTGTGCAAGCGAATGATTTGAATGTGCAGGCAGTTTTGCTGACGCATACCCATCGTGATCATATAGGCGGATATCGTGCGATCATGGAGGCATGTAGAGGTGCGTCGAGTTATGCACCAGAGTTAGAACCATATGGTAATGCGCAATCCGTGTCGCATGGCATGCGGATGGAGTTGGCGGGGTTTTCAGTCGAAGTGCGCTTAACCAATGGCCATGCCCGAGGCGGCGTGACTTACGTTATCGAAGGGCTGGAGCGAGAAGTGGCCATGGTTGGCGATGCAATCTTTAGTCTTTCGATGGGCGGCGCAAAGCAGGCTTACGAACTCGCGCTGAAGAATAACCGTGAGCAAATCCTGACGCTCTCAGAATCTACAGTGATTTGTCCCGGACATGGGCCGATGACAAGTGTTGGCGAAGAACGTGTGCGGAACCCGTTTTTTTGAAGTTCGTGACGGCTGTTCCCGCATTATTCATTACTTTTTAGTTTAAACGAACTCAATCCACCCGTCGCAGAGAGCCATGGTGGCTATTCTTCCACCGCTTCTTCTGCCAAAATGGAGCTATAGAATAAAAGTTTGTATTTCGTAGAACTTGAACGTTGAGTTCGGAGTGATCGTAAAATTCCTTCTCGATTTAAGTAACTCAGCTAGCTAATTTTCACTCATGGACTACAAGAACGTAAGAGAGCAAGTTACAGATAGGATTAGGGAAGAAATTCTTTTTGGAAACTTTCAGCAAGGAGAAGCTTTACGGGAAATTCCTTTGGCTGAGCGCCTTAAAGTGAGTAGAGGTCCCATACGGGATGCATTTTTGCAACTGGCTCAAGAAGGCTTGCTGGAAATGATCCCTAACAAAGGAGTCCGCGTGGGGAAGGTGTGGGATGCTAAAATGCTCCCAGTGATGGCTCAGGTGCGTTTCGAACTGGAATCATTCGCGATCAGTGAACTGATTGGAGACCCTTCGGACGTAATTAAAGAATCGCTTACCCACAATTTGAGAATGTTTAAATTAGCTTGTGAAGACGATGACATGTCATCGATCGTTCGCTTGGATTTAGCCTTTCACCGTATTTTCCTTAAAGGCTGTGGTCATCCTGGTTTGGAAACAGTTTGGCTGCCTTTATTAGGTGGATTCCGGCTCCCATACTCACGCCATAAATCAATGAGTGAAACTTATGAAGAGCATAAATTAATTGCTGATTCATGTATCTCGGGCCGAAAAAAGGACACGCTCAACGCGCTCAAGCAAAATATCCTTAGCCCATTTCTTAAATAAGCGCGCTCATAGAAGACTGTTATTGCTTGCGTGCTATGTTAACAATATGCAATAAGATGCTTCATGCAATTACCACAAACCCCCAAACAATTTGGCAACTGGATCGACGGGCAATTCGTTGATTCAGATACAGGAAAATTTATTACCCGGATCAGTCCGGCGCATGATTGCGCGGTGACGCTTGTCCCGGAATCATCTGCCGCGGATGTGGATCGCGCTGTCGCCTCGGCTAAAGCGAGTTTCGAGTCTGGCGTATGGTCGACGACTTCTGGCGGGGAGCGTTCTGCATTACTCCTTACGGTCGCCGATAAATTGATCGAGCGCAAAGCAGAGCTGGCAGAGCTCGAAGCGCTGGAGAGTGGCAAGCCGCTCACTCAGGCTGGTTTTGAAGTCGAGTGGTCGGTCGGGATCTGGAAACATGCGGCCGCGCTGTGCCGTAATCTTTACGGGCAAAGTTGCAATACCTTGGGCCCAGGAACGATCTCGATGACTTTGCGTGAGCCGATTGGGGTGGTTGGATTGATCACTCCATGGAATTTTCCGCTGCTGATCGCTAGTCAGAAGCTACCGTATGCGCTTGCAGCGGGTTGTTCGGCGGTGCTCAAGCCCTCCGAATTGACTTCGGCTTCGTCGCTCATACTGGCGGAAATCTTGAAGGACTGTGGATTGCCGGATGGTGTTTTCAGTGTAGTTACTGGCTACGGCAACCCAGTTGGTCAACGGCTCTGTGATCACAAGGACATTGAGATGATTTCCTTTACCGGATCGACTCAGGTGGGTAAGGCTATCGCGGCGGCGGCTGCGGTGAACTTGAAAAAAGTATGCCTCGAACTCGGTGGTAAGAATCCAATGATTGTGATGGACGACGCTGATTTGGAAGCGGTCGTCGATGCGGCGCGCCTCGGTGCTTTCTTCAATATGGGTGAGTGCTGCAATGCCAGTAGTCGGATACTTGTGCAGGAAGGGATTGCTGATGCTTTTGTAGAGAAGCTGACTGCCTATGCGAAGGAACTCGTGGTGGGCGATCCCATGAAAGAGGCGTCCAAGCTCGGCGCGATCATCAACGACGCGCAGGAAGCGAAGATTCTTGGTTATATTAAAGCGGGCCGTGAGGTTGGAGCGACAGTCTGCATGGGCGGTGGTAAGCTGGAAACTGAAAAGGGCCGTTATCTCGAAGTGACGATACTCGACCATGTGCCGGCTGATTCGGATGTGGCTACGCAGGAAGTTTTTGGTCCCGTTCTTTCAATCGTTCGCTTTAAGGAACTCGATGAAGCCATTGCGATTGCAAATGGGACTGACTTTGGTCTCTCCTCGGGGATCTTTACGAATGATTATAACAATGCGATGAAAGCCAGCCGTGCACTACGATCCGGCACGGTTTGGGTCAATACCTGGCTCGAAGGCCACCCCGAACTTTCCTTTGGCGGATACAAGCAAAGCGGCCTTGGCCGTGAACTCGGAAGCCGCGCGGTGGAAGAATACACGGAGGAGAAGACGGTGCTCTTTAGCTTGGGTAAACGTCAACCCTGGTGGTAAGCGAGCAATGCATGCAACTAAGATAACTTGCTTCGTCGAAGGCGGCGTCGGGACCTTGCTGTTAGTTCCGCCGGAAGGAAAACCAGTCACCTTGGATGGCGATGTGCTCGATGCGATGGAGTCTGCGATTGTGCAGCTCAGCGCTGACGAGAACCTGCGGATCGTCTTCGTGCGGAGCAGTTCTGAGCGCTTTTTCTGCGTGGGAGCAAATATCAACGTGCTGAAAGAAACCGACGCCTCGACGATTGGGCCTTGGGTCTTGAAGGGGCACAGCGTTTTGAACCAGCTAGAAGATTTACCAGTGCCCGTTGTCGCAGTGATCGAAGGCTATGCAATGGGCGGTGGACTCGAATTGGCCATGGCTTGTGATCTTATTTTTGCGATCAATACTGCCAAGCTGGCGCAGTCAGAAGCCGGGCTTGGTTTCATTCCCGGCTGGGGCGGAACCTACCGTTTGGCTAGGCGGATCGGTGTGTCCAAGGCTAAATATTACTACTACTCGGGCAAAATGATCGATCCGGCTACGGCGTTTTCGATTGGTCTGGTCGATTTTACGGGAAGCGCAGACGCACTCGCAGAGGAGGTCGAAAAGTTTACCCGAGCGGTGATTTCAAACAACCAAAATGCCCTCAAACAATTTAAGAAAATAGTCAATGAGCAGATGCGTGCAGAGCGCGATGCCCATGCGCAGATCGAGGCGATCCACTCGGTGAGTTGTCTACAAGATCCCGATGCGAAGCAGCGCTTGAATTATTTTCTGACGAAAAAAAGTAAGCAGTCATTATGATTTCAGAAAATGCATTAGAGGGTGTCCGAATTCTGGACTTCAGCCACGTCTACCAAGGGCCGGTCGGCACACAGATTCTTGCGGACTACGGAGCCGATGTAATTAAAGTGGAGCGTCCCGGGGCTGGTGATTGGAGCCGCGCATGGGGACCTTTCGTCAAGAATGTATCTTTGCCTTTTGCGAACTTGAATCGTAATAAGCGCTCGATCACGATCGACATGAAACAGGAAGCTGGGAAGGCGCTGATTCACAAGCTGGTTAAGCAGTCCGATGTATTGGTGCACAACTTTCGCCAGGGTGTGATGGAGCGTCTTGGTTTTGGTTACGAAGACCTCAAGGCGATTAATCCTAAGCTGGTCTATGCCACGTCAAACGGTTGGGGCGATCAAGGTCCGTATGCCGAGCGCAAGCGCGCAGGCCACGACATGATGGCACGAGCTGAGGGGGGATGGTTTGTCTTCTATGACGAAAATAAGCCGCCAATTCCCGGTGGTATCAGTATCGATTATGCTGCGGGCTTGAATCTGATGATTGGTATTTTGACTGCGTTGCTTTCGCGTGCTCGGACGAACAAAGGACAGTATGTTTCGACTGATTTATTTAGCGTAGCGTTTCATGCGCACGCGTGGGATGCCGCTTCGCGATTGAATTCAGAGAAAATCGACCGCCCGGCAGCCGTTGGCGGGACAGAGGCGGCCATTAACAAAGCATTTCAAACCCTGGATGGGTTTATCGAAATCTCTCCCGTTTTTTCGGATAACTCACTTCGAGATATCTCTACCGCATTAGGCTTGGGCGATTTATCTCTAAAGCCGACCTTTAGCACAGAGAGTTTACAGGTTGAAAATCGAAATCAATTAAACGCACTTTTGGCTCAAGCATTCCTCCAGAAATCGACAGATGAGTGGATGGAGGCCTTGGAAAAGGCGGGCGTTCTGTGTGCTCGGGTGAATAGTTTTGAACAAGCGGCACACGATCCTCAGATACAGTATAACAAAATGATCGTCTCGATGACTGATCCAGAAATCGGTGAGCTTAAGCTGTTGGGTAACCCGATTCGAATGAAGGGGACGCCGTCGAAATTGAAGCTGTTTCCACCTCGACTCGGGCAACACAGTCTAGAAGTCGCGAAAGAGATCGGCTATTCTGAAGAAGCTATAGCAGAGATGAAGGAACAAGGTATTTTCGGTTAATAATTCATTTTAAACACTTATTATTATGCTTACAAAACTACTCAAACACCCAATTATCCCTGTTATCGTCATCGACGACGCGAAAGATGCTTAACAATAAAATTTCTCTAATTCTAATCGATCCCTCCATTGAATAAAAAAGTATTTTTCTGGGCACTTACCTCAGCCCTATCAGGCTTCCTCTTCGGTTTTGATACCGTGGTTATCTCGGGCGCCGAGCAGTCCGTCCAAGGACTCTGGGGGCTGAGCGATGGTATGCACGGCCTCGTATTAAGTGCAGCCTTATGGGGCACTGTTCTCGGAGCAGTTTTTGGCAGTTGGCCTGCAGATAAACTCGGTCGTAAGAAAACGCTTTTGGGGATCGGTGTTCTCTATTTTGTTTCTGCTCTAGGGTCAGCGATTGCTCCGGATCCGACTGTGCTCATGATCGCTCGTTTTATTGGTGGTGTCGGTATAGGTATCTCGACGGTAGCCGGCCCGCTTTACATCTCAGAGTTGGCACCCCCCAAGCATCGCGGTCGCTTGACCGGATTGTATCAGTTCAACTTGGTCTTCGCGATTCTTATCGCTTTCGTTTCTAATGCCTTGCTCAGCGATATTGGCGACAATGCTTGGCGCTGGATGCTGGGAGTCGAAGCGATTCCTGCCTTACTTTACACAGTTTTCTGTTTCACTATTCCAGAAAGCCCTCGTTGGTTGATCTTGAATAAAGGAGATAAGGAGGCCGGTAAGGACATCTTGCGTCAGGTAAATACGGACATGAGCGAAGAAGCGTTGACTACGCTCGTTGATCAGATTGCTGATTCCGGTAAGCATGATGTCAGCACACATGGGTTTTTCAGTATGAAACTGATTAAGCCGATTATGCTGGTTTTTCTGCTTTCGGCCTTCAATCAGTTGTCTGGTATTAATGCGGTGCTCTACTTCGCTCCCAGAATTTTTGAAATGGGTGGGCTTGAAGCGAAAGCCGCGCTCTTGCAGTCGATTGGGATTGGTTTAACCAATGTCATTTTTACTTTCATTGGTCTTTATTTAATCGATAAGGCGGGTCGTAAGGTGCTGCTGTTGATCGGCTCAGTCGGTTATATTAT
>Ga0307981_1000633_pt1 | contig 34253 bp, 27 predicted proteins | sample OrgLakmetagen987_FD_201849 | JGI IMG/M metagenome (GOLD analysis project Ga0307981, IMG submission 201849) | Saline water microbial communities from Organic Lake, Antarctica - #987 | ecosystem: Environmental > Aquatic > Non-marine Saline and Alkaline > Saline | place: Antarctica: Organic Lake... | reverse complement strand
TGTCTCGTCGCCTGTGGGCTTTGGCCACCGGAGACCGTACTTAGGTACTAAGGCAGGCGGTGTGAGCAACGAAGGCTGGGGTGAAAATAGCCGTATCAAATGGGGAAGTTATTCTTCGCTGGACCCTAAGGACCAATTTGTAATAGCATTAGTATCCACTATCAATTCCTTCTCTGATAAGATAACCAAATACATCGATCTTTCTTGATATTGTCTTTCTACGAAAAGAACTACCTAAAGGAAAAGGCGTGGTGCGCACTAAACTGTGCCTGCCATTTACTCCAGTTGGCAGTGGTTTGATTCATCGCGCCCAGTTGGATGCGCAGGTTATCACGTAGCCCAAACCCGACACCGAGATAGGTCCGGTTGCGGTCAAAGTATTCCACTTCGCGCCCGTCCCCGATATCGGTTTGGCCATTGATGAAAATCTCATTGTACAGGGCCAGGTAGACCACTCCCTTTCCGAGATCGGTTGCGTTCAGCGGGACATTCACGAATAAATTATACCGGTATCGGGTTCGGAGATCCTGCCCCTCCAGCCAACGTTGCTCCGAGCGCAAACGGTGGGTAAGAAGAAAGCGGCCTCCCAGCTTTTGGGGAAAAAGCGCTTCCTGATAAATCCGGTTTTCGTGGACCGTATTGGTGCGCGCTCCCGGTGTGCCCGTTGTAATACTCGCGTAGCCAAGGGTGAAGGTTATGCCAGCACCCTCGGGTGTATAAGTCAATCCGTTTCGAATCAGCACCTGCTCCAGGTCATTACCGAAGTTCCAGAATCGGAACTGATAATCGCCCTGAATCCCGAAAGGCCCATCTCCTAACTTGGCATTGTAAAAGTACATATACCAGGCACCCAGTTTATCCTCCTCAACGGTTTGAGCGGCTAGCGGGCTGACAAGCCCTGCACAGAGCAGCAACAATAATAGGTTTCTCATAGGCTATTGTACAAATTTTGGTGATTGCTTAATCCTCTCTTCCAGAAACTATTGACCTTGAAAAAAATCCCCCAACCTGTCCAGGGCTACTTTTAGATGGCTCAGGGGCACAGTCGTATACACGATCCTAAACACCCCAAATTTCTCATGCTGAAATCCGGTGCCGGGCGTCAGCAGTATGCCGGTGTTGGTGTAGAGGTCCATCCATAGGTCTTCCTGCCCTTTTTTACTATCGCTTTTCAGGTATTTTGAAAAGTCCGCCCAGACAAACAGGCTACCGCGGCTGGGGACGTAGGGCACCTCCATATCATTCAGCGCACGCACTACTGCTTTGTAACTCTCCGTGAGTTGAGCTTTGTTGGATGCGATGTAGCGCTCCAGAAAATCCTGGTCTTTCATGAGCTCCCCGATCACCCACTGAGCAAGGTTGGAGACCATGTGCGGGATATTGACATTCCCAAACCCTTTGAGAAAAGCTTCATTCAAAGAGTGTACGATGCCAAAACGGAATCCGGAAATGGCAAAATCTTTGGACAAGGCGTACCAAAGGTGCAGGTAGTCGCTTTGAAGCTCGGCCATGATTTGTGCGAAGGAATGAGGTACGGTTGCTTTGGTATAGTCCGCGCGTATTTGATCCTCTTCAATATTCACCAGGGACAAGCCGTAAATTTCACTGACGACCAGGTGCACCTCGTGCGCTACACACCATTGGGCAATTTCCTCCAATTGCTTTTGGGAGTACATGCAGCCCGTGGGGTTATCAGGCGAGGTCAGCAATAGTATTTTAAAGGCCTGCCCTTTGCTGTTGATATCCGCCCAGGCGGTATCCAGGTGTGCGGTAGTCAAAGGTGAAATAGCGCCATGGTCAGCCGGGTGATAATGCGTTTGCAAATCATAGCGTTGCAATCCGCTTTTTAACCCCACATCATTGGTATACATGGGGTAAGCGGGTGCCGGAATAACCACAACATCCCCTTCATCGGCCAGCATAAACGTGCTCACTTCGATGGTAGCCGCTGCACCAGCCGAAAAGGCGATCGAATCGGCAGCTATGGGGCATTTGCAGAGGTACTTTTCCATAAATTGCGCTACCGCTTCCCTGACTTCAGGATGCCCATTGGGATCGGTATACTGGAATGCCCATTCGGGAATCTCCCCCTGTTGCAGAATAGCATCCATCCGTTCCTTCATCATTGGAATCATCAAGGCATTTTCTGCTACATTCAGGGTGAAATAGCCTTCGGGGTTCTCTTTTGGATCGTACAGGTTTTGAGCGGCTTCAAAAAAGAGGTCCATATCTACTCTGGCGGACGTTGAAGCCAGGGGCTTTCCTCTCTTGGAGAGACCGGAAGCAGGTGTTGTTTTTTCAATCGCCATTTGAAGCTTTAATTTGTGGTTATAGTCTGTTCAGGGTAATACCAGCGTAACATTGGGTCCGACCTTGCGAAAGCCCGTCTACCTGATTACTGAATAGCTAACAAACTTCTGATGTGCGGAGTTGAGCCTCCCTTAAAAGGTGTAGGACAGCCAGAGCAACTTCAACGATTGAAATGAACTACCCCTCCCGCAGCACCCGGTACACCACCACCTCCATGCCCTTGAATTCCGCCTCTTTCCAGGGCGATAAGCCGTTCTTCCGGGCTACATGCTGGCTTGCCGTATCATCTTTGTGGATGATGGAAATGACCTGATCGACCGGCAGGTGCTGAAAGGCCCAGGCTTTCATCTGCTGTGCCATTTCGGTGCCATAGCCATTGCCCCAGTGGACGGGCAGGAGGGAATACCCCACTTCGTACAGCGTCTCTCCCTCCAGGTTGCGGGGAATGATACCAGCCATTCCAATTAGCGCACCAGATTCAGGCAAGGTGGCAGCAAGATGACCAAAACCGGAGTCTTGGTATTGCTCTTTTTGTTTGTTGACCCACCATGCTGCGAGCTCCTCCGGCGTCCCGGTCAGAGGGATGCCCATAAAATGAAGGCGATCATTATTGATAAAAAAAGCAGCCCATGAGGAGATATCCCCGGGCGCAGCTTTTCGGTAGACCAGGCGGTCGCTTCGTTGCAGAAAGTAGGAAGTCATTGGACAGCATTAGGTGGTAACCAGCTCCTCAGAAACTGCCACCTCCTGCGGCTGCATCAGGTAGGTCTGCAGGAACAAGATCACTGCCTGATTGTAAAAGTCGCGGTTGGACTTTTTGCGGAAGCCATGCCCTTCGTCCTTAGCGAGCAGGTACCAGGCCTCTCCCCCATTCTTACGGATGGCCCGCAGCATCTGCTCAGCCTCGCTTGCCGGCACCCGAGGATCGTTTTTCCCCTGCACAATAAGCATGGGCTTGGTGATCTTGTGGGCATTGGTGGTAGGGGAAATCTGCTCCAGGTGGCGGCGCATAGCCGGATCGCGCTCGTCCCCGTATTCGACCCGCCGGAGATCACGGCGGTAAGACTTGGTATTCTTTAGAAAGGTAATGAAGTTGCTGATGCCCACGATGTCAATCCCGCAGCAGAGGCGGTCATTATAGTGCGACATACTTGCCAGTACCATATACCCACCGTAGGAGCCGCCCATTACCGCTACGCGTTGGCTGTCCAGCTCGGGCTGCATTTCAATCCAGTCGAGCAGCGCACCGATATCACGAACGGAGTCCTCCCGCTTGAAGCCATTGTCAAGCTTGAGGTAATTTTTACCATAACCGGAGGAGCCCCGTACATTGGGGGCCAGCACCGCCACACCCAGTTCTTTGAGGTAATACTGAAAAGCGGGTGAAAAACCAGGCCGAAACTGACTCTCCGGGCCACCGTGGATGTAAATCAATACGGGCATGGGCTCGCCTTTCGCTTCCGGGCAATAGTAAAACGCGGGAATTTCCCGGGACTTGTTTTCTACCTGATCAAAGGTAGGATAATGAATAAGCTGTGGCTTTACAAAACCTTTAGGGTCCAGCCCGCCTACCTCAGAGAACGTCCACTGCTGTAAGTCCATCGTTTCCACATCCAGCACGTAGGCATCGGCCGGAGCCTGTGGGGTATTGATGGTCAGCGCCAATCGGAGCGTTTTGGGGTGCCAGCGCATATCAGTGATCACACCTTCCGGAAGCACTTCCACTTTGCAGCAGCTGTCCTGAGCCGTATCGTGCAGATAGAGCTTAGATATCCCGTTTTTATTGATCACCAGGGCCAGCTGCCGTCCATCGGCAGAAAGCTGAAGGCTTTCCACTTCCCAGTCCAGTCCACAAGTGAACCGTTTTACAGATTGGGTGCCCAAGTCGTAAATCATTAGCCCCCGCCATTCGCTATTGGCATCAGAGGTATAATAAATCCGGCGGCCATCTGCCGACCATAAACCGGAGCGGCAGGCGATATTGGGGTCCGCCTGTATCGTTCGTAATTGCCCCGTCTTCACATCCAGTATATGAAGGTGGCTCTCATTGATGGACCGGTAATTAATAACGGTCACGTAGCGCCCGCCCGGCGCCCAGGCAACCGGGTACCAATAGCCGTTGCCGGTAAAGGCCAACCGCTCGCCAGTACCGCCCGCCAGGTCGTAGAGGTATAAATCCTGATCAATGCCATTGCGCTTGGTACTGCTGTAGATAAAGGCGCTGCCCTCGCGGTTCCATACGCCACTACTGTGCTTGGACTCCCCGTCGGTCAACAAATGGTATTCCTGATTCCGCAAATCGTAAAAGTACAACTGATAGGCTTCATTGCCTCCGGTATCCCGGGCAAACAGAAAGCCCTGCCGCTCTGCATCCGGGCAGGTGCGGGCTATGTAGACGGGTTCGTCAAAGAAGGTCAGTTGTTTACGAAAGTGGCCGGGGCGGACCACTTCGTGAATCTGGGCAGCTTCCCCAAACCGGGTTGAGATCAGTAATCCACTGCCGTCCGGTAGCCAATCGGCCAGGGCGGCTTCACGTGTCTGCTGGTACAGCTGAAGGCGGTCTTTCAGCAGCACGGGTATATCTGGGATGTTCTCAAGTAGAAGGTTGCCTATTTCTTTTCTGCTAATCTCAACTGTCATAATTCAGGGTTCGCAAGAGTGTGGTGGGATATTCCACCGTTGGACCGACTTCCTAAAACCTGGATTAGAGCCTGTACTGATCTTGGTAACCCGTCTGCAAACATTACTTTCAGACTAGAAGACCAAGATCACTGCAAGCTCAGTTTAGACACACGGTTCCATCACCGAATTTGGGACTATATGCAGTGTTTAGTCCGATGTAAATTAAGTAATATTCAGTTTTGACAGTGCCTTTTGGCGAAATGCTGCGTTGCTCGATCGGTCAGGCAGCTACGGCTATCCTCCCTCCTCTTGCCTTGCCTTTCACCAAAATGCCCGTCCCAAAACACGAAAGAACTTAATTTACAGTGTACTTAGTAACGGTTAAATAATAAGCTTCCGATTCTGGCTGCCTATTATTGGCCCGTTACTTAGCCCGCAAAGCTACACTTTTTTTAGATACCCGGCTGAGTACCAAACCTGTAGCCCATTTGAGAATAGACACTGCACCTTTGTTTTATTGTTGCTCTTGCTTGTTTAGCCCCTCAATATATGATTTTTTATATGTTTTAACAGTTAACAGACAATCTTTTTTAAAGGTCAGCACCTGATACGCAGTGTATTAGGGCTGCCCTTGAATCACCACCGGATAGCTCTTAGCGCCCTGCTTTGTTTGTACAATAATGTAGTGAATGCCTGATGCCGTAAATGGCAACGCCAACTGCGCCTTGCCTCCGCTGAGTCCTGTTTCAAAGGACCAGGATTTCAGCTGCTGCCCCAAGGGGTTAATTAGCCGGACCTCCATCGCCCCGGATTGCCCACCGCCGGCCATCCAAACAGATGCTCCCGGAGCAACCAGTGTCGGGTATAGTTTGAGCCCTGCCAGCGTTTCCTCTTCTACCCCAACTGGCATACAGTTTGGAAAATCAGGGTCGTAGGTCATGCTTTGGGTGTACGAGCGGCTGCAGCCTGTCAGCGGATTGACGACCTCCAGGGTATAACTGCCAGATATACTGATGCAGTATTCCAGCTCACTCCCACCTTCCAGGGGCTGCCCACCCAGGTACCACTGTAGTTGGTAAGGAACGGGAAGCGTGTCCGGGTCCAGCAGGAAAAGCAGATTTTGCTCAATCTGAAAGATCGGGAAGGCGGGCAGTTCATTGAAATTGAGCAGCAACGTGTCGGAGGTTGCACTACATCCATCAGCATTGATATAGGTAACCCAGTAAAAGCCACTTTCGCCTACAGCCAACAGGTCGTCATTGGCCCCAAGTAGCGGTACGGTATCCTGATACCACTGCGTATTTTCGGTGTAATTGGTCAGGAGTGTCAGGGAGTCGCCATCACAGAGCATTTCGCCGCTATACCCTTGTAATTCGGGTTGCTCGGGCTGCTCAAAGACCGTAACCGTGCCCTCAGAGCGGATCGTATCAACCGGGTGGATGATGTTGATATCCACAGTAGCGCCGTTGTCTTCCAGTTCGCCATTGGAGGTTTTCACAAAACCAAAGACACCGCAGACATCGTCACCACCGTCCAGCCCCTGATCATCGTCAATGACATGGATTTGGTAGGGGCCATCTTCAATAAAAGTTCCTGGGTTGAATACTACCGGTAAACTGGCATTTTGAACCACATCTGATGCGAAAATTTTATCGCCCAATGGATTGTACACCTCCAGTACGAGGTCCGGCGCACCCCCAAACAGGTCATTGCAGTCCACATCTGTGACCACCACTTCGATGAGCTGATGCCCGAAGGCATCTACGATCACCTGATAGCTCACACCGTATTCGCCCGGAGCATTGTACACTTGTGCGCCAGGGTTTTCCGCCGTAGAGCTATTGCCATTACCAAAGTCCCAGCTATAGCTAAACCCATCGGTACCGTTGGCAGGGACATTATTCGTAAAATTCGCTAAGACCTCCCCGCAGCCCGAAGTATTATCGATAGTAAAGCCTTCCGAAACGGTTTGTCCGGGCAGTATCAGGATGGGTATAGTCACCGCTGAGGTTTGCGTAGCCACGAGGACCTGTGCAGAGATGATCACTTCCACCTCGTACAGGCCCGGAATCAGCGGCGTACCACAAAAGCGCACACAGCCATCCGTAATCTCACTCACATCAAAAGCCAGCTGATTGGCTTCCCATTGCAGGCCCGGCGGCACATTGGCTACGGAACTAATAGTCATCTCGGAAATAGGCAGGCCAGGTGGCGTATCCGGGTCCGTGGCATTTACCGGCGTAGTCGTTTGTGGCAATCGAAAAGAAAGGTCTCCGCTGTAGTACTGCCCGACCTGACCGTCCGGCGCAGCCGAGATATAGATCGTATCCTCAGGGAGATTTGGCAAGTTAACAGCACAACCGGGACAGTTGGCTTTCGCCGAAAGGCTAATGGCTAAAAGTAATAAGGTTAGGTACAAATATTTCATATCCTTCTGATTTAGGGTCATACCACGCCAACTGTTTTGTACAGTCACGCTGTATAAAACGGCTACGCAGTAATAAAAATTTTGTAGGGTGTTGGAGCGGGGCTTCACGCTGCAGGGTGAGCAGCACCCCGCTCCTTATCAGAAGGACTGAATTCTTGGAAATAACGATATTGCTACTACCGGTTGATAATCATTTTGGAGGTGACAGCGTGGCGGCCATCGGTGATACCATAAAGGTACATCCCTTCTGCCAGCTGGCTACCATCAAAGTCGATGGTATTTTCTCCTTCGATCATCTGAATTTGCTGTTGGTGTACTTGCCGGCCCAGCAAGTCAGTCACAAAGAACTGGTACATCCCCGATTGCCGGGCATCTACGACCACCTGTGTAAGATTTCCGAACGGGTTCGGGCGATTGCTAAGGCTAAAATCCTCTGCAAAAGCGTCCTGGGTGTTAGAAAAGCAGTTAGCGCCGCCTTCCTCTTTGACATTCAGGAAGTAGTGGGAATCATTTTCCAGGTCTCCGGGCACCAAGACGTCCAGCTCCAGGCCAGCGTTAATAACCGCTTGGATCGTCAGGTCATACTCACCGACCTCATCGGCGGTTGCGGTACCGGATACCAGAATGCAGCCTTTGGTTTGCGCTTGAAAAACGCAGTTGGGTGGATTACAAATATAATCCATAGAAGCAGGCAGGTTATTAATTCCCTCTTCAGCAGGAATGCTCACATCGATCAGCGGCACCTCAAAACCGCTCACTACGTAAACAGCAGGGATATTGAACGTAAAGACAAATTCATAAGGACTGCCCACGCAGGCCGTATCCGCTATGCCTCCGTCCGGGCGTTCCATTTCGTTGTAAGGCAGTGGCGAAACCACTACCGAATCCGGAACATTTTGGTCCGGCTGGCAATCCTGCGCGTACCCAACGCTGGCAAGGATAACCCCCAAGAAAATCAGTACAATTCGATTCATAATCGTGTTGTTTGGTAAAAAATTCAGTTGACGAAGTTAGAAAACTTTTAGGAAAGCTATATAGGTTTATTGAAATGTGCCAGTGGTCGACAAAGTGATTTTTTCTGAAAAAGATGCTGGTCAAGAACCTTCAATACCTTATTTTTGCCATTCTACACGCCCTAAAATTAGCACCCTGAATATTTTTTGACCACAAGCCGTATGCCTAGTGCTTCGTGTACCAGTGGACTAAACCGTAAGTTTCGATATACTAAGTTGCCGGCATTTTGTGTTTGGACAAGGCGGCGAAACCGGAGTGCAGCCATAGCTGCATAGCCTGTCCCGCAGCATTGCGGGAAGGATTTGGGTAACGCCGTCCAAGCGCAAAAGGACAAAACTTGGGTGTATTAGAATTTACGGGTTGGTCCACTATTGCTTTACAAAGCACGACCACCGAAGCGGCTGGACATTAATAATCCGCAGCCACCCATCACTTACCGGGGCTGTGCCTAATTCATTGGATATGACCAAGTATTACCTACTGCTAATTTTGTTGCCCTGTTTGTCTATACTCAACGCACAAGAGGCTCGCTTATCAGGGTACATTACCGATGCTCAAACCGGCGAACCGCTCATCGCAGCGACCCTCAACCTGGAAGGACAGGGCTCAGTCACCAACTACGACGGCTTTTACGAGCTTAAAGCGGAAGCAGGACAATACCTGCTTAAAGCCAGTTACGTAGGCTACCAAACTTATGAATCTACGGTTACGCTGAAAGCAGGCGAAACCACTGAGCTCGATATCGTACTGACCGCCCGTGCCACTATACTGGAAACCGCAACGGTAACAAGTGGAAAGTTTGAAAAACCACTGAGTGAAGTGACCGTTTCCCTGGAGGTCCTGCAGGCTTCCCTCATCGAAAACACCGGCAAGGTCACTATTGACGAAGCGCTGGAGAAACTGCCCGGTGTAACCATCATCGACGGGCAGGCTAACATCCGTGGCGGCTCAGGGTATTCGCAGGGGGCCGGCAGCCGGGTGCTGCTCCTGGTAGACGACATGCCCATCCTATCCGCTGATGCCGGCTTTCCCAACTGGGATGATGTGCCGGTGGAGAATATCGCGCAGGTGGAAGTCATCAAAGGAGCCGCCTCTGCCCTGTATGGCTCTTCAGCACTCAATGGCATCATCAACGTGCGTACCGCTTACGCTAAGTCAACCCCTGAGACTAAAGGTTCAGTCTTTTACACCCACCACTTCAGCCCGGAGGACGAGCGCCTGAAGTGGTGGGACACCGCACCGCGGACCATTGGAGCCAGCTTTGCCCACCGCCGGAAAATGGGAAAGCTCGACCTCGTGCTGGGCGGTTATTACCTCAATGAGGAGAGCTATAACCAAGGGGCATTCCGGCGCACCGGCCGCTTCAATTTGGGCACCCGCTACCGGGCTACCGACCGGCTAACGATTGGGCTGAATGCCAACATCAACGCCGGAGAAACCGCTTCCTTCTTTTACTGGGCCAGCGATACTTCGGCTTATGAACCCGCCCCCAACACCCTGGGTGGGCGGCAGCGCCTGCGCTACAATATCGACCCCACGATCACTTACTACGATGGCGCCAACAACCGCCACCGCATCCTGAGCCGCTTTTACAATATCAATAACGAGAACGACCTCAATCAGAGCAACTTCTCAGATATGTTCTACGCGGAGTATCAGTTCCAGCGGCGTATGTCTGCCGTTGATATGGTCTTCACCGCCGGCCTGGTGGGGTCTGGTACCGACATCGAGGCTGAGCTGTATGGAGATACCACCTTTACTTCCCGCAACCTCGCTGCTTATGCCCAGCTGGACAAAAAACTCTTTGGTAAGTTGAATGCATCGGTGGGCTTCCGCTACGAGCGTAATGTACTGCGCAACCCTGGCTTTGCGTACGATGGCGGTATTGTGGAACCTTCTGATGAAGAAGAAGCCAAGCCCGTAGCCCGGCTGGGGTTAAACTACCAGGCCGGTAAGGCTACCTTCATCCGCGGCAGCTGGGGGCAGGGCTACCGCTACCCTACCGTAGCAGAAAAGTACATCGTGACGGATGCCGGTGCCCTCCGGATCGTCCCCAACCCTACCCTGCAATCTGAGACCGGCTGGACCGCAGAGCTGGGCGTCAAGCAAGGCTTCCGGATTTCCAATTTTGAAGGCTTTTTCGATTTTGCGGTTTTCCGCTCCCGGTATTTCGATATGATGGAGTTCAACATTGTGGGGTTCAGCTTCCAGGCCATCAATATCGGGGATACTCAAATTGATGGTTTTGAGGTGACCGCAGCGGGCCGTGGGGAAATCCTGGGCCTGCCCGTCAGCTTGCTCGCCGGCTATACCTACGTCGATCCGCGCTTTGAAGCTTTCGATACTACGCGCGCACCTGTTGGCCAGGAACGCACACAGGGGCAGATCAACGCCAACAACTCTTCGTCTGACGCAAACATCCTAAAATACCGCTCTCAGCACCTGTTTAAACTCGACTTGCAGGTGGATTACAAAAAGGCCTCCATGGGTATAGAAACCTTCTACAATAGCCAGATCGAAGCCATTGACGCGGCATTCCTGTTGTTTATTAAAGGATTGCAGCCTTTTCGGGAACGGAACAATAATGGGTTCACCGTAGTGAATCTGCGGGGCAGTTATAAGCTTACGGAGTCCCTCAAGTTATCTCTCCTGCTCAATAACCTGATGAATGAGGCCTACTCGCCACGCCCGGGCATTCTGGAAGCGCCCCGCAATCTGACGATGCGTTTGGATTTTGACTTTTAGAATCTCTTCTGGTTTTGGTCTACTCTGTACAAAAATCAGCGTCAAGCAGTGACGCCTGTCAACTCATGCCCGTCATCTTGATCATATCTTGAATCAAAATCATCACCTAAATCGACAATCATGACAGGCGGAACTTTTTCATTACTGCTCCTTTTCGCAATCATCTTATTCCTCATCCCCGTAATGATGGGCTTTTCCGGGCGAAACCGGTTGGGCTAACAGCCTGTTGTAGAGTCGCTGACTCGGCGAGAGCGAGCAAGTATTGTCATGAACAAGGCGTCCTCCAAGCTTTGCGGTAAAATGGCCCTGAAACTTGGACAAAGCATCCGTACGGACGCGACTGACCCTGCTCGCTGTACTATCGGTAAGGCAGGCGGGATGAGCAACGAAGTACGCATAATATTTGCCGTTCGCAGACTATTGAACGGCTCTACAACAGGCGCCTAGCGCTTTGCCTTCCGGCGGCGCCACCACCAGATGATCAGTCCCAACAACAGGAGTACAGGCCAGGCTGTGATGGCTCCAAGAACAAGCCCCTTCAGCAATCCCCATCCATCTGTAAAAGCCGTTGCAATTTTGCTGCCAAAACTACGGCGGGCAATACCTTCCGAGCTGATTTCGTAAAGCGTCAGGTAGATGGTGCTGCGATCAACTTGTTGTTTGAGGTACCTAAACTGTGCCTCCATGGATTCTACCTCTTCGATTACCTGCCGGAGGTTGTTTTCCACCGCCAGCACCTCGTTTACATTCTTAGCCTGCGCCAACAACTCCTGGTAGCGGTCAATCACCGCCCGCTTAGATGCCAAACGGGTTTCCAGGTCGACATACATCCGGGTCACGTCTTCGGCATTGACAGAGCGGGAGTCAATCTGTAAAGCCAGGCTTTCCAGTGCATTGAGCATGGAGTCCAAACGTGAAGGAGACAAACGGATGACCAGCTCGTTCTCCAAACGCTCTCCGTATTGACGTTCCTCCTCAGAGGTAATCTCCGCTTCATAAACCGCCACTAACTCCTTTGCTTCCGTTAAAGCGGCTTCGTAGTCCGACACTTCCATACGCAACCGCGCCGTTCGGATGACTTTCTTTTCGGGCACGGAATCGCCGGAGTCATTACTTGCTTTCGCCTCTGTGGTTTGGTCCGGCATGGCTTCCTCGCTGGCATAAGCGTAATCGGATGAGCCAGAGCGCCCATCACAGGACATCGCGGAAAAAGCCAGGATCAGTAGAGGGATCAGTATGCGAATAGTCATTTTCATGGTTTTTTGGTTTGGTTATATTTTCGGGATGCAAATTCAGGCGATCCCGGTGTGTACAGGTCTGTTAAGTGACCGTTAAACAATTAGCGTTTGTGCAGGGGGCTTTGGTTCCTGAACATTTCACAACAGGACAAATTACAAATTCTGACTGCCAAATTGTCACTCAGCCGGTGAATTTGTTTTATCTTTGCCGACTACTTTGAAAACGCGACGATAATGTACGACGATAATCCAACCTTGGCCGGTTTGACCAAGGCCATAGATGAGAAACGACAGGGCGAGGCTTTCTTTCAGGATCAGGCCGTGGAGGCCAATCCGCAGGAGGCCCGACATTTCTATATCGAAAGCTACGGCTGCCAAATGAACTTTAGCGACAGTGAAATCGTCGCTTCCATTCTGGCACAGGAGGGGTATCTGGCCACTCGAAATATAGAGATTGCGGATCTGATACTGATCAATACCTGCTCTATCCGGGAAAAAGCGGAAGACAATGTCCGACAGCGCCTTCGGGTGTTCGATAAAATAAAAAAGAGCCGCCCGGGCACCTTAGTAGGTGTACTGGGCTGCATGGCAGAGCGCCTAAAGACAAAGCTGCTTGAGGAAGAAAAGCTCGTCGACCTGGTCATCGGCCCGGACGCTTACCGCGACCTGCCCAAACTGATTGCCACAGCAGAAGACGGCGACAAAGGCATCAACGTCTTCCTGTCCCGGGAAGAAACCTATGCAGACATCAACCCCATGCGCCTGGATTCTAATGGCGTGGCGGGCTTCATTTCCATCATGCGGGGCTGCGATAACATGTGTTCCTTTTGTGTTGTCCCATTCACCCGTGGCCGGGAGCGGAGCCGCAATGCTTTCAGTATTGTGGCAGAAGCCACCGACCTCTACCAGCGGGGCTACCGGGAAGTTACCCTCTTGGGGCAAAACGTAGATTCTTATAAGTGGGAGAACCCGGAGACCACCAAAACGGTGACCTTCGCGCAGCTCCTGGAGATGACCGCTCAGGTCCATCCCGACCTTCGCATCCGGTTCAGCACTTCTCACCCCAAAGATATTACGGATGAGGTCCTGTATACCATGAAGCGGTACGACAACATCTGTAAATACATCCATCTGCCTGTACAGTCCGGCAACAGCCGGGTCCTCGACCTTATGAACCGGACCTACGACCGGGAGTGGTATATGAACAAGGTGCGCCGTATTTACGAGATCATGCCGGAGTGCACGATTTCCTCTGATATTATCACGGGCTTCTGTTCCGAAACCGAGGAAGAGCACCAGGACACCCTAAGCATGATCGAGCTGGCTAATTATACCATGTCTTACATGTTTTATTACTCAGAACGCCCCGGCACAGTAGCCGCCCGTAAGTATGAGGATGATATCCCGCTAAAGGTAAAGAAGCGCCGCCTGCAGGAAGTCATACGGGTGCAGGCGCAGGTGTCCTTTGCCCACAACAAACAGGATATTGGCAAAACCTGTAAGGTCCTTATTGAAGGCGACTCCAAGCGTTCCGACCAGCAATTTAAAGGCCGGAACTCTCAAAATAAGATGATTGTATTTGATAAAAAGGACGGCTACGGACCCGGAAAGTACTGCTACGTAAAAGTCACAGAAACGACGAGTGCAACGCTCAAAGGCGAAATAGTGGAAGCCTAAGCCTACTTCATACTGAAAATCAATAACCCCAAATGGACGCCAACCTCCAATCCATCAAGCAACGCTTTGGCATCATCGGCCGGTCTCCCCTGCTCGACCGGGCGCTGAGTACTGCTGTGCGCGTATCCAGTACGGATTTATCGGTACTGATCACCGGAGAAAGCGGCGTAGGCAAGGAGGTCTTTTCGAAAATCATCCATGGGCTGAGCGCCCGCAAGCACAATAAATTCATCGCCATCAACTGTGGCGCGATACCGGAAGGCACTATCAACTCGGAGCTCTTCGGGCACGAAAAGGGTTCCTTTACCGGAGCAACGAACGAGCGCAAGGGCTACTTCGAAACCTACGATGGGGGCACGCTCTTCCTGGATGAGATTGGGGAAATGCCCACAGACACGCAGTCTTTTTTGCTTCGGGTTCTGGAATCCGGTGAGTTTATCCGGGTAGGTGCTTCAAAGGTTCAGAAAACTGATGTCCGGATTATTGCAGCAACTAATGTCTCCCTGCTGGAGGCGGTGAAGAAAGGTAAATTCCGCGAAGATCTTTACTACCGCCTCAATACCGTACCCATCAGTGTGCCGCCCCTGCGGGAGCGCCGGGAGGATATATATATGCTCTTCCGGAAATTTGCGACCGACTTTGCAGAAAAGTACCGTACAGCTTCCATTCAGTTGGATGAAAAGGCGCGCCTGATGCTGGAAAACTACAGCTGGCCAGGCAACATCCGGGAGCTGAAAAATGTAGCCGAGCAAGCTTCGGTCATGGCGGAGGAGAAAGTCCTCGATGCGGAACAACTCCTGTACTACGCCCCACAACTGAGCAAGCGTAACCTGCCTATGATTGCCGGCCGAAATGGGGAGAACGGCGATGGCGTCAGCATGCAGGAACGGGAGATTTTCTACAAGCTTATGCTTGACATGAAAAATGACCTGAACGATTTGAAAACGCTGGTCTTCGAGCTCATCCGCAACAATGACCTGCGCGTGCCCGATGCCAGTGATATCAGGAGCCTGCAAGCCCCGTCTTCTGAAGACTACGCTGGGCATAGCTCCTCAGAAAAGCAGGATGTGAAAGACTTTCTGCACGACTACCACGATGAGGATTTCCTTACTCAGGATATCCCTGATAGTGTCAAGCCCATTATTCTCAATCACGATGACCCGGAGCAGCAGCAACGCTACGCTCAGACCGAGGAACTGGAAGAGAACCTATCACTGGAAGACAATGAAAAGGAGCTCATCTATAAAGCCCTGCGCAAGCACAATGGCCGCCGCAAGGAAGCCGCCTCCGACCTGGGTATTTCCGAGCGGACGCTATACCGCAAGATCAAGCAGTATGGGCTGTAAGTGTCCATAAAGCAGGGAATACAACAGACATTATGCAGAATGATGAGCTGAAACCTTCCGGTCAACCGGCCTATTAAGTCAGTGTGAAAGACTATCCCATATTAATTTTATGTAAACTTTTCCGGAATAGAAGGTACAATTCCGACAGACCTGCTATCTTTTCCATCTAAAATGGTATAGTTATGGACCTCAGAAAAGAACTGCTCCCCGCGATGGAGCGCCGACTGATCGGTTTTCTTAACCACATTGATGATGCCACTGTACTGTCAGATGCCATCCGCGACCGCCATCAGGACGGGGGAACCGGCATTGGCGAAAAGGTAGCAGAACACCTTCTAAAAGCCCGTACCGAACTACCCGGTCGCCGCTTCGGTAACCTCAAGCAAGTGGAAGACGTACCCGGAGTAGGTAAAGACAAAATCCTGGACCTTATGCATGCTTTCAGACAGCCCGCCGCACAAGCTTTCCACAGCGGTATGTATAATGGGGTGATCCTTAACAACTGGGAGCTGGAATACTTTACCTCCATTTTTGAGGACGATACCGCCTTTCAGAAAGTGATCGACTCCAAATCCAGCCTGGCCGAGTTTATCAGTGAGCAGGTGGAGCAAATTTCCCTGGAGAGGTACAGCAACAGCAAAGCCGCAGAGCTGGCAGGCGAACTGGTGGAACGCTGCTACGACGAGCACTTCCCCGATTCCCACTTTGGGGCCTATGCTCTGGCCCTCTGGTTCTATCAATTCGATGCGGATAACTGGTTTTCCTTCGACCGTGTACTAAAGGAAACCGAAAAATACCTGAACTTCTATCCGGAATGGGAAGACCGTTTAGAACTTCATTTGTACAAGGGCTTTGACAATACGGGTGTACTGGTAGATCCGGTTACCCAGGTCGACCTGCCCGTAGTTATCAACCGGGGCGAGCGGGCGATTACGATCTGGACCTGCCAGCTGAATGACTAACAGCCTGAAGTTCCCGATCCAATACCTTCACGGCCCCACCACCGGTGGTCACCACCAGCTGCTCGCCGTCCGGGTGCCAGTCGATGCCCCAGAGGTATTCCCCCTTGAGGGCGTGATGGAGCAGTTTACCCTCTGCAGACCAGAGTCGGATCCCGTCACTTGCGGAAGCCAGGGTTTTGCCATCGGGCGACCAGCTTAAGTTCCGGTATTCTGCACGGCTTTTTTTGATAGATTTCACCAACGTCCCATCTGCATTTCGGAATTGAAGCAATGGCGGCAGATTTTTTTCATAATCTCCGTAGTCGCCCAGCGCCAGGAAATCGCCGGAAGGGTGCCAGGCTACTGACAGCATAAGAACCGGATTTTCCCGGTGCGCTATCGTTTGCACCGCCTCTGTTTCCAGGTTGTAAAAGCCCAGTTTAGAGCCCACCGTGGCAATCCGCTGCCCATCCGGATGCCAGCTCAGCCCAGTGATGGCTTTGGGGTCTACTTTCACACGCTGTTGCCATTCTCCCTCCGGGGTGTACAGACTCAGGTAGCCTTCATTATCGCCTAATGCCAGCCGCCGCCCATCCGGGCTCCAGCCTACGGCTCGTGCGCCCTCTGGCGACACCCCGGGAAGTTCCAGCTTTTGCTTCGTCTCCATATCAAGGATTGCACTGGCTTTGGGGGCTATTTGTAAGGCTACGGCGAGTTTAGGCTGCGTGGGGTGCCAGGCTACATCTGTAATGGTATGAGGAAAAGCGTGTTCTTCTTCGACCTTCAAGCCATTGGGCGACCAAACCGTGAGGGTCTCCGTATTCCCGCCGGTGGCAATGTATTGTCCACCCGGGCTCCAGTCAGCCGTCCAGACAATGGTTTCAAAACCATACTCCTGTAAAGGTGTTTTGCAGGCGAAGAGGCTGGTACAAAGTATTGCCAGGATAAGGGAGGTTTTCATATTGGATGATTTTCGGATCAAAATAACTGCTTTTTCCGTCACAGCCACCGAAGAGGCTCCGGTTATCATCTCATTAACACCCCAATACAGTGCGAACAGACAAACACTTTTCTGTATAATAGCTGCTCAAAATAGCGCAAAGGAATCATGATCGACCGAAAAGACTTTCACCGCCACGCCGCCGATATCACCAATTGGATACAGCAGTACTTCGATCAACTGGAGCAATTGCCCGTTAAGTCGCAGGTAGAGCCCGGCGATATTTATCAGCAAATACCCGAGCAGATGCCTGAGTCTGGAGAGCCGCTAGAGGCCATTCTTCAGGATATGGACCGTATCATCCTGCCGGGTATGACCCACTGGCAGCATCCCAACTTCCACGCCTACTTCCCCGCTAACAGCTCGGTGGAATCGGTCTACGCCGAAATGATGACCGCTGCAATGGGCGCACAGTGCATGATTTGGGAAACCTCCCCGGCGGCGGCTGAACTGGAAGAGCGTATGATGGAATGGTTGCAACGGGCAATGGACATCCCTGAGAGCTGGGAGGGTGTGATCCAAGATACGGCCTCTTCCGCTACTTTGGTGGCTATCCTGACCGCCCGGGAAAAGGTGACGGACTTTCAAGCTAATGAAACTGGTGTGCCACCCAACCTCCGCGTTTATTGCTCCTCCCAGACCCATTCTTCCATTGAAAAGGCTGTGAAAATTGCCGGTATTGGACGCCGTAACCTGATCAAAATCCCAGTGGATGAACAACTGCGGATGCAAGCGAGTGCTTTGGAGGCACAAATCAAAAATGATATTGCGGAGGGCTATCTTCCCTGCTGCGTAGTCACCGCTGTGGGCACCACCGGTACGGTAGCCATAGACCCCATTCCGGAAGTCAGCGCCATTTGCGCCCGGTATAAGGTTTGGCACCACATCGATGCCGCCTACGCTGGGGCCGCCCTTATCCTGCCAGAGTACCATTGGATGATTGAAGGCATAGAGCAAGCCGATAGCTTTGTTTTCAACCCGCACAAGTGGCTGTTCACTAATTTCGACTGCACCGCCTACTACGTCAAAGATGCCGATATGCTGGTGCGCACTTTTGATATACTGCCGGAATACCTCAAGACTCGTACCCGGGGGCAGGTGAACGACTACCGCGACTGGGGTATTCCGCTGGGGCGGCGGTTCCGGGCCCTTAAGCTTTGGTTTGTGATGCGGAGCTTCGGATTACAGGGCATGCAGGAACGCCTGCGCCACCATATCGCGCTCAATGCGCAATTTGCCGATTGGGTCAGGCAGGCGGACGACTTTGAGTTGCTGCTCCCTCCTTTCCTCAATTTCACCTGCTTTCGCTACCGGCCAGACGGTCGCCCGGAAGAAGCCCTTAACGCCATCAATCAGTCGGTCGTCGAGCGCGTCAATCAGCGTGGCACGCTTTTTCTGACGCACACCAGGATTAATGATCAATATGTATTGCGGATGGTGGTTGGACAAACTTATGTGGAGGCGCGGCATATGGAAGCGGCTTGGGTGGAATTGCGTACGGTGGCGGCGGAGATTGGTAGGTTGTGATTGTCATTGCCTGGCAGGTGGGATTCCAGTGTACCTGATGGCACACCGTTTCTTCTTACGTTTTGGCTACCCATACATGGTACCTCACGGCACTTTTTGGCTTGAACCGTTTCGTGTACCCATGCAGTGTACCTGATGGCACACCGTTTTTCCTTTCGTTTTGGCTACCCATGCATGGTACCTAACGGCACCTTTTGGCTTGAAACCGTTTCGTGCTACTCATGCGGGCGACTTCAAACTTCCACACTCAGCAACTCTCCCAGTGCCAGGAAGGCACCGCGCCAATCTTCATCCTTGAACGTGCGGACACCAGATTGGTACTCCTGCAAAAGGGAGAAATAGAAGTTTTGGCTCTGCCAGTATTCCATGGAAATATCGAGCTGACTAATGGTCTGCAGGACAGCCACAAGGGTCTGCAACTGATCCAGGCTCCACTCCCCAGTCTGCATTTGTTGCAGCTCGCGGAAGACCCGCTCTTCGACGACAAGCTTGAAAGCCTGCTCGTTTGCCAGGGGTACATTCCATCGTTGGAACTCCGCATAGATGCGACGCAATTCCCGACGGTTGAGGTTACCATTTTCGAAGACTTGCAGCAAATCGTGATTGAGGACAAATGCGACAGCACTGCGGTAGTACTCCGGTACCGGAATATCACTGACCGACATGCCCATCATCAATTGGTAATTGTCCTCATAGATATCGCGCAGGGCTTTTTCTACCTGTTCCTGGCTATCTTCTGTAATCTGGCGCAGGATTTTCCGCTTTTCATCGGTGAAGAGCTCCCAGATAGAGAACTTTTCCTGCCCAAAGTAGGTCTGCATCTGCCCGATCACCTCGCCCAGGTTAGTGCTCTGAAAAGCTTGTTTGGTGTCCTCTGCCATCCGGTCAAAATCGGGCCGGCTCATATCCAGAGAAATATTCCCGATGATATTTTGCTGGCCCAGGTAAAGCACCGCAAAGCTGAAGTGTTTTTTAGATAAGGTCGTCTGGGACTGCACTGTGGTGCGCCCCAAAGCCAGGCGATACTTACCAGCCGACAATCGGTGCAAGACCTCACTATCGGCAGTATAGTTGAAAAACTCCAGATGCTCGGGGTACTCCTCGAAGATAGAGGAAGCTGCGTAATGCATACCTACACGCATCAGGTCTACCCGTACCGGTGCAACATATTTACGATAGCTATCTGCGGCATTTTCGTAGACATTACTGGGAATTTGCTCCAGCCGTTCTACAAAAGCATCGTGTAAGTCTACTTGATCTATCTGCTTGGCGTAGTGGATAGCCCGGTTGGCATACTGCAGGATTTGATTCGTTTCAATGCCCGACACCTCATCAAAAAACCAACCACAGCTTGTAAACATAAGCATAGCATGGCGTTGCAGCTCCATTAAGCGGAGCAGCCGGATCCGCTCTGCATCATTCAGCGCTCTTTTAGCATGTACTTTCAAAAAAGCGTCTATGGTCAGCGCATTGCGGTCCAGCAACACGTGGATGTAGTCATTGCGCGCTGCCCAAACATCCTTCAGCAGTGGGCTGGCTGCTTTTTCATATACCGGTATGAGCTGATCACGCAACCAATTGAGCATTTCCCGCAGTGGGCCCCGCCAGTCCTGTGTCCAGGTGGGCCGGCCGCCGGTATTGCAACCGCAGTTGGACCGCCAGCGCTCCACGCCATGCACACAGCTCCATGAACTGTTGTCATGTATTTGGGCTTCGTACGTTGGTGGATGAAGCTCCAGGTATTGACCATAGTTGGTGACCGTTGCGATGCCTTGTTCTTCGATAGCGCGCAGGCAGGCTGCCAAAGCCATCTCTCCGTGACGGTGGTGGTGGCCATAGCTTTCCCCATCGGTTGCAATGTGAGCCAGCTGTGGTTCTTCTGTATCTGTAAATGCCGTTTGAAAGCGATTGGCGAATACGGTCCCGTTGTTGAGCAGCCCTTCAAAGGCTACTCCCTGTGCAATGCCCCCATGGTAGAAGAAGAGCATAATGGATTTGCCGGAAGGCAGTTTACAGAGGTAAGGCCTTCGGGTATCTACTGCCGCATGCCCCTGCTCTTCCCAGTCCTTCGCACCTATTTTGCGAATAGCTTTTGCTTGCCGTGGGGCCAATACGGTAAATTGGATGCCTTGTTCTGCCAAGACCTCCAGACTTTCCGTGTCCACCGCCGTTTCGGCCAGCCAGATCCCCTCGGGCATCCGCTGAAAACGGTGTTTAAAGTCTGCAATGCCCCAGGCAATTTGCGTTTCCTTGTCCCGGCGATTGCAAAGCGGCAGAATGAGGTGGCTGTGTGCTTGTGCCATAGCAGAACCGTGCCCACCAAACAGCTCCTGACTCTGCCGGTCGGCCATCAAAATACGGGCATAAGTCTGAGGGTCTGCCTTTTCCATCCAAGACAACAAAGTAGGCCCGAAGTTAAAACTGATCCGGGCGTAGTTGTTGACAATATCAATGATGCGCTGCTCCCCGTTTAGCACACGGGCGGTAGCATTCGGTGCATAACATTCAAAATTGATCCGCTCATTCCAATCGTGGAAAGGGGCAGCAGAATCCTGTACTTCTACGGTTTCCAGCCAGGGGTTTTCTCTGGGAGGTTGGTAAAAGTGGCCGTGTATGCAAGCGTATCTCTTGGGTGCAGTCATCTTGTATTAATTCAATTGATCGCAACGAAGGTAACAACTTAGTGTAATACTTACAATATAGACTTAATACCCGTGTGCATAACAAATTGCACTACTTGAATAGCCTGGCAGCATTCGTGGATAAGCTGGAGCAGAGCGGGAAGCTCTACCCCAGCAGCTATCGCGCTTAAATGCAGAGGGTTGCCCCCTAGTATTGATAGCCGGTGGTCACTTTCTGTTTTGTGCAATTTGTTATACACACTTAATACCCCGGCTGATATTGGGGATCTGACCCGGGAATCTTCAACTTTTCTCACCTCTATCAAGCTATAGAAAGGAAAGGTTGTATTTTTTTGTACCTCAATTTCTTATATTGGCTCAAAATAGTCTATGCGCCTAATTCTCTGTTGCTTTACCCTTTTAATGTTGCATGCCTGTACTGATGAACCCCGGCAAAAGAATGATGATTTGACTGCTTTTACAGCCCGCTGGGACAGCACCACCACCCGCGTAACGGATCAGGTCACCAGGATCATAAAAGCTCAGGAAGAAGCCCAGGAGTTACTGGAAGCAGTAGATACACTGTCCTCTGGCTCTGCTATGAAAACTCAACTGGAAGAACAAATGCAGGGATTAGGAGCAGCATCCGAGGCGTCTTTTGACTTCGTCAACCGCTGGCAGGAAGGCGCTTCAACACTGAATACGCTGAAGGAAGCACAATCGAAACCGATCTCGCCCGAGACTTTAGCTCAACTGCGCCAACTGGAAGAAGAAGGCCAAAATCAGGCCGATGCCTGGGCCACTCAGCTGTTGCAGGCAGAACAAACCTTTCGGGAAGCCAGAGAGCTGCTGGAGTGATCTTTAGAGATGCTACCATAACGTATCTAAAGTGCTGATTGGTAAGGCAAAGACCACTCCAAACATAGTCTCAGCCATTATCAACCCCACAAGTCTGCCATAGAATAAGGGCTGCCCTCCATGGCCCAGAAGCTCCCATCTACAAAGCGGTACTCCGGCCCTATTTGAGCAATAAACTGCAGGTCTTCTACGCTCAGCTCTACCTCGGCGGATTTTAGGTTTTCCTGAATCCGACCTGCATTTGTCGATTTGGGGATGACCGCTGTGCCCCGGTGCACGGCCCAACTAATGAGCACCTGCCCCGGCGTACAGTCCCGTTTATCGGCCACCCGCTTTACAGCCGGATGCTCTAACAACAAGGGCTCATCGTCTTTTTTAATAGCGGAGGAACGATCTTTGGAGCCCAGTGGGGAGTAAGCCGTTAGATGGACGCCCAGGTCCCGGCAGCCATCGAGCAGATCGCTCTGTGGTAAGAAAGGATGCAACTCTACCTGATTCATTTCAGGTTGGATCCGGCTATTATTCACCAGGTGCTTTACACGTTCCAGGTTAAAGTTGGAGACACCGATATGTCGGGCTAACCCTTCATCTACAGCAGCTTCCATTCCCTGCCAGGTCTCCGTAACCGGCACCTCTTCCAGGCTTAAAAAGTCATCACCATCCTTAGGAAACATCACACCTTCTTTAAGCGCCACCGGCCAGTGAACCAGAAAAAGGTCGAGGTAATCCAGCTTAAGATCGTTGAGCGTCTTTTTTAATGCCGGTATGACCTCTTTTTTACGATGTGCATCATTCCAGAGCTTGGAAGTGACCCAAAGGTCTTCCCGCTTCAATACCCCCTGGCTTATCGCATCCCGGATGGCGTTCCCAACCTCGGCTTCATTTCCATAGATTGGCGCGCAGTCTATGTGCCGGTAGCCGGTTTTTAGCGCAGTGAGCACGGCATCGTAAACTTCACCAGGCTTGGATTTCCATGTGCCCAGTCCAATGATGGGCATCTTATCGTTTTGAGAGAAAGTAAGTGTCTTCATACTAGTGACAACCTCCAACGACCGGGGAATGTTTGTCCGCTTTAGTAATCCGTCTTGATTGTTTGGTCGAAGGGCACTTTGAACTGATAGGCAATATTCTCATCGAGGTCATCACTGAGCACATCCACTCCATAACGCACCTTGCGCGGGTCATCGTACACCAGCGTCCCGAACATACGGTCCCAGAAAGAAAAGATATTTCCGTAGTTGGAGTCTGTCCAGGGGCGCTCGAAGTGGTGATGGAACTTATGCATATTCGGCGTAATGAAGACCATACTTAGTGGCTTGTCCAGCCAGGCTGGTACCGTAACGTTGGCATGCGTGATATAAGTAAAGAGAATGGTAGCAATCCGGTAGAAGAGATAAAAAGCCAACGGAATACCGAATACCACTACCCCGAACAGCGCAAATACCTCCCGGATAACATAGTCGCCCGGATGATGCCGCGTACCTGTGGTAGCATCCACCTTGGTGTCGCTATGGTGCACCAGGTGGAACTTCCACATCCACTTTACCTTATGCAGCAGGTAGTGTGCCAGGTACTGAGCGACCAGGTCAAGTAGCATTACTGCAAGGATCAATTCTGCCCAGACCGGAAGATTGAGCCAATACAGGAGGCCAAATTCGTACTGAGCCCCCCAAATGAAAACTCCAGCTGTAGCGGCGGTAAAGAGCAGATTGATCACCAGAGAGGTACTTAAAAAGATCAAGTTGACCCCAGCGTGCTTCCACTTCCTGTAGCTGAGGGTCACCAAAGGTATTGCTCCTTCCAGCACCCAGCTGATGGATAAACAAACGAAGACCCAAGCCAACTTTTGCCAGGCAGGCATCGTTTCGAAAAAAGTGAGAAAAGCTTCCATAGTTTACCGGTTTATATTGGGAACTTGTATAAAAATAGTAAAACCAACAATCATATGGATATATATTGAAGATAAATTAGTTGATCCAAACCGATCCACCCATTCCTTATACCTGTAAAATGCCAAAGACCCGGCGCAGCTGTTGCTGCGACCGGGTCAAAGCTAATTCACAATAAAACAGTTTCTAATCTAAAGTTCTGTGCACCAATGACATGCTGCGCACTGTACTCACTGGCTTTACGGATATCCAAAATATTCATACCCGCTTCATCAAAGCGCTCAGCAAAATCGGTAGCAGTCACCTCTTCGATGGTGTCCACCTCCTCACCAGCTGCTGTCCAGGCTGCAAAGCTGCCTTCCAGATAACCTATTGGGTTATCGTACCCTACGCGGGCCAGGCGGGTAACAATCTCTTTCTCCCGGCCTTTGTCGGCAACAAACAGGATAGGGATTTGCAGATCTGTGATCAGCGCACCCACCCACATGGCGAAGTTGTCGCGGGTAATAGGTGTAGGATCATTCTTTCCTGATTCCAGGAAAAAAAATACCAACAGAGGCTGCTCAGTGGCAGCGGTTGCGGTACTTGCTAATAATAGGTTGTATTTCGATTACAATTACAAAGTAAAGGGCTTTGAAAAGGGAAGTTTGTGATCCAGATCAAATAACCTGGTGACTTTTGTCAGCTGAGCGGTGATAAAAGTCAGCACACCGGACAAAAAAAAACCGCCGGGCAGCGGTGGTAAGGTGACAATAGAATGTTGCTGCCCGGCGTAAGAGGCAAAGGTTTAAAATTACTGAGAAGCTCCGTATGCAGAGCTGATGAATGTAATGGCCTTTGCCTTAGCGCTGTTTCAAATCAATGGTGATTCGTAACTTGCTCTTTGTATTTCAACATTTGACGCTTTACTTTATTCGAGGCACCTGCAATCGCTTTTTCGAATGCATCGCTGTGGTCTTCGGCGAAAAAGGTGTACCCTGGTATGGTCAAACGTATTTCTGCAATTTGATCTTCAGCGTGGCGGTGGCGCTTCTCCCCGATTTTGAGGTACACCTCTGCTTCTGTGATCTGATCTGAATAATTGGCTAGTTTGCTGACTTTCTCTTCAATCACCTCACTCAGGTATTCGTTTACCGGAAAGGTGGCGTTCACTTGTACTTTCATAAAGTTCGATTTTCTAGTTCGGTTAGAGTTGGTTCCTTCGGACAGCATCAGGGCTGCAAGTCGTCTTTTCTAGAGTGTTTGGTGGATTCCAATTTTGATGAATTAATACTACTAAGGTAGGTTTCAGTATAAGGAAGCGCATTGATAAAGATCAGTTGCAGTAGTTGATCCTTATCACTACCTTTATAGCAGCCTGAGAATCAGACTATATAGAAATGCACAACTATGAGATGGCTATTAACTTTCATTTGGCTCCTGCTCTCCGGGGCTGTATTGGCGCAAAACCTGGGTGGCCAATGGGAAGGCTATCTATCCCAAGAGGGCAAAACCGACACCTTTAGCTACCGGATACAATTGCAGCAGTCGGGCAGCTCACTTAGTGGAGACGCTTACTCGGCCACTTCTGATCAACAGCACCACGCTCGTTTTGTACTTACCGGCTACTGGGACGGTCAACAACTTGTTTTGCAGGAAGTAGAGCAAACAGAGCCTGCCTCTCCTTCCTGGTGCATCAAATACGCGACCCTCCAACTCGGAGCCCAATCTGGCATACCTACCCTCTCTGGCCCCTGGCGTGCCGACGGCTGTACGGCCGGTCAAATGTTCCTGAAACGGCCCACCAAAACGGTAACGGATACAGTGGTCAGAGAGGTCAAGCCAACGATTGCCGGTAAGTGGACCGGCGCGCTTTCCCAATCAGACCGCGATTATGGCTTTTACTTTGAAGTCGACCTGGGGCCCCGCGGGCTGGGCGGATCCTATATTGTTTCGGAAGGTAATGGGGGCAGTGCTCATATAGACCTGGAGTACACTTATGATTCAGCAGCTAACCAACTCCATTTTCAGGAGGGGGCTGTGATTAAAAAGGAAGACCCTGCCTGGCCGTGGTGTATCAAATCTGGTGATTTGACTTACCGGCGGGAAGGCAGCCGCCTTGTTTTGGAAGGCACCTGGGAAGGGCATATCGAAGGTTATGACATGGCATCCGGCCCGTGTGCCAGTGGAACCCTTTACCTGGAGAAGCCCGTACTCACTCAGGAGATTGTACAGACCCGGCAAGCTATTGCTGAGCCGTACCAGGAAGAAAACCAGCGCCAGATCAAGGTACAGCGCGTATTGGAAGTCAGCAGCCCGAATATTCGTATCAAAATCTGGGATAATGGCACCGTTGATGGCGATATAGCGACCCTCTATCTCAATGGGAAGCGCATTCTCAATCAGCACCGGGTATCCAAACGCCGCATCGGTATTCCGGTTACTTTGTCCCAAACCAATAACTTCCTGGTCCTCCACGCCGATGACCTTGGCGATATCCGACCAAACACAGTGGCCGTCTCGATAGATGACGGGGAACGGGAACAGGTGATCATTGTAAGCTCCAACCTGGAAGAGAGCGGAGCGGTCATGATCAAGCAGTTCAAGGTGGACTAATCCTCCGGTTGCTTTTCTCCGCTAAACTGCCCGTTGGGCTGAATCAGGGTGATTTTGTAAACCTGGTCTTCGTCATTTTGCTGAAAAAGCGCCGTATAACCCTCTAACCCCTTCAGCGCAAATTTTTGACCGCTTTCGTAAACCAAAGTGTAGGTAGGCTGTCCGGGCACTTCCATTTTCAGCGTTTCTCCTTCCAGCTTCACGATTACAGGTTGCACCCCCATTACTAAATAGGTACCAGTATAGCCTTCAAGCTCATCCGGAGTAAATTTCTTTGGCTCCGGTTTGCGGTCAAGCGCGATAGCTGGCAGCGAGGGCTCCAGTTTTACTTCAATTTGGCTGACAGCCCCATCCAGGTCTGTCAGAAACTGTACCTTGGTCTCTCCCAACATTGGATCATCGTTGTAGAAGACATCGTAGTGGTAGTGGCCCAGTGGCAGTAGCTCCGGGGCAGCTACTAACTTCAGGTACAAGCTGTCGCCTTTCCGGCTGATCACAATATCATCGTAACCTGGGTGGCTGAAGGTCCCGGTATAGGCTTGCAGCTCATGCGAAGGAGACGTACCCTGCTGTCGCACTACGTCTTCTTCTTCGCTCATGCTCGCCTCTTCCTGCTTTTCCCGCCTCTTTAAGGCTTCGCCATTCCAGTCCCGGATTTCGCTATCGGTCAGTAGGTCCAGTACGTAGTTGCGTAGAATACCCGGTACAGGTTTACCATTCAGATTAGTCAGTACAACAACACCGATGGAATCGCCGGGCAGTAAAGCTACATCGGCAGAAAAGCCATCGATATTGCCACCGTGGGCAACCAGCTTACGCCCCTTGTGATTGCTCAGGAACCAGCCAAGACCATAGGAAACCGGAGCCTCCCCGTTGTCATAACCTAAGGCACTGCCCCACCCACCGGGTACGGTCATAGCGGGAGCCATGACTTCCGTAACGGAACTACCTGAAAAAACCTGCTCCCCCATGTAGTTCCCGCCATTGAGTAGCGCCAACACCCAGGCCGCCATTTCCTTCGGCGAGGCATTGATGGAACCAGCTGGCCCAATGGCATTGATATTGCGGTAAGGCATAGGTGTGACTCGTCCGTCTTCTTTTTGCTCGTAAGGCAGCGCAGCATCAGCGTCCTTAGCCATTTGACCGACCTCAAAATTAGCACGCTCCATACCCAAAGGCTTGAAAATGCGCTGCTGCACTTGCTGCTCCCAGGTGGAATTCGTGACTTCTCCAACCAGGTGCCCCGCCGTCATGAACATAAGGTTCTGATATTGAAAGGCTTCCCGAAACCCCATGCTGGGCTCGAGGTACTGCAGCCGCTCCAACAGCTTAGTACGGCTCGCTGCTGACCCATACCAAGACAGGTCATGCCTGGGCAGACCGGAGCGGTGGCAGAGCAAGTCACGGACGGTGAGGTGGTGCGTCACATAATCATCATACATACGGAATTCCGGCAGGTAATCCAGGACAGGAGCATCCAGCTCGATTGCCCCTTCCTCCACTTGCTGCAAAACAGATATGCCTGTGAAAGCTTTAGAGGAGGAACCAATAGCAAAGAGGGTATTGGGCGTGACTGGTGCTCCGCTTTCGAGGTCACGCTGACCGTAGCCCTTCACGTAGACCACTTTGTCGTTTTGAACGATCCCGATCCCGATACCCGGTACTTTCCAGTCTTCCAGCAAATGGTTGGCGAAAGCGTCTATCTGTTGCGCCTGCTGTTGGGGCAACTGTCCCCACACGCTATGCCCGGCGATAAACGCCAGTAAGAGTAAAAATCCTTGTCTGATCCGCATACTTTCCGCTTTGATGTGTACTCAAGGTACTCAAAATTGGAACCAGAGGTTTCTTTAATAGAAGAACACTTGCGGAACTTCGATCAGTTTCTGCAAAATGGGCATAAAAAATCCGGTCAACTGCATACACTGCAATTGACCGGATAATATGGAGTCAGCAAAACGCTGAAAGTAATTACTTGGCGCGTGCGCGCTCCTTGATACGAGCTTTCTTACCCACGAGGTTACGCAGGTAGTACAGCTTGGAACGGCGTACTTTACCGCGCTTCAGTACTTTAATATCAACAATATTAGGTGAAACGATCGGGAGGATACGTTCTACACCAATGCCGCTGGAGGTCTTCCGAACGGTGAACATCAGGTTGCTGCCATGGCCTTTGATCTTAATCACATCGCCACGGAAATCCTGGATTCGTTCTTTATCGCCCTCTATAATTTTGTAGCTTACTACAATATTATCACCGGGGCGGAAGGTTGGAAATTCTTTCTTTTCCAACAACTGTTCTTCTACAAACTTGATAGCGTCCATCGTACTTCTATTTGAGTATTGTCAGGGTCCTTCAATTAGACGTGCAAAGGTAAATTAATATTTTTGAAAATCCTAAGCATTAAAGGGATTAAAAACCAACTGAAGGATTGGAGCGAGGATGCAATACCCAACCAAGAGGAATAAATCCCATTCGCAGTTGCCAACCCGGTCTGATCCGCTATATTTGCGCTGCGAAAATAGCTGCAAAAATTATGGATGTTAAGATCACGGTAGTAGACCGGCAGGGAACAGTTCACGAGCTTGATGCCCCCACCGACATGAATATGAACCTCATGGAGGTCTGCAAAGCGTATGAACTGCCCGTAAAGGGCACCTGTGGAGGCATGGCGCTTTGCTCGACCTGCCATGTTTATGTGGAAAGCGAACACGAGCTGCCCGAAATGGGCGAAGACGAAGAGAATATGCTCGACCAGGCATTCTTTGTGGAAGATAACTCCCGCCTGGGCTGCCAGCTCCGGCTCACTCCCGATCTCAATGGGCTAAAGGTACAATTAGCACCTGAAGACGAAGAAGCCTAGTGCGAATGGCCTGATGGCTTTTTCACGTTTGCTCCTTTTCTGCTGCTGGGCTTAGAATTGTCAGGCATTTGCGAGTCAATCGACTCGTACACGAGTGTGTATAACAAATTGCAAAAAGTGCCGCCCTTACAGGGCTTAAACCAACGGTCATTAAGTTCCTGGGGCGTTGCCCCAGTCAATTATCTATCACTCCTTCGGAGTTTGGCAAGCATTTAGAGTATGTTTGGAGGTGATTTACCCGTGAAAAGCAGTGATTTATGGTTCTGGCTAGCGGTTTTGAAGGGAGTTTAGCGGGCTAAATGACTGCCAAAACCGGGCGCCATAGCCTGCCCTGCAGCATTGCGGGGGTTCATAAATCGCTGATTTGCAACGTAAAGGTTGCTCCAAACATACTCTTAGCCGTTTGACCGTTCAATTTGTTAAACGCACGTACACTAGGGCAAACGCACCAAATAAGTTTTTTATGAAACCGGGCGAAAAGACGCCGAAGCGAGTCGATTTTGACTGGGCTTTGCCTCAAGCCAGCTGATCTTCATTTTGGCATTGCCCCAAAACGAAGCAAAAACGCTAGAAATTCGCAAACTCCTCCGTCGAACATGCAATTTCGGCAGCCGCCACCCAATTTAACGTGTTCCGTGGCGTGTTCTCATTTTGATGCGTTTGCCCTGAAAAGAGAAAGTTAATACGGACAGCAAGGTCTTTTATTAGTAGTTTGATGCCTAAAATTCTTCCTCTTGAAATTTATGTAGTCATATATCCTATGAAGACAAGTTTTGAATACTTCCACGACAGAAATGGAGAACGTATCGTAAAATATTTGGGGAGAACAGATCATCTCTCGGATGATCTGTTACTAATTTTAAATTATCTTGGTATCAACTATGATGGTAAAATACCGCATTCAAACAAAACGCAACATCGTACATGGCGGGAACACGTGAGATGGAAGCCCATAAGAAGTTATTTAGTAAAAAAATATCAACGTGACATTGAGTTGTATCGTGAGATTGAACGGAGTATGAAAGGTCTCGAGGAACGGGAAAGTGATAATTCGTGATATACAGTGCAAGAATGTTGTAATGTGACTTATAGTGATAGATAGTATCATTAAATACCTCTCCAACTTCCCCGGCGGGCGTACCTTGCGGCGGGCGAGCGGGAGCTGTGCGATGAGGCTGCCATGGAGCGCTACGGTACAATTGCTCAGGTCTATGCCCAACAGCAATGGCACTATGACCACCCCGACCAGCCCGTGCCCGGGCGCATCGTCAGCCTGCACAAGCCTTATATCCGGACAATCGTCAGAGGGAAGGAGAACAATCGCACAGAGTTTGGCGCCAAGGTAAACACCTGGCAAGCCGGGGGGCTGAACTTCATAGAACACTTCAGCTTCGAAGCTTTCCACGAAGGTGTGAGGCTCAAAGAAGCTATTGCCTTCCACCGCAAGCACTTTGGGCAACTGGACAAACTGGCCGCAGACGCAATATATGCCACGAACGGCAACCGCTCGTACTGCTCGGAAGAAGGCATCAGCACAAGCTTTAAGCCCAAAGGCAGGCGCACTACAGAGCTGGAAGGGAGCTATGGCAACGACAAAAACAACTACCGCTTGCGCAAGATCAAGGCCCGCAATGAGCATACCGAAATAGCGTGGATCTTCTTTAGGATGATGACCGCTAATGCGATGAAGGTGGCAAGGCGCAAGCATAAAAGGCTCAGCCGCAGCAGGAAAGTCCGCGCAGCCTAGGGCAACAGTATGATTAAGCCAAGGACGGACAAGATATCTCGCATCCTAAGGAAGTAGCCTGAGGATGCCCTCAAACTCTTGGGCTCCAACCTGGCAAAACAGCCAAAAGCCAAGGTTCAGCCCTCACAAAGATGCAGCCGCGCAAAAGAAATCTCGGATTAGCCTGGACAATAAGACCGCAGCAGCCAAATTTTGTTCTGATCAGGGCTTCTTAAAGTAATTTTCAGGGTAGACCCTAAGTAAAACTAATTTGCTCTTCGCATCTATAATAGACAAGGTGTTTTCCTTCTGGCCTTAAGAAATTCAAACAAATTTAATCACAAAACTATAAATGGATAAACGAGAAATTTTACAAGCATTACGTCCCTACACCAATTGCCATCGACCTACAGAAAAACCTAATGCTTTTATCTTCTCAATGCCGCGAAGCGGTTCTACTTGGCTACAGGAATTAATCTGGACCCAACCCGGGTTTAAATATTGTAATGAGCCTCTTAACTTGAAAGGAAATTTTCTACAAAAAAGATCTGCCATCAGTGGATTTGAAGAACTTTACCGTCCGTCCTCTCGAGACAAAGTAGTTGATTACTTACGACTGTTTTGTATAGGGAAACATCATTTTCTAGACCCCAGCCCCCTAAAAAAATACTACCGCCCAATTACTAATAGAATAGTCTTCAAAATCATTCATGGGGGAGAAATTTTCATAAACGACATCGCGGAAAAGTGTAATGGAAAAGTAATTTTCCTGATTCGGCATCCTATTGCTGTCAGTTTGTCGCGAAAGGTTTTACCCAGGCTAAACGTACTCTGCTCAGCGCAAATATTGCAACAATTTAGTCCTTCCCAACAACAACTCGCTCGAAAAATCCAAGCTGAAGGTACTTTTCTGGAAAAAGGAGTGCTCTCCTGGTGTATCCAAAATCAGCTCGCTCTTTGGCAAAGAAACCCCGATTGGTTGGTCATTACTTATGAACAATTAACCGTGGAACCTAAACCCATTATTGATGCCTTGGTGGAACAGCTCGGGCTATCACATCCAGAACGTATCTGGCAGCAATTGAATATACCCTCAGCAGTCACAGTACAGTCGGAGCAAAAAGCTGTGGAAATGATGGCAGGTGAACAGCAACAAAGACGTTTATTAATTGAGCGATGGCGTGAAAAAGTCTTACCGGAGGAAGCTAGCCACTTAATGCAAATTGTAGCTGATTTTGAACTTGACGTGTATACCGATAATAATTCCTATCCGGAACCAAGTTGGCTATTATCATAATTCATTCGATTGGGGTTCGCTCACTTTGTAAAGTGGGCATCCTCATTGCTTAGCAAACCTTATACTGATTAATATTAACCCACGTGGTTAGAAAAATAGCCCACAAAGTCGCTAAATGGTACGTCAAAAAGCGGGCTTGGCGCACTGATCGCAAAATTCTTATTATCGAATCAGACGATTGGGGATCCATAAGAATGCCAAGCAATCGAGTAGCCCAATCGCTTGCCATAGATAACCCCAAAATAGCACAAGTCCCACACTGCCGCTATGATACCTTAGCCAATGCAGATGACCTAACCGCCCTGTTCGATACCCTTACCCAGTTCAAAGATAAAAATGGGCAACACCCCGTTATCACAGCCAACACCCTCGTAGCCAACCCTGACTTTGAGAAAATCAAAAATTGCGCATATGAAAGGTACCATTATGAGCCCTTTCACAAAACCATCAAACGGCAACCCTCAGGAGAGACCGTGCTTCAGCTCTGGGCGCAAGGTCAGGCATCCGGTCTGTTCGTACCACAGCTTCATGGCAGGGAACATGTACACGCCTTGGCTTGGTTGGCAGAGCTGCGAGCTGGCAACCAAGCTCTATTAAATGCTTTTGAACACGGTATTTGGGGGGTCCCCTATCAAGCGCTAACCACGCAACGACGCCATAACCTGCAAGCATCGCTTGACGTCTATGGACTAACAGGTGAAGAACAATTTCAAGCGGACTGGCTAAGGGAAGGGGCTACCCTATTTGCCAAGTACTTTGGTTATCCTTCGGCTACCTTCATACCACCTGCCTATATATGGCACAAACGCATTTTACCCTTGCTGCCTGCCTTAGGTATTAAGGCGATACAGGGGATTCCATTACAGTACCAGCCCCGGCTGCACAGAAAAGCCGGCTACCAAAAGCGGCTCCGCTATACCGGTCAGTCCGCCGGGCATGGAATGCGCTACCTGGTGCGAAACGTCTTTTTCGAGCCTTCCTCGCATCCCCAAATAGATTGGGTTAGCGAAACCCTGTCGGGCATACAACGGTCTTTTGACAATCGTCAGCCTGCTATAATCGGCAGCCATCGCCTTAACTATATTGGTGCATTGGACGAAGATAACCGAACCCGAAATTTGGATATGCTGCAGAACATCTTGGTACAGGTGGTTAAACGGTGGCCTGAGATTGAGTTTATTTCTTCCGCAGATGTATTAAGCATATTTAAAAGCAATAAAGCACTCAATCAATAAGTATTTACCTAACTTCCAAATAGTAGTGCTCAGAAATTCGATATAACAAGCCTAGGCAACATTTTAGATAATAGAACCCATGAGGTAACACTCTTTAGAGATCGACCAGGTGTAAAGCCTTTGTACCTTTATCAAACTGACGATTTAGTGCTCTTTGGGTCGGAGTTAAAAGCCTTGATGGCGCATCCGAGGTTCAAGAAGAAAGTTAATCACAATGTTTTGCCAGAGTATCTAAATTATGGATATATACCTGGACCACAATCTATCTTCAAGAATACCGAGAAAATAAGACCGGCTCACGTTGTCGTTTTAAATACGGCAAC
>Ga0307981_1000629_pt1 | contig 34329 bp, 63 predicted proteins | sample OrgLakmetagen987_FD_201849 | JGI IMG/M metagenome (GOLD analysis project Ga0307981, IMG submission 201849) | Saline water microbial communities from Organic Lake, Antarctica - #987 | ecosystem: Environmental > Aquatic > Non-marine Saline and Alkaline > Saline | place: Antarctica: Organic Lake... | reverse complement strand
TTCTGGTAGAAGTCTTTCCGTCACGTTCTTGGTTCTCCTGGATTCTTTCGTGGTAAGGATGAGTCTCTGTCGGGAGCCAGTTTTGGATTACAGAGCTACCCAAGTAAGCTTCTCTGGTGAGTTCGTCACCATAGTAGATCGGGGCCAGTGCGTTGTTTTGCATGTGTATTAGTAGATAGTATTAAGATTGAAATGTCCAATCTCGTGTTGGTAAATAGCCGCCTCTAGATCTTCAATGTCCAGGTATCGTCTATCTAGTAAGTCGATAGATTCGTTGTCTACATGGGAAATAAAACAGGACACCTTGATACGTCTATAGCGAATAACTTTTTTAACACCTCTGAACGAATAGCTCATACAGCCTTCTTTGTGTGTATATAATTCGTCTTTTTGTACGATTATAGGATTACATATAATCGTTCCGTCTTTTTTTACAAAGAACCTAAGCGGGTCATTTGCTTCTATCTGAACATGAGCCATTGCTACGGCACCGAAATAAACTCCATGCTTCTCGAAGCAAATTCTATGTAGTTCTTTTGCGTCAGCCATGACCCTTTGTAGGTCTTCTTTTAGGACTGATCTAGAGTGCTTTTTAGGGTGTCGAGGTAATATCTGTTTCATAGCTTAAAAGTTTTAGTAACTCCAGTATTCATTCTTAGTATAGACATATATTTCGTTTTGGGGTCGTAAGTTATAACGAGGGCGTCAATGCCGTGTCTACCAGCTCCAAAACCATCAAAAGCCAGTTTTCCGATGGTGGCATCCGACATCTTCCAGGAAGCCCTTCCTCTGACAGCTTTGTTAAGCTCTCGTTTCTGGTGAACCTCCTCTTTGTTGCCCTTGATTTTAATTTCATAGGCATAAGCCGGAATCCAGTTCTCCATGAGCCACTTCTCAATTCTTGGGGTGATAGCCGCTTCTCTTTTTTTAAGGACTCGTGGTAGGTTTGGAAGGTCGGTTGAGATTTCTAGTCCAGTCATTTGGATATGAATAACCCCTGATTATATTCGCCCGCCATTCCTTCTAGTTTAATCATTTCTCCTGAAATATTTATACTGGACACTTTGAATCCAAGGTCTTTATCGTGGTTAAAAGAGACAACATCTCCGACTCTTATTCGTCCATTCTCTGTAACCGAAGTGTCTTCGTCCATCTGTTATTTAATTAAAAAATCTTCTCCTTTCTCGATCGCCTTAAATACGGTCTTGTCTTTGTCGCCCGCAAGGAGCCAGTAATACCAATTTGATTTAAGGTTATTAATCCTCTGGACTCGCGCTCGACTTTGGACATCTGCAATTTTTCTCCAGGACTGGCTCGCGTAGATAACGCAAGTGAAGTCCGGTAACTCGTAGCCCTCAGAAATATCGGCCTGTACGACAAAGAAACATTCCGAATCCTCTTGTGCCTGCTTTATAACAGCGCCTTGGTCTTTCGTGCTTCCGTTCATAACGTAAACCTGACGATCTCCTTTGAGGGCTTTTTCAATAGCTTCGATCTGTTCTCGGTATTTAGCGAAGATAACCACCTTACTGTGACCAGCAGATAATTCCTTTATCTTCGCAATCTTAGCTTTCACCTGTTCGAGTCGGTGCTGTGCATACCAGACACCAACATCGCTATCGTGATCTGGGTTCTCTGGCTGAAAGTCGATCATTTCTTGTTCTGACTTTGTGGGCTTCAAATAGACAATCTCTTCGTGCTGCTCAGGGGTATGATCAACAACATCTGCCATCGTCGCATTATAGCAATGCTTTTCCACTAACTGCCTCGCCATTGGTCGCCAGTCTGATTTTGGGAACCAAGCATACCTTCCTTTCATAAAGGCTCGTTTTTCTAACTTGTAGAAGTGATTCCTGAATTTCTTATGGTCGATATACTTACCAGAGAAGGTAAGTAGTGTGTGAATGTTCCAGGGCTGGCTAGAGATAGGTGTAGCAGTGAGGCCCAAGAAATGCTTGGTGTTACTACTCTTTATCCATTCATACACCTTAGAACTAATCTGGCTGCGTTGTTTTGTGAATAAAGGACTGTTTGCAGCGTGACATTCATCGAATACCATTACTTGATACTTATTTAGGTCGATTTTTTTAAATTCCTCCTTTGTAAGTACGTCAGTGTTAGCAGAGAATTTTACATCTTCTACCCATCGAGCTTTGATAGTCTTTGGGCAAACAACAATAGTTTTTAAGTGCTTCCTCTCTATTAGCCACTTAATCGCAGTCAAAGTTTTACCGGTCCCTGCCCCGAAGCACACCAGAGCTTTATCGGGATTATCATCTAAGAATCGTTTCTGGTGTGGGTATAATTCCATGATTACAAGTCCAATAAATCATCCGCTGTTGCCTTTTCTTTTGAAAAATCATCAATAGCGGTGTAGTCAGGATGAATCATAAAGGCTCCAGATTTATCTTTTTTAGCGATAATGCTTTGGTCCTTATATGAAAAACTAGATTTCTCGCTTTTCTTCTTACCGAGATTTTCGATCTTAACAACAGCTCCCAAAGGGAGTTCTGATAATTTAGAACCGTTTACATTCAAGAAATCCTTTCCTACATAGTTCGTGAAGATTTTGTATTCTCCCCCTGCCACTATTTCATTGGCCACAGCATCACCAGTAGCCGTTCCATCTTCAGATTTATGGTCTACATTCTTGTCGCCAATAGCAATAAGACTGAAAACCTTAGTTCCCCATGTCTTGCCTCCCATGCCGTTGTCCTTTTCTTCTGCTAACTGGTTATCATTAACCGAGTTAATGAATCCGATAAATACATCTGCTTTTTTGAATTGTCGGATTGTTGGTAGCGACTTTACTTCAACCTCTTCTTGTCCGTCGAAATCTGTGAAATCGTTTGTCATTGTTTTTAAAGTTTAATAATTATTTGCTGAAACCGTCTTGGTAATACTTTACATCTTATAAGGGTTTAATTAAATGCTAGCTTAGCCTCTACTTGTTTAACCTTTTCTTCAAACATCTTTAGTCGAACTTTCGCCAGGGCTATGTCGTCCTCCAATTCCTCTCTAGTAACGACACTAATTATATTCTTTTTGAGATTACTTCTCTCGTCATGTGACATAAAGTACACTTTTTCGATAGTGTCGATAACAACAAAGTTATGAACTACTTGCCAGTAGTATTCGCTAGGAATCTTGTTAGTGAACAGCTTCTCAGTATCCTGATAAGCCTGAATACCTAACAAGTGACAAACATACTTCAAATGAGTATCTGAGTTAGGATTCTTGTATTCAGCAGACGCAATAATCACCCCTTCTTCGTTATAAATGACCCCATCAGGAGACAGCCCCACCATTTCAAATTCTTCAGATTTTATGAACCCAACATTGGAGACAGTCAGACCACTACTTATCTCAAAGTGATCTTGTGTGTTCTCTTCTTCCTCGTTACCTCTTTCCATGATAGCACTTTTCCCAGCGCTATCTTTTCGCAGTCCGGTGTCGCGCTCTGCGACTATCGAGAACAACATCTTGTCCATAGCTCCTAATCCTCCTGCCGTAGTCAGTTTCCCGGTTAATGACGACAAAGAAGTCCCCCCAACCATGCCCAACTTCAGCTCCAGCCATTCCTCGGTCCCTTGTTTGATCTTGTCGTAAATAATCATATTAAAATGTTTTAGAAGCTATCATTACTGGCTTTGTCCAGATCTCGTAAGTATCATTTCCAATAGACCTAATCTCCATAGAGTTTTCATTGAATTTGTTATCCTTCTTAAAGGATTTGTAATTGGCATCTAGAGCTAATTCTTTTTGCCTCGCCTCTTCCTTTTTGCGAGCATTTTCTACTTCGAGTTCTTGCCGGGCCTTATCTTCTAGTGCACTCTTTTTCTCCTGAGCAAGTTTATCAATCCCCGCCTGGATAATTGCCTTCTTCTCATTATCTGCAGCAATGATCGCATCGGCCTTAGCTGCTTCTGCTTTTCTTTTTGCATCAGCCTTATCTTTTTTAGCCTTATCAATTATAGCTTGTTTTTCTTGCTCCGCTGCGATAAGAGCAAGCCTAGAGCGTTCTTTTTCTGCTGCGATTTCTTCGTTCTTACTTTTTTCTGCAGCCTGTTCTGCCTCGATCCTCATTTGATCCTCCTTTATTTTTACTGCTTCCGCGACGAGATAAGCTTCCTGTTTAACCATTCTCAATTTCTCGAAATCATTATCGTTTAGCTCTAATAATTCATTGTCAGGAACCACTGCATCTAATTTCGATAACTCGTCTTTCCTAAATGGAAGAAGCTTCTTTCTTTCCTCCTTTGCCGCCTCTAGTTCTGCCCTAGTGATACACACAGTTAGACGATCCTCCTCTCCCTCCATTACCTCAGTTATCTCTCTTTGGGCTATAAGATTCAGTCTGTTATGTTCAGTATGCTTATCACGATCATCCTTAAAAGCTCTTTTTATAGTCTCTCTATTAGTCACATAGCCCTTGCGAATTTTCTTAACAGAGGCTACCTCAGCCTCATCGAAAGGATTCGAGATAGACACAGACTGAGTCACCTTGACCTGCTCGGCAAATACCGCCTTAAGCTTATCAATACTACTGATATCACTAATAGCAATATCCTCTTTTTTCACGATTGTTACTGATGTTGTCATGTTATTATTTAATTATTTTTACTTTACGCCCTAACTCTTTTTCTAATTCCGCCATTGTTAGTTCTTCTGGTTGTTCTTCTTGCTTTAAGGTGAAGTCTTCTCTGATTTCTTGAATTGTGTAACCGCCACCACATTCAGTAAAACTATCTTCACCACTAAGGAAGTAAACTCCCCCACAAATAGTTAGTACTTTTTTTTCATAACTTTTGTCAAAAACAGCTTTACTCACTAAAATATCCCCAACCTCTAAATTATCGAGGGTTTTTTCTTTTAGTTTAAGGGAGACAGCATCATAAGAGGCCTGTATATCATCCTCAGGTAGACACACTGCGCATTTGATTGCACTGTAGCCGAACCACTCAGGATTAGGAATTGCCTCCCCGTTATTATAACAGATCATCGTATCATCATCCTCATCAATCAATATCCGCGCATCGTCAATAAACTTGCCTTCAATCTCGCACGTTACCCGATCTCCATGCTTGAATTTTGTCATATTATTTAGTTGTTATCTGATTGTTTTTAAATGCTGCCATCACCACCTGAACTCTCCTTAGGGCCGGAGCCGTTTCTTCCCAAAGCTTTGTTTTAGCCTCCCTGGAATCACATCCCTCTATAGCCGCTACCAACAAGGGGATCTCCTTTTCAAATCGCTCTTCATCTAGCCTTGCCCTTTCTACCATCAGGCTATCGACCTGCTTGTTTACTATGCCCATAGCAATATTGTTTAGCTCGCTAGCTGCATTGTCGTCACCAATGCCCACTTCAGCCTTCAGGGACACATGAACATTAACTGGTTCGTACTGCTGAAACTGAATGGTTCGCCCGAATGATGCCGTTATTTCTGTTACTTTCATTTCAATAAGGATTCGGCATTTATTAATTTCGTATTAAAAGGAAAGAACGACAAGGCATTTGCCTCTGGGTCCATTTTTAAAACCTGTGCAACGAAGGGTATAAAATTACTAATCAATGGCTCAGAAGAACCAGATAGCCATGTATTTAAATTTCTGGCATCTATCTCTGCCCTTCGGCAAAACTCCAATTTGCTCATCTTGTGTCTCGATAGCCATTCTTCAAATTTCATTGTTTTTATTGGTTATAAATCTATCATACTCATTACTTCTCCTAGGTCAATCTTTTCCTAGCAAGTCGTCCACTTCCTTGAGACAGGTCCTGATCACTCTCTTTTGTGCCTCGCTCGAAAATGGTTCTTCCTTTTGAATTGATTCCCTCCCCACTAATAGGGTTTCTCTTTGTGCTGCTGTTAGCGAGAGAATAATTCCTGATCGCAAACTCTGCATCAAACCCTGGACTTCCTGCAAATGGGACCCAAAATTGGTTTGTCCTATTTCCGACTTCAGATCCTGCTTTAACGTCTTCTCCATGACCGCCAATACTTTTAATATCATTATTATCTTCATTAAAAAATTCAGAGGCAATTACGAACAACAGGCAACAAGCAGCGTGGGCCAGGTGATGATAACCACTATCAGGATCTTTTCTTTCTCCTGACTTCCAATCCCAAACGTGTCGCTGCATCGCATCGAAATACCTCAATGGGATATCCTCTATCTTTTTCCAGTTATCAGGACTGTACTTCTTTGCACCGAAAGTAAGAACTTTCACAATCTCCAGTAGCGCTCTTGGGGGAATAAGTCCATACTGAGGCTTCCCTTCATCGTACTTGATGCCAATTTCTTTTTCCATATTATTTCATAAGGTTATGAATGTCTTTAATCAGAGAGTCCTCTAGCCCCTTCACTTCATCACTTGGGACAAGAAATCGCCTCTGCCCCTCTTTCCAGTGCATAGCACAGATGTGTTTAACTTTCTTTCTCAATTCTGACAGCCGTTCTTCATTGCTCATTTTTTTCGTTGTTTAAATTCGCTTTTAATCCTGATTTGTTCTCGATTAATACGCATAAACTCTTTGTTGCGATCAATATCTCGGAGAGTCTTGTCTGCATAATCGTTTTTGTTTGAGCTAGTTTTTGCCATTATTTTTTATCAATTATTAGTAATAGGTTGTCTAGTTCTAGGAGTAAGCTATTGCGTATAGCCATGTGCCGCCCTATTAGTTCGTCTACTTCGGATATGCTGTCTCTGGTTGTACCCATAAGCTGTATAGCTTCTCTTTGTTTCCTGCCTCCCTCTGGTAGCCGTTCAAGTCGTTCGATTTCCATGTTATTTTTGTTTAAGAGTTTTAAGCCTGATTATTTCATTTTCAACTCGATCCTCATTTACTTCTTCAAAGCCTGATCCATCTTTATAAAATTCTCGAATTAAAACTTTCTCTAGAACTTCAATCTGCGCCTCGATTCTGGTTTGCTCGATGAATTTTTTTATTTCCAAGTCCCTTGTGTACATTGTAAAGTGAGGCAATGGTTTGAAATATTTTATTGTCCCGATTTCAAATTTCTCATTAAATTCCGAACGCCAATCTGTTTTTGTCATGCTAAATTAAACGATTAATAATGTCTTCTATCACGTTTACAGTCACCGCGTTACCACAACACTTGTATCTTTGAGTGTCTGATAAACCACTGGTCCAACCATCAGGAAATCCTTGCAATCGTTCGCACTCCGTTGGGGTTAGCCTTCTTATTGAATTTACAACTGGTGGCTCTTTGTGACTACTGGCCGTGATTGCAACGCTGTTTTGGTATTTTTTTTTATAATCATTCATTTTTGGGTTCTGAATAAAAGGTGGTGTCTTTAATATGGTCATGCCGCTGTGATTACCTCCGGTGTTTCCCCCTCCTGTTAAAGTTCTAGCAACTGTGGTTTTTGTTGACTGGCCGATTGTATTATTTTTGTTACTTTGTCCTGAGAAAGGAAATACTTCTGGTCTACTTGTTCCTCTAAGATGTCCGACAATGAACACTCGTTCCCTGTTCTGGGGGACTCCGTGATTTTTGCTGTTAAGCACTTGCCATTGGCAGTCATACCCCAATTCATCAAGCGTTGAGATGATGGTAGTGAACGTTGCTCCTTTGTCGTGAGATAAAAGCCCTTTAACGTTCTCAAGCAACAAAAGGCGTGGCTGCTTTTCTTTAATAATCCGAGCGATGTCAAAAAACAAAGTGCCTCTCGTGTCCTCAAATCCGCCTCTCTTTCCGGCAATAGAGAAGGCTTGGCAAGGAAACCCTCCGACCAAGAGATCAAAGTCTGATAGATCCCTTTCGTTGATAGCTGTAATGTCTCCATAGTTTTTGTGGTTAGGGAAATGTTTTTGATAGACTTCGATTGCGTACTTGTCGATTTCGGAGAAACCAACACAAGTAACCCTGTCCTGTTGCTCCTTAATGTCGGGCATAGTTTCTTGTAATATCTGATTCCTGTTCCGTATGTTGGGTCTATTATCATTATATGATTGTGTTATTCCTAGCTCGAACCCTCCGATTCCGCTAAATAGTGATAAGTATTTCATAGTGTTTTAATAAATTCTAATAATGCTTGGGCGTTAGGGTCTTTGAGTCTTTCTCCGCTCGTGTCAGTATGAACGCACTCCATTGCACACTTAACTAACTCAGAGCAATTATGAGTAATTAACTCCCCCCCAAATATCTCGTTAAGGCTTTTGTATATGCCGCAGTTTTCCCAAAGATAAGTTAACCGTAGTACCGCTTTATCATGGTCATGAAGCTCTGTGGAAAGCATTTTCTTCAACACCGTGCCGATAAATACCGCCTGTGTACCACTACCCATTGAAAATCCACAACTTTGACAACTCGAACTCTTATCCGAAAACTTCGCGATTATGTCAGCCGTTTCTTGTTTTAATGTCATTTTGTAATTTCTTTTAAAAACTCCTCTCGGTTCTTGGCTTGTTTCTCAGTACTTGGGTAAAAGTCTAGAGTCAACAACCTCTCTATCTCTCTGTCAATCACTGTTACCCTTTTTTCGTAAGCAATTACCTTCCTATTTCTGTACTGATACGCATGATCGTCTAAATGCTCCGTAGTAATGAAGTGCTTCTCTTTAACTAATCCGCTTATAGCAATTTCAAGTGCGTTCATGCTTTAGGTAAATTATTAAATAGTTTCTTTTAGGTTAATTTTAAAAATTAATTTACTCTTGCCATCTCATCGCTATAAGCGTCTACTATTTCTCCTGCCTGGCTGACGATTGTTTTCATGCTATCCACGGCGAGGGTGGTTTCCCCAATACGATAGGATTTAGCACACATCGCAATGACTAGGCTTTCAATCATTTCATCTCTGTTCATTTTTAGGTAAATTATTAAATAGAAAGGTTATTAGTTCTGGGCTTTGTAGGTGGAGGGGGGTTTTATACTCCCACTCAGAGCAAAGCCAGAGACATTGCTTTTTAAACATTGCTCCCGCCTCAGCATTAGACTCTATGGTCTTCTCTATGTTTTCCAATAAAGCGTCTAGACATATTTCTAGATTAATCTTCTCGGCAGAGATGCCGTAATTAAGTTTTCTCACAAATGTTACAACGGATTCGAGTTCTGTTTTCATCATAGTATATTGGTTAAGGCTATTAAAGTTTCTTCGGTCTGGTCGGTTTCGTCACACTCGGTTTTGTCTTCTCTTAGGAGTTGCCAGTAAAAACCTCCCAAATCATCTATATAAAATCTAACCATGACTCCATGAGAGATCAATATCTCAGTCCTTAGTGTTCCTAAAGCCGCCATCAATCGACCAAGGGTGATAGGGTATCCATGAAAATTTCCATAATGATGCCAGTACGCATTCATTGTTTCTATCTCTCTTGTTTTAGGGTTGTAAACATTTATAGAGTCCTGCTGTGTATCATCTTTGACATCAAACTCGTTTATAAAAATAGATCTTCCGTCTTTTTTAAAATTAGAATTATCAATAAGGTGTCCAATCCCATTCTCTTTGTGCGCTGCTTCGTTATAACTACACCCATGCAATCGCTCTAAGACTGCTTTTCTGAAATCGGTTAATGTTTCTGGGCTCATTCTGTTCTGTTTATTAAGAGTTCCAAGCTAGTGGCGATTAGGCAGAGAGTAATCCCAAGTGCAATACCTGTCGTAAAGACGCGCCCATCGTTATTTAAACAGAGAGCGTACACGCCGATCCAGATTATAATTAAAGTAAAGTACCGAAGGCCGTCTGGTTTTTCACTCATCAGTTAAGGGCTATAAAAGCTTCTGCGTATTCGCCCCCCCATGCTTGGGCTTCTTCTTCTGTTTTGAATTTGCGGTCTAATGTATAGACATCATACCATTCCGAATCAATATGCTTATGTTTATTGTCCTCAAAAGACCAACACCAAAAATTCTCCCCTTTCTTTGCCGTATTCTTAACCTTCATACCTCGATCCCTAATTACGGCCATTTCAGCCTCTTTTTCTGTTTGGTAGATGTTGTTTTGTTCTTGGCAACCTATATCGAAGGTATCCCCACTCCATCCAGGGTGATAAACATCGCCCCCACCGCCTACACACCAATACTTATCCCCCACTTGCGGCCATTCCTTAGGTTCGTCTAAGTATGACACATCCTTTAGTCCGTCTAGAACCATGTTTACTTGAATTGCGCTTAACTTCGTTCCGTCAGCCAGTGTGATTTTTTTCATGTTAAAATTCTAAAATTTGGTTAATACATTCTGATATTGTCTGGTAGTTATGTTCCCCTGGTATAACCCAAGGGTAGTCAGCCACTCCGCAAAGTCCCATCAGCTGACAATTTATATCGTAATCCCCACCACAACCGAGTTCATTAAACTTGCTCTCGATCAGTGACTGATTATATCGTTTTTCTTCGGCTTCGTAGTCAATCATTGATCCGTTAATTTCTTGTTTTAGCTCGAAGTGTCCGGGATCGTAGATTGTTTTAAAATCGCCTCCCCACATCAGCCCAAGACCCTTGCCTATAGCCCCAAGATCCTCCCAGCGAGAGGATTGCCATGTGGCCTTGCCGTCTTGGTCTAAGAAGGCTATGTCAAAGGCATTACCCAGAAGATGTTCGGAGTGAAGTCGATTAGTAGTGCCCTGCTTGTAAAGTTCTGTTTGGCGGCATAACCCTCTCCGGGTTTCAAATGTCATTATCTTCATTCCTGACAACAAGGCTTCTTCGTGTAATTGTTTTAGTGCTAGTTGTGCGCCAAAGTTCAAGGAGTTGGAGTTAGATTCTCTACTACACGACATTGAAATGTTGTACTCATTTCTTTTATCGAAATAAACAAACAGAGGCGATTTTCCGAGCCCTATTTCCTCTGATTCAGTTTGTTCATATAAATTATGATAACGGAGCTTCCAGTGCTCTGCGTTGCTGTGTAAAAAATAAACAGACATCATCGCACTCACTGCGAATGACATTGTTACTAAAATGTATGTTGGGTATCTCATTTTAAAGACTATACTTATCTAAGCATTGAGCGTAAGAGTTACCTTTGATTACATTGCCGTCTTTAACGAACTTTATCATTGCCAATCCCTTGCAGTATCCTGCTAACTCTGTATTGGTTAGTGTTTGCATTCCTGATATTTCGTCAATAGCCTTGTCAGTTTCTATTTGCACAAATGAGTAGACACCAAACGCGAAACAAACCCCAATACTGATGCCGATTAAAATTTCTTTCATTTTAAAATGTATTATAAATTAGCTCCCACTCTTCAGCACGTCTAACTAACAAACCGCCTTGCCTTTGACCGTTAATGTAGACGTGATTATTCGCTCTATATTCAAGCATTGATTGGAATCTTTCAGCGTCATGATTCAACCAATTAACGTAAGTTCTTTGATTGACTGGGTGATTATACAGGAAAGAAATAATCCCGACTCTTTGGGTAGGCTTCCACCCCTGACGGACTTTATCGTCTAAGCGTTTAACTTCATTCTTAAGAATCTCCTTACTTCGCTCTTGGCTAATCTTGCCTCCTAAGCACTTATGTCCGTAGCCCTGAGAATAACCGTTGCCGTCCTTATAACAATAAGGGTTAAATCCTTCATGCCCTGCAATCATCTCGGTAGCTTGGTCTAAATAACTATCATCCGTAGCTATTAACCCAAACTCTAAAGGTTTAGTTAGCTGATTCGATAGATTAAACGCCTTAGTAGGCTGAATAAGCAGACTTGCCACAATAAACATGGCTCCGATAATAAGTATCGGGTGAGTAATGATCTGTAGAAAAGATTTTAAATCCTTTTCGTCCGGTAACGTGTTAAAGTGTTTCATTGTGATAGTCCTAAATAAATTCCGAGTGATAAATGAATTGCTAGAGCAATCAGTACGACGACGACGATTTTTAGTGAATTTTGTGGTTTCATGTTTTAGTGATTTCAGTTAAATAAAAGCAGAGCCCCCCGTCCAGTCTACAGATGTTCCCGTTGGTATAACTTATTACATACCCAGCAGCGTCTCTCCTTGTTTCATCCCATACACTTCGTATGGATTCTATTGTACCAAGACTAGGGTCTTTTGCCCCTTCTTCATAATTCTTGAAGTGCTCGCCATTCGGCAAAAATACAGATAAATGTTTCATTTTTTATTGGTTAATGGCATGAATTAGTAAAGCGATATAAAATAACGATTGTGCGATGACACCCAAAAGAAAGCTAAGGAAACACAGTGAAAACCTGCTTCCGTTAAATCTCCCGTTCGGCAGCCGTTTTTGTACTCGCATATTTATAGTGATTAATTAAATAACTTTTTAAACCTGGTATATAGCTACCAGGAGAGCTTGGTCTAAACACTTTTTTGAGGTATCCCCTCAAGCTTCATTACATAGGTATGGATTTGAGCCACAATAGGAGTCCCCCTGTTTCGGTGGATGACCAAGCACCTGACCATAACATGTATCAAATTACCTTGCCACTTTACCTTGAGCCACCATGTAATGAAGCTCGAAAGAACACTTTAACACAGGGGTGATAACCAATTTAAATGTCCCCTGTGTGGATCCCGAAGGAAAGAAATGAGGAACTTCCTCCTGAGCAGTATAGCACAGTACTTCTCCTAACACAAGTATTTCCTACTTATTCCTTGAATAGTCCCTGATTGACTGGCATTGAAGGTGGTCCCATTCGGTCCATCTGCTCGTATTCCTTGAGTAATTTGTGGTAGGCATTCTCTATCGGCTTAGGAAATACGCCCCAATCCGTCTTAGCGTGTTTAAACCAAGAAGTAGGGGCTACTCGCTTAAACTCTCTGGCTGCACAGATCCAGGTCATCGCTGGGGCCGTGCGCTTAATTTCTCCTACAACCTTTGACATAGAGATGTACGCGATCTTCATTGTCTTTGGCCTTGGGAGCGATTCGTAGTCATTCATAATGCATTTAATTAGAAAACATAGTTTTGTCACAGGCGCTACATGTCACATATACCGCTTTTTCGTCTTTCCTCGTAGCAAATGCCGACTTGTTCTTATCATCGTGGTAAGGGCATTTGATGGGCAGTTTTTCACCCACTGCCAAATAATCGTATTGCGACAAAGACTCATCTACATTTGGCTTTGTGGCTCCTTCTTTAAAAACTTTTGGCTTCTGAGTAATTTTCTCCACTACTTCCGGCTCGTCATACAATTCCCAATTCACCATCTTTATGCCTTCATTAATAACTGCCTTATGGGGCGACGGATAGTAGAATCTAGCAGTGTCCCCCGATGCTTTGATGTCACCAAATTCAGTTATACCAAATGATTCATGAAACTTATCATAAATAGCCCTGAATCTCTTAACCTCCATTTTAGGCATAACAGCCGTAGGAAATATAATCCGAAAGCGCTCTTTTATACCATGGCCCGATTTGTCAATGCCGTGACTCTTTGTTGGCTGGATGACATATTTGAAATCCTGAAATATGGTATGGGTGGCTTCCATAGTTAATTCCCCTTCTTCATTGTCGATATCCAGAATTAAACAATTATTCCCACCAAGCCAATTACTTTGCTTCCTGTGTCCGTCCTTAAATTCTCCGGCTGAGTAGTTGATACCTTTTTGATTTTCCAAGACCTTACAGAGCTGGTCTATTGTCACGTCTTTAACTTTATAGTCCTTTGCCATGTCCTGAGAGAGGGATAATTTTAATTTCACCTCGTCTACCGATTTTAAATCTGTGGGCTTGGCGACAATAGAGTGCAAGAAGGTTTTACCATCAGGTCCTTTTTCTATCAACAATACGGAACCTTGTGTCTGGATCGTTTCGCCACAAACATCTATTAGCTCATCATATCTTCTCCGTCTATCGAGTTTATTCTTGGAGAATAATTTTAATTGATATAAGTCTCCTTTACTACATCTTGGGTGTTTCTCGATAAAATCAACGAAAGAATCTTCGTCCTCAGCCCAATTTCTTTCCACAATGCCCTTGAAAGAACGAATGAACTTCTGATTAATTCTTTTTGCCTCCTCATAATCGGCCATGGTGATCTCGTTGTTTGTTGGATGATTCAAAATAGCCAATAGCCCTGCTATTTTAAGAGTTCTCCATATACTCCCCTTAATTTCAATTCGTGATAAATGAGATAGACGAGTGTCTTTCTTCAGGTCTTCATTAATTCTTTTTTTATCAGCCGCAATCTGGATCCTTAAATCCACTCCCACAAGAACTCCCTCAGAAGTAAAATCTTTGCACCCACGAATAAATCGCTCCATGATCTTGTTCGTCTCCTCTTTTTTCTCATCAAACAAGAATTCTATGTCGTCCTCTGAGTAGAGTGGAGTTGATAATTCTTCTCCAGAGGCTGTCAAAAACCTTCTGGCCCCAGCCGTGACGAAGAAATCCTTCAATAGTCCATTTATACCAACATCCCCCATGAGGTATTCAGAGCTAAAGAAGATTGCGTTCAAAGGGAACCCCCGAATCATTGATTCGTCCACACTTCTGTTTGCTGCATTCGTACCCTTTGTAATAGCGTCTCCATTGTCATAGCTTTCGGCCATAAACTCGAATAACTCGAAACTTTCCTTAGCCTTTCTTTTCATCCAGATCAAAAACTCATCATTCTTTATGGAAACCGATATTTTATCGTGTCCACAAACAGCAATCGCAGTGGACTCTAGGTTGGGACGAGTAGAATCGCTCATTATAGGCTGGATGCCCTTCACCTTAGCTCTCGCATATGTGATAGCCTTCTTTTGCTCGTTTTTCTTGTCTTTATCACCCTCTTTATTTTCCATGATATCGACAGGATCATCAAAAACCACTTCTGTCGCATATTTCGTGAAATATTCTTTTGCGTACATTTTTAGGGCCCGTTTCTCGAACCCCTGGATCTCTTCCCTCTCCACCGACAAGAACTCCTGAAAGGATTCCAGTTGTTCAAACGATTTTAACACCTTCCCTTTCCCTTCTCCACTTCCACCAAAAAATAAGAAGAAAACATTACAGAAAGTGTCTGTGGTTTTGCCATCTTTAACTTTCACCTTATAAAAAGTACTTATTCTAGATAAGATAAACAAAGCGCTCCCGATCCTTAATAGTTCATTTGATTCTGGTGAACTAATGGCCGGGAAGCCTCCTACGATTTTCTCTAGATTCGATGTCATTGTTTTATAGTGATTAATTTTATTTTCCTGAATGTCCTTAGCAGGGACTAAAGTAATGGTTTAACCACTACGAAAGACCACCACTCAATCCCAACAAAGAACACTCAACGACTTTTGAACCACACCCTAGTTTATTTTAATCTTTTGAGCAAGAGATTCTTTGCTTACTTTGTTTTTACTGTCTGCGCGTTTGGATATTACCTCCTTAGAAATGTTCAGGTATTTTGTATCTGCTAGTGGCAAATATATCGACACCATGATTATCTAAGATGATCTCATGCAGAGTCCTTGATGTAAATATGTCCATACGAAATCTGATCCCATGAAACAGCACGATCTCACATTCATGAGGCTCTGAATCCCTAGCCATATCATAAACAATGTTGTCTAAGAGGTTCTCACTCAATCCATGTGCCAAGCCTTGCCTGAGGCTACGAGACAAGTCATTCATTTTTGTTATCAGATCTAAATAGGAATCAGTGTCGCATTTATTCATTTTACTTTGTTTTTACTGTCTGCGCGTTTGGATAAGCATCCTATACCAATAAAGTAATTCATATAAGGAGCAATCCACAGGGCTTCACAAAACCGATTAGTGCTATTGACAGGACTTAGGACAATTTCGACATCACCTTGATCAAATCTGCCTAGTTCTGTGATGAAATACCCTCCTCTGAGCGTTCTTTTGTACGATTCGATAGTTGAGTTAGCCACGCCATGCTCATAAGCGCTAGAGTCGATCCTACAGGACACTCTGTGCTCTAGTTCAATAGTTGTTAAATACGGAGTCGGCTTAATGATTTTCATGATAATAAATTTAATAGAACTATGTTTAGTTCTTGTCGAGATAGGTTTCTGTTAAACCCCTTGCGGGGTCGAGGTCTACCTGCCTCCAGGTAGAACCCCAGAGTAAAGCGTTCGTAGGATTTTTCCCACACATCAATCACTTCCCAGTGCTTTCTGGTGAGGTGTTCCTCTTTTGGATAGTACACACTATGGGTTCCAGTAGAAACAGTCTCCCATCCATATTCTTTCATTACCGATTTTATGCTTTGGCTCATTAAATATTGATTACTTTGTTTTTACTGTGTGCGCGTTTGGATACTTATCTCAACCTTTCTCATTATAGCTAAGACTTGTTTAAACCTATCTACCGACTCGTTATTAAATCGAGCCAATCGAATACACTTTTCATAATAGTGTATTACTGCTGATTTATCTCGCTTTGATCTACCCGCTAAGGCATAATATTGTGCTTCGGTTGTATTTAGTTTCATTGTTATAGTGGTTAGTATTATTTATTTGCATGACTCTTACTACCCTTTGGCCTATGTATAAATGTTTGTCCTTTCTTAACACGGGTATCAAAGCCTTTGATCAGTAGATTCTCTGTGACTGATTGCTCATAATTTTTAAAAAGGTTTGCCCTTGCTATCTCTCTGCTCTCTTTTGTCATAACCCCTTTTTTATTATTATAGCCATACTTAGCCTTAAAATCTTTGCTCGTCATGTCGTGCCGCTGAACAACATGTGAACAAATCTTTTTATAGTACCCATCACACATAGGACACTTTATTTTGCCCTCTTCATATTGGCTGTATTTTAAACGGTTTCGATCTGTTTTTCGGTTCATAAATAAAAATAGAATTAATTACTTTGTTTTTACTGTCTGCGCGTTTTGATATCAATAATCATATAGATTAAGGGTTTCGCCATTAGAATGTTTGGGCAGAAGTCCTATGTGAGCATTGTCAACAAATTGCACTTGATACCGATTACAATTAAGAGTGACAACGTAATTCGTGCTAGTCATTGCCAATTGTGATTTAGGCCGCTTTTTATCAATGGCCTTTATAGTGGTGAATCTCGGACAATCACTGTAAACACTAAATTTTCTACCGCTTGCCCCTTGAAATTGTGATTCGTAAATAGTCTTGAGTTCGTTCATCATGTTAATCTGTTATAAAATAAATATCGCAGGGCTTACCGTCTAGGTCATAACTAAAATATATATCTTGCCGCTTTAGTAGTTCCTCATAATGTCTAATATCCGCAAAACATAAACCCTCTTCAGCCTCTTCTATAAAGGCATCAAACAGCTTTCTACTTACGCCCTCTTCAGCCAAAGCCGTAAAGAGCTTTAGGTGATTGTCGCCGTCGTGCATGATTCTTTTCATTGTGCTAGAGCATTAAGGTCATTCTCCTTTCTTTCTTGTGTTAAAATAGTCTTGAATCGCTCTGTTAAATTGTTTAGGATTCTATGGCCTGAATAGTGTTTACTCTCTCTTAGTATCTCATTTTTATTATTTTTCTTAAGCAAGGCAAGAAACACGAACGCATTTTTATTGTCGCTCTTCCATAATTCAAAAGTATGCCCTGGTGCATGGTTTTTAATATTAACTAATATTGCCCTAGTGGTTATGTCATCATCCCAACTTGGGCCCAGTTTCATTGTCTTGATATGCCTCTCTGTTTTATCGTAAATAGTTAAATTGAAGTTTATTTTCATTAGTAGTGATTTATTAATTACTTTGTTTTTACTGTGTGCGCGTTTGGATGTCAGCTTTTATGCCTTTGTTAATAGTGTTTTAAATAAATAAGTAGCTACCGATTTTTGCTCTTTCGCTCGGGTCAATCTCTCGTAGCATGTCATAGTGTATAGGATTGCTGAACGAGTCCATGTTCTTAATCTCACTCTTTAGTGCTTCAAAATGCTTATTGGCGCGGTTCAGTGTCTTTTGTAGATCATTTGCATCAAGCTTTTTTAATTGTGCTATTCGATCAATTGAACCCTTATAATTGGGAATGTTGGAATCTCTAAATGATTCGATGCCTAGAACGCTTGGGAAATAATGATTATTGCCCGTAACTTTATTTTGTACCACAAAGCGAAAAGAGTAGCATCCCTTAGTATTTACACTTATTTTAAAATCATCGCCTAACGCCTTTTTATTAAAAACTCTTCCGTCTGGCGTCTTGTTCAGGTTTTTAAAAACTATCTTTTCTAGAAAATCATGCTCAGCTAGGGCTATTTTATTTTGTTCCAAATGTTCGGAAATCATTTTTTTTACGGATTTCATGTTATATAGTGGTTAAATTAAATTAAATTACTTTGTTTTTACTTTATAAATTAAATACTTAGCACAAAAGACTGTGACGTTGTGCCCTAGCTTTTGATATTTTTCGACTAAATCAAAACCGTTGCCGTTTACTAGTTTGTAGCCCTTTTTGGCCATAAAATAGTTTTTTACTTTATCTTGAGTCATGTTATATAGTGGTTTAAATTATTAATTACTTTGTTTTTACTGTCTGCGCGTTTGGATAGCACTAGTCATTCATTAGGTATTAAATTTATTAGATTCTACAAACTCGATTATTAAATATTCGTCACTAATATCGGCTAGAAATTCGTGTGCTGGCAAATCTTTTGTGGCTTCTAGCGCCTCATCAAGTAGCGTGTGCATGGACAAATGGCTTGCTGTACAGCCCCTGTAATCATCCACCGATTCGATTGCTTTATCGAGTTGCTCGTGTGCAAATTTGTGTAATACGTCTGGCATCCATTCAAAAGGGGTTTTCATATTGTAGGTGTATAAAATTATTAATTACTTTGTTTTTACTGTGTGCGCGTTGCTCGTATAATCTGTGTTCCTAACAGGGCTAGTGCTTGCGGCGTTAGTAACCATTAAATCAAACTTCTCTTTTGCTTGTTCGTAAGTCTTGAATAGTCCGTTTGAACAAAAAACAGACCTAGTTGTCTCATATACCGCATAAGAGACACCATTAGCATATGGTTTACTGAGTCTTATTAGGTTTACGTGACTTCCATCTTGAAGGTTGGCAAATGCAATGCAAGGGCTGTTAAATGCTCGTTTTGGTAATTTTAAATATGACATAGTGGTTTAAATTATTAATTACTTTGTTTTTACTGTGTGCGCGTTTGGATAGTGTTAGTCAGCGGCCTAAACCTTTTCAAATAATGTGTCAGAATTTGCCGCTTGACATAAAAAATTTTCATGTTTTTTATACTCTTTTGGGTTGAGCTTTTTTGCCTCTAAATCGTAGTCGGTTAAAATATATTCAGTCAAACTAAACCCAATATTTTCATAAACAAACTGATCAAGATCATCATCTTGATTAAACTCTTTAGCAATAAGAGCCGACAAAAGAGCACCAAATTTATGATAATCAAATATCTCGTTTAACCACTCTTTAGCATCGCTAGAATGATGTGACAGAAAGCCGTTGTAACTGGTGTAATTGTCTTCTATATGTTCTTTGCCGTCATCGCTCAATAGATACTCTTTGGCCTTGGTTTTAAATAACTTTTCATTAAACGAGATATCCACTTCAATGTTATCATTTATAAAATTGTAATACTTTGGAGAATCAATTTCCTTGAACTCAATACTAGTAATACCGATTGCTTTTAGTTCGTCCTTGAAAGCATCAAAAAATGACTCTGTGTAAGCCTTAGCATAATCTAAGTGTGCCTTTTTATAGTTTACTTCAGTATTTTCGACAATAGTCTCAATCTGTGATTCTGTTAAAAACGGGTATTCTTGTTTAATATAATCACCCTCCCCATCTAAATTATAATCATTAATATAGTAAGTCTCATAAAAGCCTGAAAAGAACGGTAGCCAAGTAGTTTGATTTTTCATTGTTTAATAGTGGTTAAGGGTTTAGATATCTCGTTATGAATAAGTCTTTTTGATTCGAGTAAATTTTTTGTGATAATGTCACAAAACTCTGTAAGTGCTTTGTTTTGCTCTTTATTACCAGTAGAAAATGACTTTAAAGCCATTTTAAATCCGCTAGTCATGCAAAGGGTATCCGCTAGCTTGTCATTTAATTGCGTTAATTGTTCTATAGTCATGCTATATAGTGGTTAAATTATTGTGCCATTTGTAAAATATAGGTAGCGATAACTCGCCAATAGTCATCACAGATTTGATTCTCTACTCGCTCAAGGGCTTTCTCTTTATTCATGGTGTCGTATTTCTTAGCCTGTAACATACTTTTTATTAATCCGTACCGTTTAGCCCTTTTTAGGATATCATGATAATTATACTCAACGTATAACCCTTGGCCTAAGCCCTGAATATGGTTTAACACGGCCACGCCATGATTCACCCCTTGGCACTTTTTAACCGTCAATAGAAAGGCACTAGCCCTTGCTTTTGGCGTGCTATTCTTTGGAAGTCCTAATAGATCAAGATCAAAGCCTTGGCTTATATATTTCTTGTACTTGTTTTTGATTGCCGTCTTATTGTTTGTCATAGTGTTTTATTAGATTGTTTTAACTGATTGAATTGCCCACTTGCCGCGATAAATTCGCACCTGAGCCCTTACTTGATCCCCGTCATAATTCGTTACTGAGTAGCCTAAACTTGAGTTTGGTTCCGTTCGGTATGCCGTGCCGTTTATCTCAATAAGGTAGCGCGGATTGCCTACAAAAGAGCTTTTGAGTCTCTCTAATACGTTTAGTTTACCGATTGCAGTTTCTGTGTTCATGTTATATAGTAGTTAAATTGTTTTAAATTAATTGTTTTTGAGTGCTCTACAAAGCTGAGCCAAGTGACCAAGAGTGTTAAACCCCGTGCAAATCTTATTACTCTCTAATCCGCACCTTATTTTTGCCAATTCAATGGAGCATTGTTTACAATCAATTTTATTGGTTTCTAGATCATATAAAGCAAAAGATATCGCTTTCATGACCTTAAGAGTTTTTAGTTCGTCTCTCTTTATATCGTTTATATCTTTGACGATATCGGCTACGTTTTGATCTACAATCGTATCTAAATCTTTGGCCAATTGTCTGACTATTGGCTTCATTTTGCGTTCTGTATTCATGTTATATAGTGGTTAAATTGTTTTAAGTAAGGGCTGTTTTAAAAGGGTTTATCCCGGCTTTTATTTTACCGATATTTGCGGCTAGTCGCTCTTTTGCTTGCTTTGTCTTTAGAACATCTCGATACTGGTCACGGCTATAAACCGCCTCCCATAGCCGTTCATTAAAAAAGTGCTCAATTTCTGTTTTTTCTGGATCTGGTTCGTGTCGATCAAAATGACTGTAAAATAATTCGGTACCAAGGTCATCGCTTGCTAGTTCATCAGCATAGGCCAAAGCATCGCTAAAACTATCGTAAAAGTCATTTTGAGTCATGTCAGCACCGTTTAGCTCTTTAAAGTATTTAATCGCTTTGGATTCGTTTGTGGTGATAATTATTTCATCATAATTTTTAAACTTAACCGTTACAAACGGTAGTTCGTTTAAACAATCAGTAACATCTCTCACTAATTGGAAGGTCTCAGTTTCAAATTGCGCTCGCTCAGCTTCACCAATAGAATAAATTAGCTCGCTTATAAGTTCGTCACGATCTAGACCAGTATCTCTAAAGGCTTTATCTAGCTCGTCTGTGTAATACGTTTCTATGTGCAAAGGCTCTAAGTAGTTTGCGCCTGGTTCATATCCAGCGCTAAACTCGTAATCTTCTAAAGTGGTTCGTGCATTCGTACCAAATAAAAACGGGTCAAAATCGACTGCGGTTCGTGTTACTCTCATGTTATATAGTGGTTAAATTGTTTTAAATAAATTCTACAAGCCTTGAACGCTCAGCCATAGCTCAAAATAAGCCGCTGACATCGCAATTAGTCCGACAAGTAACGCTAAGGCTAAAGTAATTCTTATCCGTTCGAAAACGGTTAGCTTTGGTTTTATGAGTGGTCTATAACCAGAATAATCTTTTGGAAGCAAATGAGACGGTATAATTATATTTTTCATGCTATTAAGTGGTTAAATCAGTGGTTAAATTAATGGCTATCTCAAAATTATCACTATTGTTTTGAAAATCTCTTTCTATCACATCATCAGGATTATTTAAGTGAAATATATATTTGTTCCAGTCACCTGTGACCTCATTGTCACTGCGCCAAGTATCAAACCATAGTTTTAAACCATTCTCAAACTGTATTCGGTAGCTCGTTCCGTCTAGTGTCTTGTGTTCGTCAATTATTTTTGCGGTCATGTTATATAGTGGTTAAATTGTTTTAAATAATCTCTTCTTTAGAATCTGCCCCATTCACCAGAGTCTAAACCGCACTCAATAGCTGATTCGCTATAAAGCTGTTCTGTCTGTCGTGTGCTTAGTTTTTCGCTTGCCGTGTTCGTTTGTACTGCGTTCATGCTGTGTAGTGGTTAAAAGGTTTTTAAATAATAATGTTAGTACCCAAGCCAAGTCTTTACGGCCTTAAGATTGTAAAATTCTCGCTTCCCTAGGTAATCGTAAAAAGAACTATTCGCAACGGGTTCTATTTGACCTGTTATAAAGTCATTATCCATTGTGGCGGTCGTTCCGTGTTCTTTCAGTAGGTCGATTGCTTCTACGTGTGAAATTCTCATGCTGTGTAGTGGTTAAAAGGTTTTTAAATAACTTCTTGCTTTATATTATAGGGATAAACTTCTCCTAGTGCAAGCATTATGTGCTATTATCTTTTACAAACTCTCTGTAACGTAGTGTCTCACTGTCTTGCCGTCATTGCCTTTTTTTATTTCTAAACGACAAGACTCCTCTCTAAGCACTGAATCAAGCCCTGTTAACCAGTCTTTATATTGACGAACCCTTGTTAACTTATTCCTTGAGAATTGCGGCATCCCGTAAATATCACTCTTACTGCAACCGTCATTATTCATTATGAATAACCAGAGATTTATAACACATTCTTTGTCTGCCGGCCGAACTCTTATTCTGGAGCCTAATACCCTTAATTCTTTTACTTCTTTTCTTAACACGTCTAACTCGTCTAAAATCTGTGCTATTTGTTTATCAATTGTCATGTTTTTATTATTATTATCTTAGTCAGGGTACAGTACAGTACTGTATAAATCAATGCTTTTTAATGAATATTGCCCTATAAAGCTTATAAATACAATGAATTTGGTGGCTTGGCCAATTATTGGCTTTTTTACTGATTGTGCAAAACTCAGGTCACTTTTGTACTGTATGGCTTTTTTATCCTTTTTTAATCTATAGGCAGGATAAGTACTTGTTTTTTGGTAGGGTACAAGTGGTTATTAGAATGGGGTCTAAGAGTACTAGTTGTTAGACTTTTATCTTAATTTAAATATATATATATACCAGGGAAATATATACACTAGCACCCCATATTTGTACCTTACTGGTTTTGACCTCTTTTTTTCTTGAGTTGTCGCTAGCCTTATTTTTGCTAAATAATAGTAGTTAGATTGAGGGGATTTTTTAGAGGGAATTTGACTTATTTGATTTATATGAATAGTACAATTAATCGTGAGCACTTTCCAAAATTGCTTTATTTTAGTACTTGTGATAAGGTTAAAAAGATACAAAATTAATCGAAAACATAAAATGCCAAAAAGTAAAGATTTACTAAGAAGTGGGAAAGTTTTTATAGCTAATACAGAAGAGTTAGACGAAAAACCAGCCTCTGATACCTTTTCACTAGTTAAACCGCCTAAGAGAGTGCTCTTTGAGATACCTGCACACTGCACAGATCTACCCAAAGAAATTTACGATTGGACTCACTACTATATAGCGCAGGCTGAGGACAGGATTTTAGAATTTCACAAAACTAGAGGGGAAACTACGAACAGTTACGAGAAATTTGTTGAAGTTAAATTACCAAGCCGAACGGGTTTAGCATTGGTTTTAAATGTAACGGGGGAAAGCATTACTAATTGGGGCAAGAAATTTCCAAACTTCAAAAGATTATTAGAGCATATTGACGCAAAACAAAAGGATGCACTGTTAAATGGTGGATTGTCTGGTAGATATAATCCTAGCTTCTCTAAGTTCTTGCTTAGCTCTATTCATGGAATGAAGGACGGTATAGATATCACCAGTAACGGGAACACTATAGAAACGTTCGGAATGGGGCATGAAGCACTCGCTAAGCGTGAAGCTGACATAATAGACCTAACCACTGATACACATGAATAAGAGAGAAACTAAGCAAGTGGTAGACTTTATAGACAAGTGCAAAGATCCTTTTTTTTTCATATTTAGCATGTGGGGGCTCACCCCACAGCCCCCTTTTTCAGAATATAAAGCTGTCTTAACCACTACTGAACCTGAGCACTGGAAAGCAGAATGGTTTGGAACAAAGCAAGATGACGGTTCATATAAATGGAATGAATTTCAAAAAGGTAAACATATTACATGGCAACAATGCGCTATTTTAGAAGGTTTGAGGCGTGGCGCTAAGAAAAACCTAACCGGAGTACCTATCACTACTGAATGGGGGAGGGGGGTCGCCCCCGGGGCCTATTACTCAGATAAAAACAAGATCGCAGTGAAGAGTGGGAATGGTATCGGGAAATCTTGTGTTAGCGGGTGGGTAATACCTTGGTTTCTGTTCTCTTTTTATAAATGCGCCATTCCGTGTACAGCACCTACGAGCTCACAGATGAATGATGTATTGTGGAAGGAGGTGGCTTTGTGGATAAGCAAGATGCCGGATATGTATAAGGATTTGTTCGACATCACTTCGTCGTATATACGGATGAAGTCGGCTCCTGAGTTGTGGTTCGCTCGGGCTAGGACTTCTAGGAAGGAGAACCCAGAGGCATTTTCTGGGATACACGCAGAGTCGGTGATGGCGTTGGCAGATGAGGCGAGTGGGGTGCCGGATATTATATTTGATTATGGGAAGGGGATTGCGACGGCTCCGTTTTGGATGTTCTTGATGTTTTCTAATCCGACAAGGTTGACTGGGCACTTTAAGAGAGCTTTTAATGATGGGTCCAATTGGAGGCAGTATACGTTTAAGTCAACCGAGAGTCCTGTTGTTAATCAGGAGTTTGTTCGGGAGAAATTGGAGGAGAATGGACTGGATTCTGATGATTATAAGGTGTTTGTGGACGGGGAATTTCCGAAGTCTGATTCTATGGATGACAGTGGATTCGTCCCCTTATTGTCGGAGGCAGAGCTTGTTGCGGCTATGACACCGGTGAGATCATATCCTGTATCTGTGCAGGGGGTGGACCCTGCCGGGGAAGGGCATGACAAGAGCGCTTTCGTTGGTCGAGATAATTTCGTGGCGCAGATATTGGCAGAGGAAGGGACGAGTAGCCCGAAGAGTGTGGCGAGTAGAGCCTGTACTTTTATTGCTCAATTTAATCTGAAGCCGAAGAAGACTGTGGTGGATAATTTTGGGGAGGGGGCGAATGTGGCGCAGGAAATGGCGTTGGCTGGGTTTAGGGCTATAGGTTTGAATGTTGGAAATAAAGCGTCAGATCCTAAGTTCTTGAACAAGAGGTCTGAGTTGACCTGGAAAATGAGAGAGTGGATTAAGGCTGGAGGGAAATTAATGAAGGATGATCGGTGGATGGAGTTGTTGAATCTTCGGTATAGGTACAATGAGAGTGGGAAGTTACAGATAATGAGCAAGGAACGGATGCGGAAAGGGGGGATAAAATCACCGAATTTTGCAGATGCGTTTATGCTGACTTTTGCTGTAACTGTCGTGACTCCGAATGGAGGTAAGGTTAGGTCAAAAAGAAAGACATTTGATTCTTTTGACTAAGGGGCGTAAGATATAAAAGAATAACTCTGATAAATGGAAATTGATTACAAGGCTTTGGAGTTAGATGAGAAAAGTTATAAGGCACTCTTGTTGCAGTGTCAGACCCAGATCAGTGTGAGTGAGGAATTTATGGGGCCCAAGTGGGCGCTGTGGAATAAGCGACTGAAGCTATTGAACAACCAGACGAAGGACGAGACGGCTTTGGGGGACACTACGGTACATGTGCATTTCAATACGATTCATGCTTCTTTGTATGATGACGAAGTGAGTACGACTTTTGTACCTCGGTCCCAAGGGGACTTGGTGGTGACGGAGAATCTAAATCCTTTGTATGCGTATGATTGTGAGTTGATGAATAAGGATGAGTTGGATTACGACTGGATTTGGAATACTTTATTCTTTTCTCGGTCATTGGTTTCAATGCTGGAGTTCGATAGAGAATTGATGGTCCCGAAGCCCGAGGTTATCAACATGCTGACATGGTACAGGGATCCGAATGCACTGAGTGTAAATGGAAAAGGGGCTATGCGATTTGGAGGGTTCCCGAGTTTATTTACACTCAACGAACTAGAGAGGTCTGACTTATATGTGAATTTAAAGAACTTGGTTTTCGATGGTACGGGAAACAAGGCCCTGACAGAGGCGAATGAGAAAATAAAGACGGCACAAGGCTTTGTAGGCGACGGAATAGACACGTCTTTGTCAGATGAGAGTCAGCAAACAGTGGTCATGGATTGGTTGACTATCTTTCGGGGCAAAAGAGTTCTCGTGAGCCTGACGAATCAGAACACTCGAATCATTCGGTTTAAAGAATTTAAGGATCAGGATGAATGGGGGATTGTAGATCAGACGTTACACCCGAACTCTTTGAGTTGGGACGGGACTTCTGTATTGGATCTTGTGGAAGATAAACAACGGATGAAGGCCAAGCTTGCGAATGCAGCTGCTTTTATAGTGGAGACGAATGCAAATCACATGAGTGCCTACGACTTGAATAAGATTCACAATGAAAGTGACCTTGATTTTGAGCAAAACAAACATATTGCAGTGGACGGAAATCCTAATGACGCAATTGTGCCGATCAATAGACAACAAGTGAGCCCAGAACTGCAATGGATGTTAAGCTATACAGACAGGCAGGCCCAAACAGCCACTGGAGCCACGGAAATCCAGCAAGGATCTTTATCAGGGGGCAAGAAAACAGCTACTGAGATTGCTACAGTTTCTGATAGTGTCGATACGCGTTTTAGCTTGTCGGCCAAGGTTATAGGGTGGAGCGAAAAGCGGTTCGCTCGATATTGGTACAAGATGTACAAAATGTACTTCATGGACAAAATTGATGAGAAAATAATGAGAATCACCGGAGCTAACGGTGTATTCTTTCAGCCACTGAAGAAAGAAGATATTATGACGAGCGTTGATCCTAATATCATGGTCAATAGTCGTATTGTTGGTGAAGCTAAACGTATTCGTGAGATACAGGATTTTGTGAACATGTTCGACATACTAATTCAAGATCCATCAGTTAAGGTGAATGAGCTCGTTCGGATGAGGGCTAAATTAGGGGGTCTGACTGAGTTACAAATGAATGTCGTATTCAAACCAGATGCTGAACGGATTATGGCACTAGGGGAAAACGAGAAGTTGAATAAGAATAAATTTGTGCCAATACTGGAATCAGATGATGATATGAAGCATATCCAGGAACACGGAAAAGCTAGTGACGGCAAATCTCGTGATGCTCATATCAAGGCTCATTACGATGCGTACCTGGCTAAGAATAAGAACCCGAAGATAAAGGCGGAATTGGAGGAGGCAGGAGAAGGGGGGCCGCAAGGAGACCCTTTGGTGCAAGGTATGGATCTGTCTCAACAAAATAGCGTAACAACTCAATCAGTAATGCCAGCATGATAAAATTAGTACGGCTCGATAAACTACAGAAACAAAACCTTCAGGCAATGACCCAAACTGAGGGTTGGAAAGTTATTCAAGAGGCGATGGCTCTTGAAATAGAAGTGGAGAATGTGAAATTACTAAACTGGTCATTTAAGTTCGATGAAGAGGGGGAAATAGTGAAAAAGAACATCATGGAGTTCCAAAAGAAACAGGCTCAGGTTGGACTTATGAAAGATTTCTTGCTATTCGTATATGACCCTACTATGATTAATCCTGAATCGGACAGCTCTTTGTCGTCCTAAAAACAAGAATGAGGTTCTTGAGCGGTTTCTGTTTAATGGTTCCCACGATTCCCATAAAAAACAGAAGTCGCACTGGACTCTTATCCAATCCGGAAAATGTTTGTGTCGTCATACAAGCAGGACCCGAGTATAATTAATCAAAAAACATGACAGAACAAAAACCTGGTGACGGAAGTGGGGACGATGCTGGAGGTAGCGCAGAAGCGGTAGCAGCAAAGGCAGCGGCTGATAAGGTTGTCGCAGATAAAGCAACCGCAGATGCAAAAATCGAAGCGGATAAAAAGAAGACACCGCAAGACTACATCATCGAGAGAGCTAAAACACGCGAAGCGAAGCTTGAGGCAGAACTTGCCGAAGCCAAGAAAGAAAGTGCGATTTTACAACCTTCTGGTGAAGCGCTTACGGTCGAGCAGTTATTTGATCAACGAGCGGAGAGAGAAGAGGCGATAACTGATTATATCACAGCTTATCCCGAGCTAAAAGATCATAGGGCGAAAATTAAGCAATACATGGCCGATCCAACTCGGAAGGGTCTTCCGATTGAGGAAATCATTATTGGTGCGATTGGAGCTACTGAGTTTATCCGAATCGGTGCAGAGAGAGCTAAGGCCGCGTCACAAGAATCAAGTCAATTTCGTATGGGTGGAGGTGCTCACGCATCTACAGAAGGGAAGACTCCTCAAGAAGTGATTAGTGAGAAGTACAACAACCCAAAGAATTTGCCTAAGTTCGTACAAGACGCAATGGCTGCAGCGAAAGCTTAAATATTGTGGAAAATAATTCTTAATTCAATTTAAAATGGCTTTTACATTAGTCGATGGAGAACAATTGCGAACAGTGCGAGTGGCTATTGCTACTGGAACCGTGATCCCAGCAGGAGATTTTGCTGGAATGACTGCTGGTTTAGCAGTGGATGCAGTAGCGGCTACAACTGCTATTGCTTGGTGTCCTAATGGCTCTGCTGCTGGCGAAACAGTATGTGAGCTAACTGTGGGTAATGATTTTACTCTCAAAGGAACAGCTGATGCCGATTTCGCAGTAACACAAAAAGGAACAGAAGTAGACTTAACAGCCGCTCAACTTATTGATGTTGGAGCTTCTTCTACGGACGTTTTAAAGATTGATATCTCAGAAAACGCTGGAACAGTAGGTTCTGCCGAAGGAGTTGTCGTCCGAATCAACAAACCACTATTCTAATTCATAACACTTAAACAACATGGCCACTCAAGATCATATTTTGATGGAAGTGAAGGGGACGAAAGAATCCTTCGACAACGCTACACAAATCACATTGTCTTCGTACATGAACCTGCCGTTTATGGTTGTTGAGAACAACGATCAATTCACGGAGATTTACAATTCAACTGAATCACTTGGTGGTACGACTGAATTAGCCGAGCACGAAACGCCTTCTGTTAATAAACTTAACGAAGGGTTCGAGGTGACACTATCTGATATTCGTTACGGTAACGCTATCGAGATCACTGAAAACGACCAGGTTAAAATGAAAGATGGTTCAACCAAAGTCGATACTTACTTAATGCGTCAGCGGGATCGTTTGCTTAAAAGCGTTAAGCAAAAATTCGTTACGACAATTCATGCGCCATTTAATGACGCTTTTGCCGGAGCCACCTACCTATCCCCAGATGGAGAACCTTTGATCGACGGAGCTCATACTTGGAACACTGATGGAGCAGCTACCTGGAGTAATTTAGGTGCTACGGCTGCCTTATCTGCAACCACTGTAGATGCAGCAGTATTGCAAGGAGGTAACTTTAAAGACGCCTCTGGAGATCCTTTTCCACAGACTTATACTAAAATTTTAGTAAAACTTGGTGGATCTGCTGCTAACGCAGCTAAGAAACTATTCGCCAAAGATATTTACCCAACCACTGTTGGCGATGTGAATATCTACAAAGGTGAGTACACTATTGTAGAAACTCCTTACCTAACATCTAGTACGGCATGGTTCATGCTCGATGACAGTATGGAAGAAAGCCCTGTATACACTGGAATCAACAAATTCCCATCTATGTCAGAGCCAAAAGTACAGAACAACGAAGCGATTCGTTCTAATGTTACTGGATACTGGAAAACTGGTATTCGGAATCAACCGTTCAATCTTTACGGTACACCTGGTGCATAATCACAAGGTGTTAAAGGGGAGGGCTCATGCGGAGCTCTTCCCTATTTCTTAATTTAAATATCATGGACTTATTACAAAAAATCGTAGACGAAGAAGGTGTGGTATGTACTCACGAAGAGGCATACAAAGACAAAAACGGAACAAGTAAAATGAGAAAAGCCGACCTAACCTACTATAAGATTGTGAGAGAGGCTCTTACAGGGGTCAATGCGTCTAGATTCTTCAATACTCCGTTCTTTTGTGTATGGAGATATAATTTATTTATTTACTTACACGCCAATAAGGAGCATAATACACTTACATTCCTTGATCGACTTCTTATAAAGAAGCTCTTAGCCCTTAGATTCGATTTATCGACAGCGGCACAGATCATAAAACAATTATGAAATACAATAATTTTGCAGGCTTTGTTAGGACTCAAACGAGGACAGATAGTACGTCTTTCACGGATGCAGAACTAACTCAATATGCGAATATAGCAAAGGATTCGGTTGCAGAGGAGGTTGTGCAAGAAGGAGAGAGTTTTTTTGACTTAACTCTTACTACGGACCTCATAGCAGGACAAAGGGAATATTCATTCCCTCAGGATATGCTTTACGGCATGAAACTACTAGAGATAAAGCTTGATGGCACTAATTGGCGTAGAGTCGATGAGTTCGATTTGAACTCATACAGACTACTTCAATCCAATGTCACTAAACCTTATAACAAACTCAGTGGTAGCAGCACCTTCTCTAATGCTACGACTAACGAGGCTGCTATAGTGGCAAATTTTAGTGATGAGACGCCTTTGTTTGACATAGACGGAAACTCAATCGTTATATACACAAAAACGATCCCTTCAGCAGTGTCTGGAGGAATGAATCTAAAGGCCACTGTATATCCTAAGGATTATACAAGCGCAAATTGGGGTGCGACAACAGATATCTCCATTCGAGCAGACTCAACATCGACGGCATTGCCTAGGTCTTCCCATGAGATACTAGCAATGAAGACGATAATTTTGTATAAACAAGGAAATCAAGTACCATTAAATCAATTCGACCTGACTTATGAAATGGAGGTCGCAAAAATGAAGTCAAAACTACGAAAGATGAACAGGGATAGAGTAGTCGTTCCTAATGTTCCCAGAGGTACAGGTTATAACTTATAAAACACCATGAAAACATTCACATCGGCTGCCAAGGTTCTAGGATTCGTACTTCGATTACCTCTCACACTTGTTGTGGCGGTCTTTTTGGTTATCAAGCATACGAGTAAGAAGGATATCTCAAGGGGTCAATTAGGGCCAATGTCAAAGATTGCTACAAAGGATAATATCAGTGTAATTGTAAGAGGTGAAAACGGAGCCGTAAAGAAGTACTTTCAACACAATGGTCTTGGTAGATTATTGATGAGATTGAATATTGATCTGCGAAATATGTTGACCGGATCAATGAAAGGAGAACTTAATTTTTCTAATTTGATAACGAATGCAGGGCTCGCTGAATTGTCGTCTTTAATAAACGGGACGACCTCTCCTGCTTCGTTTGATTTTCTAGGAATAGGAACAGGAACAACTGCAGCAAATGCTACAGACACAGCGCTTGTTACGGAGATCAATCAGGATGGCAATCCTACTTTTTCTACACGAGGAGCCGCTGGAGCCGCTAGTCGTACGACTACAACTGTTACGAATGACACGGCTACGATCATTAGAACATTCACAATTGGAGCATTTACTCCGGCAATAACTGAAGTGGGCTTGTTTAATGCCGCTACTTCTGGAAGCTTGTTTGCTCGAAAAGTATTCACTGCGGTGAATCTTGTGGAGAACGATAATCTTCAGGTTACTTATAACATTTCAAGCGCATCGGCTTAATAACAACAAATCATGGCCTTAGATCCAGTAAAGAATTTTGCGAAAGTAGATGTATCCACTGGCTATGATGCCAGTGCGACAAGCGTAGTATTGACTGCTGGTGGAGCGGCTAAACTGCCTGATCCATCCAGCGCAGGGGCGTTTAATTTAGTGTGGTGGAACTCGACGGATCACCCAGACCCGAGCGATGATGCTAATGTGGAAATTGTGCGTGTTACATCTATTTCTTCGGAAACACTTACGGTGTCTCGTGGACAAGAAGGTGTTACTGCGACGACTAAAAATACTGCGAGCAAGGACTACAAAATGATCCTCGCTCCCACCAAAAAAACCATAGACGATATTTTCCCTGTAGCGGTGTCGGATTTGGCTACGGGCACTGATGGAGAACTTATTACATGGGACGGAGCTGGAAATCCCGCAGTCGTAGCGGTTGGGTCAGCGGATCAAGTCTTGACCTCTAACGGTGCGGGGGCAGCCCCTACTTTTCAGGATGCAGGGGGTGGAGGGGTTGTGCCACGTTTTAAGGTTAGAATGACATCTACGCAAGCAGTAACACTTAATGTGATTAATTTTGACAATGTTGTTATAGACACTGAGTCAGATTTTAATACAACCTTAAAAAGATGGGTTGCTTCGGTAGCAGGTGACTACCAAGTTAATTGTAGAATTTCCTCACAAAGTGCTGTTGCGTCTGCGAAATATTTTGATGGCACGATTAGGAAGAACGGGTCAGCCATAGAGAGGGTTAGTGCTAATATATCAGCGACACATTACCCTGTTTTGTCTTTTTCAACCTTAGTTACTATGGGGGTCGGAGACTATCTTGATTTGTATATATCCACTAACAACGGAACAACAACTCTTAACTCTGGGGCGAGGACTGACTTTTCAGGATTTTTAATTGCCGCAGCATAATGAAATACCAAAAACTTAGACCCGACATCCTAACAGAGACTCTCGTCTTCAAGCAATTTAAAACTTAACATGTACGCAGGACAATCCTATGGAAGCGTAGCTTATGGAGGGGAATTGGTTTATCAGTCAACGATATTCCAAGTCCTCGCAGATGCGGTGAGCCTTAGTGAGGATATACAAAAGGGAGTTATTAAGTCTATAGTTGATGGAACAGTTCTGGCAGAGGTAGTTAGTTTCTTTCGTGTAACGAGGAGGGTGTTCTCAGAGTCACTTGTCGTCTCTGGGGCCATAAGTAATTCTGTAATGAAGTCTCTGGTAGAAGGAGTGGTATTGACAGGTTTAATTAACAAGGCTCTTGCAAAATCACTAACAGAGGCGCTGGTCCTAACTGATTCGTTCGCAAAAAGCATTCTTAAGGTACTAGTCCTGGCAGACGGAGTTGTGCTAAGTGATCTAATGGTGAAATCTATTCAAAAGGCTTTCGTAGACGCAGTAACTGTAACAGAGAATTTTACAAAGCTTATGTTGAAGGTCTTTATTGAGGCCATAACACTAACAGAAGGTTTCGCTAAGGCTGTGTTCGTGCTAAAGGTGTTCTCGGAATCACTGGTACTGACTGAATCATTCTTGCTAAAGCTAAATGGCGCTCTCTTGGATATATGGACGAAGGCGGCAAAAATAGTTACTACTTGGGGCGAATCTGCTAAGGTATCTAGTGTATGGACTAAGAAACCCAAAAACTAATGACACAAGTTGTACTCGAAAACTTTCACTTGGGAGGACTCTCTGATTCAAAGTACTCAGGGGTCGCTAATTCTTCCTACAAATTACAGGGGCTAAATATTCATGAGGAGCCAGGTGTAGTAAAGGTTCAGCAGAGCGTGGCACTAGACAGGGCAAGCGGAGCGACTCTGAGCAATGATGTGGTAAACATTATTCATACTGCCAAGGGTCTAAATGGTTATGCTGATTCGTCTGAAACCTATTTATTCCAAGACGATGGCAAAACATATTCCAGAAGCAATTCATCGGTTTATGCCTTGGATTTCACGGCTACTGGTAACACTTGCCGTGACGCACTCGCTTTTAATGGTTGGATGTTTTACACAACGAGCACTGAGATCGGCTTTTTCGCTGCCGGAGACTCGGGAGTTCGCCAGAACAGTATCTCGGACCTACAAGGCATCGCGTCTTTAAGTGATAAATTATTCCACCCATTAGGGATTGTGGAGAATAAGTTGTATATAGGTGATGGAGGTTCTATCCACGAAGTGAGTGTTAGTACTAAGCAAGGGGCAGGGCAAATAAGTTCTACATCAGGAGCCTCAATAACAGGGACCTCGACGGACTTTAATCCGGACCTAAAAGAAGGCTATGTAGTACGAGCAGAGAACGGTGCTGGTGTCGTAGAAGAAAGAACTATTGTTAGTAATGCAGGCTCCGACACCTCAGCTAATATGAATGCAGGATTTTCAACGGATATTAGCACGAACACAGATTACTATATTATTAAGCCATTCTTAACGAGGGATGTTTTAAAGATTGATAGTAAAC
>Ga0307981_1000624_pt1 | contig 34547 bp, 29 predicted proteins | sample OrgLakmetagen987_FD_201849 | JGI IMG/M metagenome (GOLD analysis project Ga0307981, IMG submission 201849) | Saline water microbial communities from Organic Lake, Antarctica - #987 | ecosystem: Environmental > Aquatic > Non-marine Saline and Alkaline > Saline | place: Antarctica: Organic Lake... | reverse complement strand
TTGATGACTTCGGCGGTGGCGTCAGTCTGTTGATGTGATGTGGGAGTGAGTTTTTTATTACGTTTCATAAGCGAAGTGGCAGTATTAGTGATCCGTCACCGTCTGCAACTCCTCCCATGTCATCTTATTATTTATTACTAAGTATTTTGATTCATACAGTATCAAAAATTCGCGTCCGCTACGCTGAAACGGACCGCATGGATGTGGTCTACCACGCCAACTATTTGATATGGTTCGAAACCGCACGAATCCAAATGCTCGACGAAATCGGTATTCCCTATCGAGATGTCGAAGCGCGCGGGTTACTTATACCAGTACTCAGCGCCAGTCTCGATTACAAAATACCGGCAAAGTTCGATGACCATTTAGAGGTGCACCTCTATATGAAGGAAAAGCCGCGTGCTCGCTTCAAGTTCGAATATGCAGTCAAACGTGGTGATACACTACTCTGCACAGGGACGACGAGTCACGGGTTTATGGACACCAGCGGTCGCGGCATGCGCCCTCCGGAAGCGTTCTTAAAATTAATCGAATCGTTCTGGACTGAATAATCCCGATTTACGATCACTTACTATATGTCTCAAGTTTAGATCGAGTTGGTATAATACCTTTGAGAATTTGAATGCGCTTGTTGTTGTCGGCACAGTGCTCTGTCGCCGTGCACCAGCATCCTAGTTGAACGCCCTGACAGAGCGGGACAGCTACAACAAATTTATCGGGACCGCAGTCGTTTGCAGCGCTTTATACCAATGATCGACATTTTCCGGTAATAACAATACCCCGAAACAAAGTTTCGAGGCCACGTAGACTATAACATGTTAGGTTTCGATGATTTTCGTAGCGTGTGAGCTTGGAAACTGTCTCAAAAAGTCATAATACAGGGCAGGATGCCCTGAGTCCGGGACCTCGCGATCCGGTTTTAACGGAACAAGGGCATCCTTCACTTGATTTACACGCAAAGCCCAACGATGGGAGATGGCATCCCTTCTTGATGTAGGGACGCATCGCCGAAGCGTCCGTCCTGCTCTGCCTGCGCGGTCATGACAGAGCATGACCCTCCATTCAGTTTTCTGGAGGGACGCGCGTCCGCGGTGTCTAGAGTTGTCATGAGTATTCCGATGGCGACGCAATGAAGTCATCGCTGCAGGTCGTGTGTGCACGGCCATGCAGGAGCATGGCCCTCCAGGTTGAATTCTGTTTTTTTTGGGTAGGGACGCATCGCCGATGCCGTCCGTCCAGCTCTGCCTGCGCGGTCATGACGGAGCATGACCCTCCATTCAGTTTTCTGGAAACACGTGCTCCCTTCGGGAAGCATGTACTACACAGATCCACTGAAATTAGAATCATGGCAGATCAAGTCACGCGCAGGCATTTGGACTATGTATCTGCAGGCAGCATCAAAAAATTAAGGTTGTGTAATAGCTACCTTAATTCTGAAGAAGCGCTTAGGCATCTCAGGATCGACAGTGATGACTTCAATCCTCTCATCGCCATCGCCAGCGTATGTAGTTAGGTTGGTCCAGTCCTGCAGGTCTACACTCTCTTGCACAATATAGGTCCGCCCCGGAGTGGTTGGATGTGAGAGCTCAATTGTTGAGCCCGAAGATTGGGTGAACGTAACCTCGAAGTAAGCATTAGGATCGCTTGGGTCGGTGCCAAGAATCAGCTCATCCGAATCGTAGAAGGTGTCGCCATCACTATCGGTGAGAAATGTAACACTTAAGTTATCAATGGCGAAGCCTTGGCCTTGTATCGGCGCAGTAAAAAACTGCCCCGAATTCGCGAGACCCGCTGTAAATGGTTCCCCGTCAAATCTAGTCCAAGCGAAATCGGCCGCATTGCCCCCGCTTCCGGTCAGTCCGAGCGATGACGTGCCCGGAGAACTCTCTGGTTGCTGAGCAACACCTATGTCGGTCGAAAACAGTCCATCGGCAGCGCCGTTGGTGGCCAGAAATGCACCTTCATAGGAAATGAATTGCGAGACGATTCCCCCTGCGACGAGCGCAAAGCCGTCGGGCGAACCATTTTGAATACCTGATATCTCCTTAGAAAAGATCTGGTGACCTGAAGTAGTTGCAAATGTCGACTCGAAGGTATCCAGCGAATAGTGTTCAGAGTAAGTGGTGCCACCATTCCCATTGTATAAAAACAGACTCACCTCTGACAAACTACCCGCATAACCGGGGCCAACTACGATTTCCACAAATTCACCGCTGTCACCCCCTGAATTATCATAGTGAAATTCATTTATGAAAACGTCCGCCGGTAGTGGGCCACCGCCAGCACCCTTAATGTAGCTGAACCGGAGTTCGAAAGCTTGCCCTGGTGAAATGTCGATAGCTCGTATCCTCGCGTTTAAGGTAGTCACAACTTCAGGTGAAAGCGCCCCGGAAGGTAATTGATTACTGGAATCGAAGGTCAATTCCGGCAAATGGCGCGTTTGACCATCGATTATTATTTCAACACTCAATCGATCAATCGTGCCGGTGAGTGCACTCCGCCACTGTTCCGCGTCGAAAGAGATATCCAAATCCTTTATCTCGTATCTGGTAAAATTAACGAAGCTCGCGGTCGCGATGCCTCCGTCAGGCCCAGAGATAAATCCTAGTGACGGATCTGCTTCCGAGCCAAAACTACGGAACCCCGGCGCGCTCACGCTCCCATCATCCTGGCCTAGCCAGCCCCCCCCGCTGGTTAGCCAAGGATAGGGATCAAACTTACCCGTAAATCCCGAGAAATCTTCTAGAATAATTTGCCCGCGATTTGTAAAAGTATAGGGCACGGCTGCGTCGAGTTCGAAGTCTCCAAACATGGCTAAGTGGTCTGAAGCGATCGCACTGATCTCCGAATCAAGCGGCTCCCCTGCTTTGGGCAAGCCTTCCGCATTCGATACATCGAGCACGGAGTTGTAAATTTCGGTAGCCGATGGCCGCACGCTTATCACCGGTGACACTAAAAATAAGTCGAGTGTCGATCCACTACTTGGAAAGGTCGCAGTGGATCCATTAAGTTGCCTGGATTGAACCAAAGAAGCAGCGGGTTCGGCAAAGTAAGCACTGGCATCAGTGAAATAGTTGATCGGAAAGGTAATATCACTTCCCAGATCAAACGTAGCCGGAAGATCGGAACCGGGAAGATTCGTAAACTCTGTTGGGCTGCTAACAAGGTTCCAGTCACCCATTAGTATGAAATTGTCCTGAGAGTTTATACCAACTGCTTCCAGATAATTGGTTAAGCGGCGCATTTCAACCGCTCGCTGAAACCGGTCAGCGGGAACGGAGCCCGACTTCAAATGTGCTGCGATTATCAGAGGGTCGCGATTGGTTCCAGGCACATCGACCACGACAGCGGGCATCAGCCGAGTCATATCTTTTGAGCCTACTGGTGGAGCGATTGTATCCGTCGACAGAAATGGAAAGCGCGAAAGAAAGATGACGCGTAAACTTGGATCGAACGCATTCGATCCACCCGGATTGTAAATGTATGGATAGCCCAGACTGGTTGCTAAATCAACCACATCGCCGTTCGAAAGATCCACGGAATGCACTTCCTGTAGAGCGACAACGTCCGCATCCATCCGATCAAGGACAGCTTTGACTGACTCGTGGTCCGAAGATCCTGGGACACCCAATGCATCTCGAAAAAAGACAAAACCGCCTCCGAACTCAATATTTGCACCTATGTTGAAAGTGGCCACGCGAATCTCCACACCAGAGGCTAAGCTGGCGACCAAGAGGCAGAGTATGTGGATGATTTTCAAAATTCGGTTTCGTTTAAATATAATTCAAACAAACAGATATTTGTTTCAAGACCAATGCAACTCCTACGAGTGAAGATTAAATTAGTTTAATTCTCTACGGGATTACTCGCTGCGTGCTCTACTTTTTGAAAAGCAAAACTACCTAAAATCTTTGCATATAGGCTACTGGGTATTTTTTGGGTGCAATTTATTCCAGCCAGTTGTTAACCGAGTAAGCTGATGACTTCGGCGCAGTTTTCTGCTGATCCGGCCACACAAGGACAATACTCGGCTTGCGCGTGAAACTCTTTTAATGGAAACGGTGAGTAATCAAAAAACTGAACTTCCAAACCGACCGCCTGGCAGAGCGCGGTGGCAGCAGCGATGTCCCAGACTTTTACCTTCAAATCAATCGCTGCAGTCAGATAACCGGTTGCGACAGATGTAAGTGTCAGTGCCGCACTCCCCAGACAACGCACCCGATATTTACTCAGTAAGGGCTCCAACTTACGCAGCACGTTGGCCTCCATCGGGAAATGAAGTCCGAACATGGTTTGAGCCTGAGCGGCCAACTCATTACGATTCACCTTCTTTTGGTCTAACATGAGCCCAAAACCTTTGCCTCCTTCAAATAAACCTTCGCGGCTGTGATCGTATATAAAACCGTATACCGGCACACCCTTATAAAGAAGCGCCAGCGAAATCGCACAGACAGGAAAGCCCAGTGCATAGTTATTCGTTCCATCTATCGGATCTATCACCCATGTAAAATCTGACTCGAGTTGAACCACTTCATCCAGTGGATTCGACTCTTCACTACAGTAATTATCCTCTGGGAAATCAGCACGCAAATCGGCGAAAACCTTTTCAGAAATAGCGAAGTCGGCGAAAGTTACCCGTGTGTCATCGGCCTTCCATTCACTATCGACCGCACCAAATTGACGGCCGAAGAAGGCGATCTGTTCCCGCACAGCGACACGACCTGCATTTATGCGGTGGCGGAGCTTTAGGTCGTATTGTGCTTGCGCTTTGCGATTGGGATTCGTGTCCATAAACGAATAGCATGGGCGACTCTCGGCACTGGCGACAAGTGCAATGTGAGTTCACGAAACAGAGCACTGCCTTTTTAGCGTGCACTTGGCTGAAGAAATCTTTCCACTGCATCTAATGCCCGGTGAACCCACATCACTTATTTCCGATTTACGGCGCGAAATACTTCGTGCCCGCCAGCGTGTCTATGAGGTAGGACAGGCGACACCGCTCGACGAAATCCGTCTCTCTGAAGAAGGCATTGATCTCTTCGTCAAGCGGGAAGACCTCTCGACAATCCACGCCTACAAATGGCGTGGCGCTTACAATCGCATGGCGCAATTGACAGCCGAAGAACTGCAACGCGGTGTGGTTACGGCATCGGCGGGAAACCACGCGCAGGGCGTAGCACTTGCGGCAAAGCACCTTGGCACCCAGGCCACGATCTACATGCCGCTTTCGACGCCTAAGATGAAACAACAAGCCGTGCGGCAACATGGCGAAAGTAATGTCACCATTTGCTTAGTTGGAGATACTTACGACGCCGCCAGTGAAGCCGCACATGCATGCGCAAAAACTGAAAATAAAACCTATATTCACGCATATGATGATTTAGCCGTTATGGCCGGGCAAGGCACGCTTGCAGAGGAAATTGTACTTGCCGGCAAACCCGCTTTCGATGTCGCACTCCTACAAGTCGGCGGTGGCGGCATGGCGGCAGCAACCGCGACCTGGCTAAAAATGCACCAACCCGATATAAAAATCATTGGGGTAGAGGGCGTCGATCAGGCGTCGATGGCTGCCGCAATAAAAGCGGGCAAACCCGTAACGCTTGAGAAAGTAGATGTTTTTTGTGATGGCACAGCCGTTCGAACAGTCGGTAATTTGACCTATCAAGTCTGCGCCGAAGTCATCGATGAATGGGTCACGGTGACAAATGACGAAGTCTCGGCCGCGATCCAGTTTCTCTGGGAAAAATTACGCACGATACCAGAACCATCAGGAGCGATGGGCGTCGCCGCTCTGCTCAAAGATACAAGCCGATTCTCCGGCATGCGCGTGCTCACGGTGCTTTGTGGCTCCAATATGGATTTCGAATTACTGGCGAGCATTGCTCGCCGATCCGCTATCGGCGCAGCCACGCGACGCTACCTGCGTATCCAAATACCGGAGACCTCCGGATCGATGTATAAGCTATTGGATTTCTTGCCAGTCGGTGTGAACATCGCCGATTTTCAATACGGAAAGACTGATGCGAATCAAGCAAGTCCAGTCATTGGTTTCGATGTATCCGTTGAGCAGTTCAGCCTGCTGAGCGATGCGCTCCATCAACACCAGTATAGCTTTACCGAAGTCACTTCGGAAACAGACGTTGAATTTCGCTTAATTCACTATGAATCGAAACTGATCAAATTCCCCTACTTCATGGAACTGGAGTTCCACGAACGTCCAGGAGCACTCGCTGAATTCCTAAGAGCCGTCAGCCCACACACCAATCTGTGCTATTTCAACTATGTATATTCTGGTGAACGCGTCGGGCGTGCACTGCTCGGCTTCGAGTTCGATAACGAAACCTACCGTAACAAATTCGAAGGAGTGCTACATTCTGCGAAACAGTCCTTCCGCGATTACGAAAAGGTTTCGGAAGCAACTATGAAGCGGATTTTAGGATAACAGATTAAGTTATGGACACCACAGCACTCATCTTCACCGCAATCATGCCACTCTTTCTGGTTATCGGAACGGGCTATTTTTGCCGCCGCTTTGGCTGGTTAAATGAAGAAGCCGATCGCAGCTTGATGAAGGTAGTCGTCAACTGTCTCTATCCACTGTTTATCTTTTCGTATATTTTGGGCAACGATGCACTGCGCGAACCCTCCAATTTTATTCTGCCCCCGCTCTTCGGATTCACCTCAGTAGTAGTTGGTTTTGGAGCCTGCCTGCTCATCGCTCAGAAATTAAAGATCGGTGATCAAAGAGCGTGCCGAACATTCGCCTTTACCACAGGGCTCACGAATTACGGCTATTTCCCGGTTCCGATCATTGCCCTCCTATTTGACCGCGAAACAACAGGTGTCTTGCTCGTTCACAACGTCGGTGTAGAAATCGCCATGTGGTCATTGGGAGTTGGTTTTATCCTATCTGCCAACGATCCAAAACCTGCCTGGCGAAGGATACTGAGCCCTCCGGTGATTTCCATTCTCATAGCTGTTCCGCTCAATCTTTTGCGCATCGATAGCTACTTACCAAACTTCATATTCACCGCCATAAGTATGTTGGGTAACTGTGCCATCCCTTTTGGACTACTACTGATTGGAGCAACCTTCGCAGACCTCGCTAAAGGCTCTAAACTCATGGAAAAGATTCGTATACCCGTTGCAGCGATCAGCCTACGCATGCTACTCTTCCCCATTATATTACTGTCCTTTGCCTACCTGCTCCCGCTTTCTGTTGAGTTGAAACAAGTTGTCATGGTGCAAGCTGCCATGCCTTGCGCGGTATTCCCAATCGTCTTAGCAAGACATTTTAACGGATCCCCCGAAGTGGCCCTAAAAGTCGTGCTGAGCACAACGCTTCTTAGTTTAGTCACGATCCCCCTCTGGCTGACTTATGGAATGTCTCTTTTCAACTTTTAGTAAGATGACAAGGTTAAGTCTCATTAACCATCGCTTGTAAGTCTGCCCGTATTGCATTATCGATTTTAGGGTCTAGGTCGCGAAGTTCATCCTCTAAATCAGTCGTATGGCCTTGGTTGAAAGCACCTAGTGCTAAATGTATCAGCCATTGTAGTACGCTTTCTGTCTTAGCATCGTTTAAATACATCAACTCTCGACATAAAAATGCAGAGTCATGTAAGCGGACCAAAACCTTAGGCTGACGACGCCCGAAGTAATGCAAACATTCGTAGATTTCCGGCAGAAGGGATGCCTCCACAACTGAAGGCAGTGCCATGCTACTATTCATTAATTTATGGCGACGCTTACGGCGCTCAAAATACTCCAAGACAGCCGCCATGTCGCGCTTACTTAGGCGGTTTAAGCAAAACGAGATCGCTTCCGGCAGATGGAATCCATGGTGCCCAAGGCGATATGGGAAATACTTGGTCAGTCCCTTCTCATCACCATGCGCAAAGACGTTTTGGAGATCTTTGTAGGCACCTCCGATCCATGCCTTGTCCGAAAGCCGGTCCAAAAATCCCATAAGGTCGAGGAAGCTAATAATTTCTTCTGCAGTGCACACACTACGCAGTTCTTGATCCAGATTTGCGAGGTGAACTGGGTAGTCTTGATATAATCCAAACTCTTTTACAAATCGCATACGCTGACTGTAAGCTTGATTGTTGATCTCATCAAACGAGCCCATCACCTGGCATTCAGCTTCAAACATAAAGGTGGCCTCACACACTTCAAGCAGCTGAACTGCAGCACCTAAGTCCAGTTTTTCGACCTCTAAAAGCTCTGTCCAACTTAGATATACATAGCGAGATACTGTGTCACTTTTGATGCGCCCACCAGGTCTCGACCAACTTTTGGAGCCCGCATTTTTAGCCAAACAACTAATCGTCATGTCTTCAAACGGAGAGCCTTGAGCGCGAAAGGCAATCGCATCCCATCTGGATGCGAGCGCTTCTTGCTCGTTTATATCCTGAAGTTCTCTATCTGATCCCATTGTATGCCTAAGTTCTTTCTTATGAAAAGTTCTCTGTGGAACTTTCGTTCACGTTGTGCGCCAGTATTTCTTCCGCAAGATCATCGTAATCTTTGCCAACACCACCTTCGACTTCGCGGCTATCTACGAGGCAGACCGGAAGACCGAGAGTAACCGCGCGGCGAACAATCGTAGCATCCCGTATTGAGGTGTTATAAATCTTTGCGTCATTAGAAACCAAGCGTTGCTTCTTGAATTGGTTTAGGCGCAGTTGCATCCGCATTTTCGGCACTCCGATATCAACATTTGCCTTAATCGAATTAAATATAACTCCGGAGACTCGCGCAAAATTTCCCATTTCCTGAGTGCGGAAACCAGCGGAGCGCCGGTAAAACAACAAAAGCTTTTCTATCATGAGAGTGAAACCTATGAGTGAGAGCGCATCCGGATTTGAAGGCACATAGAGCTCATCAGCGCTGAAGATTCCGCATTGCGATGCATTTAGAATATTGGGCGGGCAGTCATAAAGTATAAAATCATAATCAGCCTCTATCTCACGAATCTGTTCATTGAATATCAGATAGTGGGGGTTTTGAGGATCTATTTTATACTCATTTTCAACGTCTATTAAATTAAATGTTGTCGGCAACAAATCGAGCCCTGGCAATTGAGAATTGCCTTGGCTATCTTGTAGAACGTCCCTGATCACGATGTCTTTCATCCGGTCAACGCCTGGCTCCAGAATTGAATATACGGAGCCACGTTTCTCAGTATTCATCCGGTTCCAACGTTCAATTCGCATCAACCAAATACTGGAGTTAGATTGCGTGTCCAAGTCGCAAAGCAAAACGCGCTTTCCTTTTTGAGCCAAGCAAGCCGCAACATTCACGATTAGTGATGTTTTACCAACGCCTCCTTTATAATTTATAAATGCTAATTTTCGAGCCATACGTAGGGGTAATAATAAAAGAAATAAACGAGGGGTAAAGCATACATGGTATTTTACGGATATATTTACAATCTGTTCATACCTAAGCTGATAGCTAACTTTTGGGGATACTATTGAGCGACTTATTTAAAATACCTAAGCAACTTGAATCGAATCAATCCATAAATATAATGTAATCATGCTTTTTACTGATACACTTAGCACACAGAATCGCTTAATCGCTATTTTCTGGAGCCTGATCCTAGCCAAATGCTTCGCTCTTGACTACTTAGTTCTAAAATATGACGTGCCTGTTAACACCGAAACCTACGTGTGGGCACTTTCTTGTGGCATGGCTCTTGCCGCTACCTATGTCTATCTAGGCCATAAAATTAATATAAACTCGTTCAAGTCGCTCTTTAAGCCTGAATCAGTTCTTAACACAAGCTGCTACTTATCTGCTGTAGTTCTACTTTTTTTAGCTGTTTTGTTAGGTATTTCGGATAGTCAGTCCTTACTCGCAAGTCTAGCCTTTTTATTAGCCTTTTTAAACTTTAAAGAATTTAAAAAGCAGCACCATGCGACCTTAATATCCAATGCCTTCATTTGGCTGCTCACTTCAGTCGCTTGTTTATTTATAAGCAACATCATGACCGCGGCGATTTTCAGTATTTCGATATTACTAACTTTCACCCTACCCTTGATTTATCTACAATTTAAACAGCATAGAGAAATCAAGTCTGCGTTAAAGGCCCTTCATGCCGATTAGGTTACGGTGAACCGAAGATAGCTAAGCAATGATCTGGACCCATGATTACATCTGTTTCAAAATGTAATCAATGAATCCACTCAAGCATGCCCTGATAGAAGAATTCCAACGACTGAAAGCCAGCGGCGAAGAGAGCGTCTTTATCAGCGATGCAACGATCACCTCATTACAGGAGAGCCTTCAAAGCGCACGTGTAAGTAAATCTAGAGTTGATGAAAAACCTAAGGAAACCGTTGTCATCTCGGTTGAATCGAGTGATCGGGACCTTCCTAAGGCCCAAAATAAGGCTCCATCTCCAAAAACAAATCTACCAGAAACATACGCACCACTGCCTAGTCCCCCAAGTTTCGAAATCCCCGACACGGATAAAGAAAGCCAGCTTGTTTGGCTCAAAGATAAGGTTCTAAATTGTAAAACATGCCTAGAGCACCTTAGTGAAAACGGGAAAATTGTTTTCGGCGAAGGATCTTTGGATGCTGAAATATTTTTCTGCGGCGAAGCGCCCGGAGCCGATGAAGAGCTCAGCGGAGTGCCCTTTGTTGGCAGTGCAGGAGAACTACTGGAAAAAATCATTAAAGCCATGGGCTTGGAGCGAGATGCTGTATACATCGCGAATATTTTAAAATGGCGACCAGAGCACAATAAACCCTATGGGAACCGCCCTCCCACCACCGAGGAAATGTCGTTTTGCTTACCTTACGTGAAGGCTCAAATTGAAATCATTCAGCCCAAGGCGGTGATTGCTTTAGGAAATACAGCGGTCAACGGCTTCCTTGGCCCGGATTCTAAACGCCGTATGGGAACGTCAAGGGGATCTTGGCACCAATTCGAAGGCACTCCACTCATAATTACCTTCCACCCTGCCTACTTACTTAGAAATGATACCCTGAAAACAAAGCGCTTAATTTGGGAGGATATGCTACAAGTGATGGAAAAAGTAGACTTACCCATTAGTGAAAAACAACGCGCCTATTTCTTAAAGTAAGGCGACCATTGATCTCATACCAACGCGCGACTTCATCTGCCATCATCCCAATTTTAGTGGATCTGTGAAGGACAGGCTTTCCGAAGGGAGCTTGTATTTTTTGAAGCTAGATGGCACCGGCTCTCTGTGAGAAGGCGGTCCTACAACCCATCTTATACCAGCGCTTGTCTTTACGTGGTAATAAAATCCTGTATTCGCTTGCGGTGGTAGGGACGCCTGCTCCCGCTGAGCGCATGTGCGTCAACCTAAGCAATTTAGGCAGATCTCCGTCTGCCCCAGATGGCAACTGAAGGCGGCGGTTTCGGCGAAACCGCCCTACCTGTGACGCTCAAGGTTAGCCCAGTCGCGCTTAGGAATAATCGCCGCTCACTAGTTGTGTGAACGCGTTTGCTGCACGAGCGTTTGACTTCTTTAGGGGCTTTCAAGGTAGGGACGTTTCGCCGAAACGTCCGTTCGCACGCGATGCGGCATAGTTAAAGCGTTGCCCACAAAACTTTATTCGGTAGCCATCCCCAACACCCAGTCTTCAGACCTTAGGTTGACGCACATGCGCTGAGCGGGACGTCCGAGACAACACGAACGCTCGCTTGACTGAGCAGCCAGATTGCGGACGACACGGAGAGGCTGTCTCAAAACTGAGTCCAACTCGATCTGTGCCTGCGGAAGGGTGTATTTAAGGGAGGGCGCTTGTCCCACCTGGCATGAGCTGGTCGAAATGCAAGCGCTTCAGTTAGGCTTAAGCGCGACCAAATCTCGACGAAAAGACGCTGAGGACAGCATCCCTCCCATGCTTTTCATTAGATTATACCAACAGCTTGTCTTAACTTGGTAAAAAATCCTGTAGTCCCTGCCATTTTACCAGAAAAACTAAATCAATGGTATTAAGGGTATGATCATTTTACCAGTTTTAGTTAAACGTTGGTATAAGTAACCATTTACAAGCAAACAAAAAAGGCCACCTTTCGGTGGCCTTTAGAATTAAGTGAACTGTGGATTATTTACCGGTCGTTCCGGATACTGGTTGGTCTTGCTCAAAGCATAGACCATCACCCGTCTCGTTGATAGTCACGCGTATGGTTTCACCATGGCGAATTTCACCTCGAAGTATAGACTCAGCCAAAGTATCTTCCAAGTGACGCTCAACCGCTCGACGCAGCGGTCTAGCACCATATTTTTCGTCATATCCCTTTTCGATTAAGAAGGACTTGGACTCCTCGGAAAAATCGAAGATCAAATCACGGGACTTCAAACGATTCGCCACGTTCCTAAGTTCAAGATCTACAATCGCATGCATATCACTGCGGCCAAGTGACTTGAATATAACAAGCTCGTTCAGACGATTCAGAAACTCCGGTTTGAATACGCGCTTTGTTTCATCGAGTATTTTTTCACGGATTTTTTCGTATTCGTTTTCACCGTTGTCTTCGATACCGAAGCCCATCGATGTATTGCGCTGCAAAATCTCTGCGCCGACATTTGAGGTCATAATTAAAATCGTATTACGGAAATCAATTTTACGACCTAAACTGTCTGTTAAACGCCCTTCTTCCAATACTTGAAGGAGCAATTGGACAACATCTGGATGCGCCTTCTCGATTTCGTCGAAAAGCACAACAGAATAAGGTTTACGGCGGACTGCTTCAGTTAATTGCCCACCTTCTTCGTATCCCACATAACCTGGAGGAGACCCGACTAAGCGCGATACCGCAAATTTCTCCATGTATTCGGACATGTCGATTTGGATGATAGACTCTTTATCACCAAACATTTGCTCAGCGAGGATCTTAGCGAGTAATGTTTTACCCACACCTGTCGGCCCAAGGAACATGAACGAGCCTATCGGGCGCTTCGGATCCTTAAGGTCTGCACGAGAGCGGCGAAGCGCTTTGGCAATCACTTCAGTAGCGCGATCCTGTCCAATCACTTCTGTTTGTAATTGATTTTCCAAGTCGAGCAGCTTGCGGCTTTCCTTTTGCTCCATCCGTGAAAGTGGAATGCCCGTCCAGTCAGCGACAACTTGGAGCATTTCGTCTTCATCGACCGTAATAAGCGTCTCCTCTCGGGTCTTTTTCCACGCTTCAATCACGTCAACTTGCTTCTGACGCAGTTGTTTTTCCTCATCGCGGAACTTGGCAGCTTCTTCAAAATGTTGCTTACTGATTGCGTCCTCTTTTTTAGCGCACACTTCATCGATCGTTTCTGTCAACTTTTCGATTTCAGGTGGACGTTTAAGGGACTCGATACGGGAACGTGCGCCTGCTTCATCAATTATATCAATGGCTTTATCCGGCAAGAACCGTGATGTAATGTAACGTTCGGAAAGCTTCGCCGCCGATTCTAGGGCTGCATCTGTATATTCTACCTTATGGTGTTCTTCGTATTTACTGCGAATACCTTTTAAGATCAATACAGTGTCCTCAACTGAAGGTGCTTCGACCTTAACTGATTGGAAACGACGATCCAAGGCGCTGTCTTTTTCAATGTATTTACGGTATTCTGACAAGGTGGTCGCCCCGATGCACTGCAGTTCGCCTCGACTCAAAGCGGGTTTAAAGATGTTGGATGCATCCATGGCACCCTCTGCCGCACCAGCACCTACGATTGTATGTAACTCGTCGATAAAAATGATCACATTTTTAGCACGACGAATTTCGTCCATGACCGCTTTGATCCGCTCTTCAAATTGACCTCGGTATTTCGTGCCTGCCACCATCAATGCGAGATCGAGGGTGATCACTTTCTTATCCATTAAGATTTCTGGAACGATCCCCGAGGCGATTTCTTGTGCGAGACCTTCTGCGATTGCAGTTTTTCCAACGCCCGCCTCACCAATCAACACTGGATTGTTCTTAGTGCGGCGGCAAAGAATCTGCACAACTCGGCGGATCTCATGCTTACGACCGATGACTGGGTCCAGCTCACCCTTTTTAGCCAACTCAGTTAGATCACGGCCAAATGCCTTGAGAGCAGGCGTCTTCGAATCTTTCTTATCTTCAGCGGCGGCACTTTGCTGCGCTCCCGCGGCAGCTTCTTCGGGTTCCCCCGAGAAATTCGGGTCCAGTTCCGACAAAATTTCATTACGGCAACGCTCGATATCGACATCTAAAGATTTCAGGACACGAGCTGCTACTCCTTCACCTTCGCGCAATAATCCAAGCAATATGTGCTCCGTGCCCACATAGGAATGGTTCAATGCTTTCGCTTCCTTACCCGCTAGCGCCAAAACTTTTTTCACCCGAGGCGTGTAAGGTATATTGCCGGAAGGTTTACTTTCCGGACCGGTGCCGACTTGCTTTTCTACAGCGGTGCGCACTGTTTGAAGGTCCAAACCCATCTTTTGCAAGACATTGACTGCAACACCTTGACCGAGATTGATCAGCCCAAGCAAAAGGTGCTCCGTCCCCACGTAATTGTGGTGAAAGCGGTCTGCTTCTTTTCGGGCCAAAGCTAGCACCTGTTGGGCGCGCGGAGTGAAGTTATTCATAGGTTCCATAAGTGTATGCTTAAGTGCTAATCCAGTTCGTTTAAATTGTCAAAGTTGAGAAGCGGTAGATGGCTAAACTCTACCCGCATTCTTTCTGCCCGAGACAAATCTCGCATTTCGGGAGCAACGTCCTCATGCGCTGCGTATTGTATATGCCCAGGTTGGCACTCAATAAACAGACGGTCCACGTCAGAACGGTTGGCTTCAGGTAACATTCCAAAATCTACAGCTAATCTAACCAAAGATAGCAGGTTCATTGCCTCATTCGATGAAAGTATATGAACATTCTTTAAAATGCCATATGCACGCCCAATTTTATCGAGCAACTTCGCTTGATCGTCTTCTAAACACTTATAACGGGCATTGATTTCGTGATCCACCACGGTTCGTAAAACATTTCCAAGACGGTCTAGTATCTCCGCTTCACTTTCGCCTAGAGTCTGTTGATTAGAGATCTGAAATACATGGCCAGTCGCGTCAGAACCTTCTCCAAATAAGCCCCGGACCGTCAAACCCAGTTGGTTGACAGCGCGGATGACCCGCTCCATCTGATTGGCAATGACAAGTCCGGGTAAGTGCATCATGACCGAAGCTCGCATGCCTGTTCCGAGGTTGGTCGGACACGCGGTCAGATAACCAAACTTCGGGGAAAAAGCGATTTCCAGTGCCGCATCAAGGCTCTCGTCAAAGGCATCGATTTGCTTCCAGATCGACTTCAAATTGAAACCGGATTTCAAAAACTGTATTCTTAAGTGGTCTTCCTCATTAATCATGACCGAACACGTTTGATCTTTAGTAATAAAGACCCCGGAGCCAGATTCACTCTCACTGAGTTCACGACTTATCAAATGACGTTCGACTAAGACCTGCTTCTCTAGTGCAGATAAACTCTCTAGGTTAAAAAAGCTCCCCTTTTTCATCAAAGGCAACTCGCCAAGTTTAGACTCGCACGTGGAGAGCACCTGTCGTCGCTGGGTACGACTAGCACGCTCAGGAAAGTTAATGCCCGCTAAATTGCGCGCTAAACGAACTCGTGTACTGAGGACTACCGGAGCCGCCTTTTTACTGCTTTGGGTTAACTCAGCGCGCTCACTCTGTATCAAAGATTCAATCATGACTGGCCGACCTCAACGTTTTCCAAAGTTTCGATTGCTTGTATCTTATCCCGGAGCTTAGCCGCATCTTCATAAGCTTCTTGCTCAATCGCCTCTTGTAAGGACACTTTTAGATCTGAGAGTTCAGACTGTTGGTTGTTTCGTTCCAAGGCATTTTTGGCCTGTTTGCCAGTGTGTTGCGTGCCTGGCTGCATATCCTCTAAAACAGGTATGAGTAATGACTCAAACACGGTGAAACATTCCGCGCAACCCAGACGTCCCGTGCGCTTAAAATCAGCCGTTTGATGCCCACACTTCGGGCAAACTACTTGGGGTTCTTTGGATTCAAAAGTTAAATTGGTCTTTGCTAAGAGATCAGCGAGTGAAAAGCCCTCTGGGTCAGTCACTCCCTTCTTTTGAGCGCAAGATTCACACAGATCCACCTTATGGATCTTATTATTAACGATTTGCGTCAGGTGCACGGTGGCATCCTTGCCACAAAGTCCGCATTGTATGTTATCTGCCATAATTTAAAACTATAAGTATCTTCTAATATCGCAAAATTAAATATGCATTTACGATCACAGTGAGCCATTTTGAACTCAACTACAAAACGACCGACTGCTTGATAATTAACAACGGACAGAATAGAGAGTCCGTATGCTAAGTAGCACTTCTACTGACAATACAACTAAAGCATCGTTCCTTCAATCGATACACGTTTACGGAAGGACTCCAGGAATCTCGCAGTGATTGGCCCCGGCTTACCGTCTCCAATCGGTCGTGCATCGACTTCGATAATCGGAACAATTTCAGCAGCTGTGCCCGTCAGGAAAAGTTCGTCAGCAACCCATACATCGTAGCGGGTCAGATTGGCCTCACGCCAGGAAATGCCTAGCTCCTCAGCAATGGAAATCGCTGTATCTCTGGTAATTCCTTTCAAGGCACCGGCACTCGACGCCGGCGTAATCAAAACTCCCTTATGAATGACAAATATATTATCACCCGTGCATTCAGCCACATATCCTTGATCGTTCAACATGATCGCTTCGTGATAGCCCAAATGCTGGGCTTCAATTTTCGCAAGAATGTTGTTCAAATAGTTCAGTGATTTAACAGTAGGCGGTAGCGCGGCAGCGTTACAACGACGAGTCGGTACGGTAATGATCTTCAGTCCGTTTTCGTAGAATTCCTTCGGATACAACTGGATCGTATCGGCAATGATGATCAGCTGCGGGGTCTCACAATTTTTGATTGAAAGCCCCAAACTACCGACGCCCCGCGTGACCACCAATCGGATGTAGCCATCCTTCAGGCCATTGGCACGGCACGTTTCACAGACTGCATCGGACAATTCCTGTCGCGTCCAAGGCATCGGCAGCATAATAGCCTTCGCCGAATACTCCAAGCGCTCCAAATGCTCGTCCAATTTAAAGACACAGCCATTATACAAGCGGATACCTTCAAAGATACCATCCCCGTAGAGTAAACCATGGTCAAAGACCGAAACCTTAGCCTCCGCCCGATCAACGAGCCTGTCATTCATGTAAATTTTCATAAAGTGTATAAACTTGCCTGCTCAATTAGATTTGTCTAGCCCACATCAAAACATTTCTGAGGAACGTAAAAGTCCAACATACCTGAAAAAATAAATTTACAACCACACACCCGGACAAAGCAGAAGGTCCATAATACTTACTGACGCCTATCCGGCCAGATATTGCTGCCTCAAGGCCTCCACCACACTTGGATCGGCCAAGGTCGTCGTATTACCGAGCTCTTTACCTTCGGCTATATCACGAAGTAAACGACGCATGATTTTACCAGAGCGTGTTTTCGGGAGATCTGTCGAAAAGAGTATCCGCTCGGGACGCGCGAATTTACCTATACTTTTATCGACCATAGCGACCAACTCCATGCGTAAGGCATCATCAAAGGCGCGCCCGTCAATCACTGTGACGAAAGCGACCAATCCTTGCCCTTTGATCTCGTGCGGCACGCCGACCACCGCCGACTCCGCCACATCCGCATGCTCGACAAACACACTTTCTAATTCAGCCGTGCCAATCCGGTGGCCAGACACGTTCACCACATCATCCACTCGTCCGAGAATCCAAATATACCCATCGTCATCGCGTCTTGCGCCATCTCCGGGGAAGTAATATTTGCCATCCCACTTGCACCAATAAGTGTCTTTAAAACGCTGCGGGTCACCGTAAATCCCGCGCAACATCCCGGGCCAAGGCTTCTTGATTGCCAAAATGCCCGCATTCACCTCGTCACCCTCATCGCTCAAAATCGCTGGTTCAATTCCGAAGAAGGGCAATGTTGCACAACCCGGTTTGGTCGACGTCGCTCCAGGCATCGGCGTTAACATGTGTCCGCCTGTTTCCGTCTGCCACCAGGTATCCACGATCGGGCAACGCTCGCTGCCAATCTTCGTGTGATACCACATCCAAGCCTCTGGATTGATCGGTTCACCGACCGTTCCCAGTAAGCGTAAAGAGGAAACATCGTGTTTCTCTACCCAGGCATCCCCCCACTTCATAAAAGCTCTAATCGCTGTCGGAGCCGTATAGAAAATAGTCACTCCATATTTTTCAACTATGTCCCAAAAACGACCTTCGTCCGGACTATTTGGGGCGCCCTCATACATCACTTGGCTGACCCCATTTTGAAGAATCCCGTAAACAATGTAGGTGTGCCCAGTAATCCAGCCGACATCTGCGGTGCACCAGTAAACGTCGTCCGGCTTCAAATCAAACACATACTTGGAGGTCAGATAGCTGTAGACTTGGTAGCCAGCCGTTGTGTGCATAATGCCTTTCGGCTTTCCAGTTGTGCCACTTGTATAAAGCAGAAACAGTAAATCTTCCGCAGCCATCGGCTCGGCAGCGCACTCATCACTGACATCACTCAGTAATTCATCATACCAATAGTCACGCCCCTCTACCATTGGGCAGTCGATCGAGGTATCGCCTCCACGCTTCACCACGATCACTTCGCTCACGCAGTCGCAGCCAGCAATACCTTCATCGACGATCTTTTTGAGCTCCAAAACTTTGCCTCGCCGAAAACCTCCGTCCGCAGTAATGACTGCCCGTGTCTCGCTGTCCAGCACGCGATCACGAATCGAATCCGCAGAAAACCCGGCAAATATGACAGAATGGACCGCGCCGATCCGCGCGCAGGCCAACAAGGCAATCGCCAGTTCCGGCACCATCGGCAGATAGATCGCGACCCGATCGCCTTTCTGCACACCCAATTTTTTCAAGCCATTGGCAAACTTTGAAACCTCTTTCAGTAGGTCCAAATAGGTCAAAGTGCGCACATCCCCGGGCTCACCTTCCCAATGAATCGCAATCTTGCCACCATTTCCCTTTGCCACGTGGCGATCCAAGCAATTGTAAGAAAGATTCGTTTCGCTCCCCTCAAACCAAGTGTAAAAAGGCGCTTTGCTCGAATCTAAAACAGTGTCCCATCGCTTAAACCAGTGCAGCTCATCTGCAGCAGATGCCCAAAATTGCTCGGGATCTTCCATACTACGTGCATACAGCTCTTTGTAAGCATCCATACTGCCTACGTGTGCTTTTTCAGCAAACTGCGCCGTCGGTAAAAATTTTCGGTTTTCCTTAGAGACCGATTCCATAGCTGTACTGTCTTTGTTCATTGGGGACATTGTTGGGGTTGTGACGATTAATTTAGAATATTTGATCGCAGCCTTAAAATTCGTAATCTCAAGTATTTTAGGGTCAATGAATTTAGATAAACCCGTTAAGAATTAAAGTCATCCCCAAAAGCAGTTGACAATCGATTATACCAAAAGCATCAAAGCCAGTTCTCCCGCGTTAATTACACGCTAGATACTAATGGAAAATTTTGCAGATCAGTGCCTCGACATGGCCCAATCTATCTTGGGTCATAACTTAGACGCCATCAACGAACAGGGCAGTATTTCCCCGATCGCTGGTGAAGAAAGCCGCCTGGATGAACCTGGGCATGCCGCGCTCGCCATCGGTGAGTATTTTCGTGCGACCAACGAAACTAAGCTCGGCGAGCACGATTTGATCGACCTCACCGCGCGATGCGTGACCGCGCAGGCCTTCACAGAAGAGGCAGCTGAAAATGGCCTGGCCTACTCCGCGCTCGGCCTTCTCTCGTTTGGTCCGTCCAAAGACAGGAACCCGGTTTGGGAACGCCTTCAGGACCCGACACGCGAGCAACTCGATAAGCGACTACTGGAGCGCAGCGACTACGAGGATCACTACCAAAGTTTCAACATCGCTAAAGCGGTCACCCGCTTCAGTTTGGGGCTCTCTAAAAAAGACGAAACAGGACGCCTCATCGATCGCTTCCTCGAACGGATCGACTCCAGCTCATCAACTGGTTACTTTGACGACTCAGGCAGCAAAGAAGGCCAACTTTCAGGAGCCTTCGACATCTACGGGGTATTAAGTTTTATCTTTATCCGTCAGTCGCTCCAGTTGCATGCGAACCTTCACCTACGTGACCGGAAGCTTCCGAGCCTTCGCACCTACTCAGAAAAATATCTTAAGTTAGTCCCCGATCTCGTTCGCTCCGATGGTTCGGCTTGGGCATACGGACGCTCGCTCGGCGCTTATGGCCAGATGCACTGCATCAGCTTAGTCCTGCAAGCACTTCGCGACGGATGGGTATCCGACGCACAGCGGGATCTTTACACAGATACCGTTCGTCGCATGTTCATGAATTTTTTCGTGACCTACCTGGACCAAGAGCATGGCTACCTCGTAATTCGTGATGGTGAGCGTAACACCGTCCCCTACCACACCACGCGCATGGCTAATTTCGATGCAGCCCGCTATCTTTGCCAGTGGTCACGTCTCGCACGCGCCACGACTGGTAAGTCGGCTCCCGATAAGCCCGTCCCTTCACGCAAAGTTGCACGTTACATCAGCTTCGATAAAAGTTCTAAAAAGGAGCAAGGCCTCTTCGTCTATCAAGACCCTTCGAGCGGACTTGCCGTGCAATTGCCCCTAGTCGCTTCCGGCTCCCAAGGCAAAGGCACCTCCGACTACCTTGCATTTCCGCACGCACCAGGGATTTTCGACTGGCCTGTTGATAAGTATTTGCCGGTCATGATCCCCGAACTTACTTTTGGAGACAAGGTGATCGTGCCCTCCTTTTATGGTAAGAATTGCACTACCGCAATGGGGCTTAGAAATGCATTAACTTTCAAATACGATCAGCCCGAATTGATAACTAAAGACGAAGTTCTGGTCCCCGGTCTAGGTAGCTGCAAGGTCATGTGGTCTTTCCTGGGGAATAAGATTTCCTGCGAATATACCTTCACGGTTAAACAGCAAGTGCAGCTTGATCGTATGCGCTATATCGTCACGATTGCATCGCCGCACAGCCAATACCGCGTCGGCACAACCTTCACGCTTGGCGAACAAGGCCATCGCACCGAAGTCATCAAAGACGACTTCCAAGCAAAGTGGAAAGAGCTGGAAACCGTCACTGACGATCCAGCTTATCGGACCTACTACGGTAACATGCATTACTTACAGATCTTGGAGCGCGACCACCCATTAGTGATGCGCCCAGGTGTCCAGTATCGACTTGCGCTCTCGTTTGAGCCCGATCTTGCCTTTGCCGACGAGTAAGCAGTCTCATAAGTTTGAAGCTACGAAAAGTTGCTTTTACGTATCCGTATTACATCGCCAATTCCGGACTTCGGCGAGCTCAGTCGAGCTGCTGATGTCCGTAGTTAATCTTAATTCTTAATTAGTTAGAACCGTGCTCTCAGCCCGCATCATTCCATGCCTTGACGTCCACGAAGGCCGCGTTGTTAAAGGCGTCAACTTCGTCAATTTGATCGATGCAGGAGATCCGGTCGAACAGGCCAAAGCCTACGAAAAACAAGGTGCCGATGAACTCGTATTTCTCGACATAACAGCGTCCAGCGATGAGCGAAACATCATGCTTGATGTAGTCGAACGCACCGCCTCGGAATGTTTCATGCCACTAACCGTCGGTGGTGGCCTCCGTACGGTCGCCAACATTCGTGATATGCTCAACGCTGGAGCTGACAAGATTAGCCTGAACACGGCTGCCGTCACTGACCCACAACTTATCCTCGAATCGGCCTCCAAATTTGGAAATCAATGCATCGTTGTCGCCATCGATGCAAAGCGTGTCGGAAACAATCAATGGGAAGTCTTCACCCATGGAGGACGACGCAACACCGGACTGGATGTCATCGAATGGTCTAAGAAAGTTGTTTCCCTAGGAGCCGGCGAAATCCTCCTAACCAGCATGGACGCTGACGGCACGAAAGATGGTTACGATAACGCACTGACACAGGCAGTCAGCGACGCGGTTGAAGTGCCCGTCATCGCTTCAGGAGGTGCAGGCAACTTAGATCACCTCACCGATGCTATTCTAAAAGGCAAAGCCAGCGCAGTCCTCGCTGCATCCATCTTCCACTTCGGCACCTATACAATCAAAGAAGCCAAAGAGCACCTGAAAGCAGCGGGTATTCCCGTAAGATTATAAATGGAGGGACATGCTCCGTCATGTCCGAGCGTCACATTGCAGCCATGACTTCATACCATTTCGTAAAAAGCTTGAGCTAGTTGAAGTTCAGTGGCCTCGAAACTCTGTTTCGGGGTTCGACTGGGCTTGTGTCATCATCGAAAGTGGCTCAGGCCAACGTTTCCGGAAGCCATTTCGGGGCGCAAGCGAGCTCGCACGCAACGAAAATCACTGGAAATTCACTTGCTTAAGGATTCTAGGCTAACCGTGGCCTCGAAACTCAGTTTCGGGGTTCGACCATTTCGACCCCAGTTCAGGAACCGAGGCTACACGAAAGCGCTCTTTTAAAACCGGATCCCGCTTAGCAGAATTCAAAGTTCACTCACTGCCCAATCTTCAAAAGCTCGACGTCAAAGACGAGCATCCCACCCGGCGCACCACCCTGTGGGTTTTCGCCATATGCCAATTTAGCAGGAATCCAAAAACGGCGCTTCTCGCCTTCGACCATGAGTTGCACGCCCTCAGTCCAACCGGGAATCACCTGAAAAAGCCCAAAGGTTGCGGGCTCACCACGAAGAACCGAGCTATCAAAGAGCTGACCGTCCAGCGTCCATCCACTGTAGTGCACTGTCACCATATCCGCTTTCTTGGGATGCGTTACCCCACTACCTTTGCTCAATACTCGCGACGCCAAACCGCTCTCAGTCAACGAAGCAGATTCTGGAACTGCTGCGACATCCTCTGGAGTCTTCGGCGGCTCTGGCGCTTTATCGACAGAAAGTAATTCCACGTCAAAAACTAACAACCCTCCCGGACGTCCGCCGCCGGGATTCTCACCGTAGGCAAGTTCAGCAGGGATCCAAAAACGACGTTTTTCACCGATCGACATCAATTGCAGACCTTCGGTCCAGCCCTTGATCACTCGGTTGAGCGGAAAGCTGGTCGGTTCACCACGCTTGACTGAACTATCAAACATTTCCCCATCCGTGGTCCAGCCACTGTAATGAACTGTCACCGTATCTGCCGCCACAGGATGCCCTTGTCCACTGCCCGCTTCCAATACTTTAGAGGCGAGGCCTGATTCAGTTTTCTCTGCGTTCGCAGGCGCAGCGCTTACATCTTTAGGTGTTTCTAACATAGTATACACTTCCTTTGTCATCGGCGTTTGAGTCAACGGTAAAGCAGGGTCCAGCTCCTCCGGAGCTACCATTAGCTGATAAAAATAAACGCCGAGAGCGATTGTGACGATGATTGGGATAATTAATTTTGGATGCATAGTATTTATCGACGAGCGTTTAGCGCAAACTCATGCCTATCAACACAAAAAAATAATACACCAACGACTTTCAAAATTGCAATCCGAACAATCGTGGCGTGCCCGCTCGCGGGCGCTACTTCAATAGACAAAGCCTCAGCAAGCTGAGACGCCACAACTACAACAAAAAAAGGCCGTCACTTTTCAGTGACGGCCTTTGTATTTTAATACTTAGATAAGTCGATTAATCGAGATTACCACTTGTAACCTACACTGAACTCGAAATTACGCTCAGCACGTGGTACCGCAGAGCCATTCGAGTAACCTGTGTTTGGAAGGTCCCAGTTTTCTTCGTCGGTAAGGTTGAAAACAGCGGCCTCAAATCTCCAGCTATTCCATTCGTAGAAGATCTTGGCATCGACCTCAATCTGAGCGCCTAGCTTAGGCGAACTGACTACAGCGTAATTTGCAGCATCGGGCTGGTTTCCTGGAAGAGTGCTGTCACTATCTATTATGGCGCCATCATAACCAGCTTCCATAGCAGATGTGAACACAGCATTTGCTTGAACACCAAATCCATTGTCAAATTTGTATTGAACAAGGAAGTTCACAAGCACAGGTGGTGATCCAGGAGTCTCGAATTTCTGACCAGGCGCTATCCCAGGGAACGTCGGTGTTGTGTAAAAGCCACCATTATTAGCTACAGCATCGGCTGCAGTATGAGAGGTTGCAAGGAATCCAGCAGTCCGCTCGGAGTCGAGTAGAGATAATCCCAAGGTCGCAAAGAAATTGCGATTTGGTTGATAATTAACCTCAACTTCAAATCCAAGTGTCTCTACAAAATCAACAGCGTTGTTTTGATTCACTGTGGTATACTCCTGTTGAAAGAGAGCCATGCCGATGTAAGCTTTGCCATCGAATAGAGAGATGTTAGAGCCGAGTTCAAAAAGCTCTGTAGTCAAATCATCAGCAAAAGTGCTTCCATCGATCGCACCACCGTTAACAGTCGTAAAGTGCTCACCTTTGTTGTAGGTGGCATAAATCGAACTCATTTCAGTAGGCTTGAAGACGACAGATACATTACCATTGTAGAAATGCTCACTTGATTGATCCTTACTATAATCTGGGAAAGGATTTCCAGCAGCATCTACATACTCTTTAGGCAAACCTTCCTTGTGAGAAACGTGGTCTTGTGTGTAACCAACCAGGAACGATAATTTATCATTAAGCTTAATGTCAGCTTGGACGAAGGGTGCAAGTATCAGTGACTCAGTATCAGTAGCATCGCCACCGACATACCAACGGTTGAGTGTACCGCGAGGTGCTTTGTCATTAATATAACCAAATCCAGCAAACGAAGCGTCAGGAACTCGATTAAATTCAGGATCGCGACTTAAGTCGAAGTAATTGGCAGGCTCATTAAAGAAGTGATTCACTGCCCAGATTTCTTGGTATTTTAAACGAACGCCGTAGTTAAGATCGACCTCAGGGCCACCTGTTGGCTCAAACTCTTGTATGAACTGCAAGCGGTTCTCGATCGACCAGTTATCACGTTGTAATTCAGAGTAGTGATACGAACTAAATGTTTCACGGTCTTTGTAGTGAAAATAAGTATTGTTTATGATCTTGAGTGTGTCTGAGACAGTGAATTCTTGAATTGCTTGAGCCCAAAAGACATCTGCATTCGAGTCATCGCCGGGTGCTGATAGCTTCCATGTGCGGTCGATCTTGATGGGAGCACCCAATTCGATTGCACCAAAGTTACCAAAGCCCGCAGGTGGATTTGCAGCGTAATTAGCAGCGTAGTCTGCATCTGTTCCAGCATTTGGTAAGTAAAGACCCTTGTCAAAAAGGTCTTGGGTTGGACGATTGACGCCCCAGTTCTCAGTGTAGTTGCCGTTGTAATACTCAGCCATTACATCTAAACGATATTTGTCTGTAGGCTTCCAAACGAAAGTACCATATACAGACTGACTCTCGTCATACCAACGGTCCCAAAAACCATTCCATCTTTTTAATTGAACCGAAACACGACCAGCGAATGTTTCGCTGATAGGAACGTTCACGTCTAAGTTAAATGTCTGCTGGTCAAACGTTCCATAGGAGTACTTAGCGGAACCACCTTGTTCAAAGTAAGCTCGCTTTGTGATCAAATCGGCATATCCACCGACATAGTTGGATGTGCCGAAAACTGCACCCGCTGGTCCCTTAACGATGTTAACAGACTCAACTGAATTGAAGTTAATCGGAACACCATTACCATTCACAGACATACTACGGCGTATACCGTTGATCATCAAGTCAGCTTCCTGACCACGTAAGTTCGGTGTGGTCGGTGCGCCGAAGTTGGTTTTGGTGTAGGACGACGAAGTTAACTTCGAGAAGTCACGAACGTCTTTAATGCTAATCGCGTCGAGTTGCTCGCGAGAAATGATATTCACGTTACGGGGTGTATCCAGAACGGAGCGATCCGAACCATACACCGAAGAAATTGGGCGAGTTGTTGCAAGAATACTTTCCTCAATAGGAACATCATCCGCTGCAACTTCGTCCAATACGATAACATCCTCGCCTGCATCTTGTGCAAACATCAAGCAAGGAGCCAGAAAGAGGCCGATTAATGCCCCAAATTTTAATGTCTCAGTTTTAGTTTTCATTGTAGTTTGTAGTTGTTAAGTTCAGTTGAACGAAAATAATTGAGCAATCAACATGCCAACTGTTGAACTTACTGTAAAAACACACTTATTTTACTTGGGTCCACGGCACTGGAAGCCCTTTCAAATAACGTTTAGAGCACAAACGTCCAGTTACATTGGATACATAGATAATATCACTTCAAAAAAGGTTCGAGCTAATGACTAAGTCAAAGCGTGGCCTCGAAACTCTGTTTCGGGGTTCGAACTTTTCTACCCCGGTTCAGAGAACCGAGGCTACGCGAAAAAGTTCTTTAAGGATCAAACCTTTCTGAAAATGGTATAAGTAACCATCGGGAACACCAACCCATTACATATTAGATTTATTCTGCCTGAAAGGCGGGGAATCGAAGGTGGCTTGCCGGGCGCCCGAAGGCAGAAAATAGCTTCGCCTTACTCGTAAAACAGCGTCCGGCAAGTGGACACGCCACGAAAATTTGCTAAACTGAATTAATACGCAATTGCACGGGGCTGTAACACAAATTAACGATACCAACAGTAAGGTTTCATTTACTTGGTGGCACAGGCCCTGCTAAGATTTGTTCATGTCGATTGTCAGATTATCAGGAACCATAACGAGTGCACAAGACCCCTACCGGGAACTCCGTGCACGCATGCTCTATTTACTCTACGCGGGTGGCTGGAACATCTATAACTCAAATGGTGATCAGCGTATTACGCTGTCCAATATTGAAAGTAAAATCTTAGAGTCCGACGCTTTTGTCTTTATGCCGGACCCGTCCCTTGAAGACATTTTTAAAGCAGTTTCCATCTTCGTCGGCTACCAAACACTTGACCCTAACCTACAACGCAAGGCCGCTGTCATTTTGAACTCAGATAAATCGTGGGACCCACTCTTTGGATTGCTTGACGACCTTCAGCGCCTCGGAACGATCAAACAAAGTTACCGGAATTATCTGCTCCTCTCTCACAACCCTGAAGATGTTATTTCGCACTTGGAAAAAGTAATCAAAGAAGGACTGCCCGATGTCGGCAGAGATCGCATCGTAGCTGAATACACAGACTCATTTGAGAACGACCCTGAAGTTCCCACCGTGGGTAATGTTTGTGTCTTTTGTTCGGCTAGTATTGAAGATCCGGACTACCTGCAAGATGGCTACACATTTGGCAAAATGCTTGCCGAGCAGCGATATGGCTGCGTTTCAGGTGCAGGCACGACGGGCATAATGGGCGAAGTCGTCCGTGGATCCGTAGAGGCTGGTGGATGGACAGGAGGCTCCAATGTGCCACACATCATTGAAATCGAGGGCCTTCCTGACGGTCTTTCCAGCTTTTGGCTTCGCCCGGATATCTACACGCGAATGGAAGTGATGATCCAGCGATCAGACGCCTTCGTCATCTTTCCTGGTGGAGCAGGCACTGTCCAGGAAATGCTTGCACTGCTCATCTTTAAATTAGCTGGAAACGCCTTAATGAAAGACAAGCCGGTTATCATCTACAATCGATACGATTCTAAAAACGAAACTCATTTTTGGGGTAAGTTGATAGATTTGCTGGAGCCCTGGAAGGATGGCAATCTATTCGAAGTAGTTGAGACGCTCGATAACTTAGTTCCCAAACTAGAAAGCTTGTTAGTGGATTCCAGCGTAACGAAAACTTGAATACATGTAAAAGCGGTATAAACTACAGCTCGAAACCTAACTTTTTTAATTTGGGCTTTAGAATTCCTTGGATGTAGCCGTGTTTGGGATTTTTCTTTGCAAAATCCTGGTGATAGGTTTCTGCCGTGTAGAAGGTATCCAAAGCCTTCACTTCAGTCGCAACTGACTGCCCGGAAGCTTTTTCGTAGGCCTGACGACTCACATCAATGGTAGCTTTCTCCGCATCGTCCCCATAAAGTAGGATACTACGATATTGTGGGCCAAAATCAGGCCAAACACCTTTGCCGTTCGTGGCATCGTGAGTCGTCCAGAAAAAATCGATCAGGTCGCGATAGCTAATTAGATTTGGATCGTAAATGACCATGACTGTTTCTACTTGATCTGAGGCACCACTCGCGACCTGCTTATAGGTCGGATTCACTGCAGTGCCACCAGCATAGCCACTAATCACTTCGGAAACGCCTTCAAGCCGCTCATAGAATGCTTCTACGCACCAAAAACAACCGGCACCGAATACTGCGCTTTGCATGCCATCAGGAATGACTGGAGCTGGATTTACTGGCTCAGAATTTGAAGCGGATGCATTGCAACCGGTTGCAAACAAGAGAAGCATTAAAATGCCTGAAGAAATAGTGCGATCTATCATAACAGCTTTCTATTTAAATGACTGAAGAAACTCGGCATAGCCCTTGGATTCTAATTCGTCTTTTGCGACAAACCTGAGCGCCGCCGAATTCATGCAATAGCGAAGCCCAGTCGGCGCAGGACCATCCTTAAAGACATGCCCCAAGTGTGACTCACCTGCCTTGGAGCGAATCTCAGTCCGGGGATACCCTAGTAGGTAATCCGTATTTTCGATCAACACACCAGGTGAAATCGGCTTGGTGAAACTTGGCCAGCCTGTGCCGCTCTTGTATTTATCCTGACTGCTAAATAACGGAGTGCCACTAATCAAACACACGTAGATACCTTCGACTTTGTTATCCCAGTAAGTATTCCGAAATGGAGGTTCCGTTCCATCATGCTGTGTAACCTTCACTTCAAGAGGTGTTAAGTCTACCCCATCAAACGCAACCGTAGCAGATAGCTCTCCGCCAGGCTTCGCTTCAGACACTGATCGCAAGCTCCAGAACCCAAAGGTAAGGCAGCCAATTAAAAATACAGATAACAATATACGCATATAAATAACAAGAGTTCGCACGCAGGAATTTTATTCCTGAAACGTATACTAATTCATATTTTTCAGAATCTCAAACTCAGCGCATATCTTCCAACTCGATCTCTAAAGCACTGCCTGATAATTGGACCTCTCTGAAACAGTATAGTAACGAGACCAACATCAGCAGCAAGCTGATCGCGAAAAAGAGTTGGCCGAAAAAGTTAAACTCAAAAAAAAGAGTCACCACGGAGATAATACAGCTGATTAAACACAAGACTCCGTAACTTTGCATTTTACGAATCAGGGAAATGCGACGGTGCAAACTATCAATTTGGCGGCGAATCTCCATGCGGCTATCAGCGACGTAGCGTTGGTGTAATGACCGTATGATACTCGCTAAGGCTAAAAAACGATTCGTGTAAGCCAACATTAACAGACTGACTGCCGGAAATAGAATTGAAGGTGTCGTTACTGTGATCTCCATTCAGGCGTTCATGATTGGTCGGCCTGCATCTAGCAAGGTCACAAATGCTACAAATCCCTAAATGAGAAGGCTTTTATGACTACTTTTCTTATAATAAGAAGACAGCGGCAACCACCACTTCTTCAAGAAACACAAAACAGTTTTTCTTTAGTCAGCTTACTCATTCGTTTTACTCTACGCTCTTCTTTTAAAGCGTCTGAATGCGAACCTAAATGTATTAGATGGACCAATTCAAGCGGACCGCGTCCACGCAAATACTTAGCTGATTTTGGCCCGCCCTCCGAATGCTCCCGAAACCGCCGTGCCACATCCGTAGTGATTCCAGTATAAAGCGAGTCATCCGCACACCGCACCATGTAAAGCGACCACGCCCCTCCCGCAGTATCGGTTTCTTCATTATTCGTCATAATTCAATTCCTTGTCGTTGATTCCGAAAAAGCTACTGGGCTGTAACATGATTTCTTTCGTAGGGTCTGAGCTTGTGTTACCATCGTATATGGCTCAGGCCAACGTAAGCCGTCCCGGGGTGCGAGCAAGGAAACAGTCTCAAAAATGAGTCGGTCTCGATATTTACACCTGATAAGTTGCGTCTAATGGAGTGCGCTTGTCCCACCTGGCATGAGCTGGTCGAATACAAGCGATTCAATGAGGCTCGAAAGCGACCTAAACCCCGACGAAAAGGCACTGAGGACAGCGCCCCTCCCTCGTTTTTCATTTGATTCGGCACCTATAGCCCGTTTCTGAGACAAAGTCCAAGCTCGTTTGCTTAGCGGGATTGCGCTTTGATCATAGCATCTTTCGCCTCAGTAAAACTCTGGATCTGAGCGCCCGCGTATTTTACAAGTTCATCCGGTAAGCCTTGGCTGCGGAGCACATCCGGGTGCATCTTTTTACACTTATCACGGTAGGCTTTCTTGATCTCGTCGATAGATGCGGATTCAGGGACGCCTAGTATCTCTGCGGCATGTTTCAAACTCTTGTGCTCACTCCCGATCTCTCTGTCTGTGAAACCGGCAGGAAGGCGCAGCTTAGACTCTGCCAAACGCAGAATTTCGATTTCAGCTTCGTGGTATTCGCCATCAGCTTTGGCGATCTCCAGCAAGACTTTATACAAGACCTGAGCCTGATTCAGATCCGCTTCTGTGATCTGTGAAAACTGATCAAAATAGGCTCCGATATCGGTGTCCGAATCCTTTTCCTTCCGGAAGATCTGCTGCGCGGCTTTTCTAGCCTCCCCTTCAAAGCCTAACTCGTTGAAGAAACGTTCAATCCGCTCGATTTCCTCTTTTGAGATTTGGCCATCTGCTTTGGCCATCTTTGCCATCGAAGCGACTAAAACATACATGTAAGCCACGGCGACTTGTTGCTTCTTCCCAACCGCGTCCGCCGCACGATCAAATTGATGCCCCAGCGCCGCGCCTAAACCGATGCCAATGGGACCCCCGATTGAACCAAGCGCACCGCCTATAATTTTTCCCCAGACTGCCATAAGATCTTTCTATTTAAAGTGTGATTTAAACCTACTATTAAATTACCCAACTTATCTGTAGCAGGAAGGGCTTTACAATGCCAAGCGCTATTCCGCTAAAGTCAGTTTCTCAATCTTTCGGACTGATAATCGGTGCAGGCGTTTTCGCCCGGGCATTAGTATCCCGTTGGGTCCCTTTTTACATTTTCCGAGGCACTTACATGAAATGACTTCAACGCCTAGGTCGTCCCGAGTCGCCAACTTTTCGAGCAACTTAGATCCCTTATGAGCCTTACCTTTCACCTTTTTAGCATCGGGCTTTTTGCATTTTTTGCATATATACAGTCTATCCACTTAGTAACCATAACGGATATCAGGAATCCATTCAAACGAACCCGCCAATTCCTTGGTTCCAAAGATACCACTTGCAATTCCAGTTCTAACTAGCGCGGCACCTCATAAGTTCCCTTAAAGCATAATAGATTTAAGACTAAACGTGAATGACACTAACTTAAGGCCCTCGAGCGACATAGGGCGGCATCTACTTTCAGAGGCGAAACGTAAGGCTTGCGTGATGCTACTTGAAATTGGCCTCCTGAAGCCACTCATCAACGGAGGCACTTCGCAAGGAAACTGTTTCAAAAAGTTATAAAACAGGGCAGGATGCCCTGAGTCCTGGACCTCGCGATCAGTTTTCAACGGAACAAGGGCATCCTGCCCTTGATTTGCATGTAAAAGTCAGCTTCAGGTAGGTAAGTTAATGTTTTTGAGTCAGTTTCCAAGCGAAGGCTCTTCGTTGGAACAGCTTCGACTGCTTAAGTTAGCGCCATTTACCTTTAAATGAAATAAGCGGCTTTCTGTTTGCTGATAAGGCCGAATTAACATCCCTCTACGTTAAATTATGTCAGCGATTTTTGATTGGATCCAAGCGCACGAAACACTCCTCGCCGGGCTCGCTCTGCTCAGTGGTGTCACTTTCTTGGCATCCTTGATCATCTTACCAGTCATCATCATTTTCATGCCCACGAATTATTTCGTGCGACCAGAGGGCCTACCTAAAGAAGTTAATGCGTGGCGCTTCGCTTTACGCATATTAAAAAATTTGCTAGGGATATGTGTTTTTGTATTGGGGGTGCTCATGCTTTTTCTACCCGGGCAAGGCATTTTAGGCATGCTCGTCGGTTGCAGCTTAATGGACTTACCAGGCAAGCGACGCGTGCAGTTGGCTCTACTAAAAAACCAAAAGGTTCGCCAATCCGTAGACTGGATACGCTTGAAAGCAAAACGTGATCTGATCGAAATCCCCGACACCCCCTCGGGATAAAGCATCCCTTCATCCTAATCCCTATTTGCACGCTATGTTACACTACGGGGTATGGACGTTGACTACAGCTTGGCACCGCTCGATTACACCCTGATTGGACTCTATGGGCTGGTTGTTATTTGGATCGGCTGGCGACTTGCGAGTAAGCATCGCTCAGCAGAGGATTATTTCCTGGCAGGTCGCAGTATGCTTTGGCCACTCATTGGAATCTCCTTATTTGCATCAAACATCTCATCCACCACTTTGATCGGACTGGCGGGCGATGCTTACCACACAGGTATTTCAGTATTTAACTACGAGTGGATGGCATCAGTTGTGCTCGTCTTCTTTGCGATATTCATCCTGCCTTTTGTCCTACGGGCTCAAGTGTTTACACTGCCCGAATTTCTCGAACGACGCTATGATGGTCGAGTGCGCACCTACTTCTCAGCGCTGACGCTCTTTCTAAATATAATCGTTGATACCGCGGGTAGTTTGTTTGCCGGGGGCCTACTACTGAAGTTGGTTTTTCCGGAACTGGATATGTCGGTGACCATTGCGATGCTCGCTGTGGTGGCCGGACTCTACACAATCGCCGGCGGTTTGGCTGCGGTCATCTACACCGATGCGATACAGACCGTCTTACTCCTGATCGGCGCAGTCGTCATCACGGTAATTGCTTATGATAAAGTCGGCGGCTGGGCAGGCATGACGGCAGACTTGGACACCTCTCGATTGAGCTTAATTCGTCCGCTTTATGACCCAGGCGTGCCTTGGCTAGGTTTAATCAGTGGCGTGCCCTTGCTTGGCTTTTATTTCTGGTGTGCCAACCAATTCATGGTGCAGCGCGTGCTCAGCGCTAAGAGCGTCGAGCACGGACGCTGGGGCGTCTTACTAGCTGCATTTTTAAAACTGCCGGTGCTCTTTATCATGGTGCTCCCCGGGACTATGGCGATCCACCTCTACCCCGACCTACCACGACCCGATATGGTTTATCCAACCCTCATGTTTGATCTGCTACCGACAGGTCTTCTTGGACTGGTCATGGCTGGATTCATCGCTGCCCTGATGTCGCAAATTGATTCAACCCTCAACTCTGCTTCGACCTTAGTCACGATGGATTTTGTAAAAAAGTGGAAGCCAGACTTAGAAAGTAGGCAACTGATGAAGGTCGGTCGTTGGGTCACTGGAAGCTTCATGATACTGGCCGCTTTGTGGGCACCACAAATCGAGAACTTTGCCTCGCTCTTTAAGTATTTGCAAATGGTGCTCTCCTACACGGTTCCTTCGGTTGTGACCATTTATTTGGTCGGTGCCTTCTGGAAAGGAGCCAATGCTCATGGTGCCTGGTGCACTGTCATGGTGGGCTTGGTCGCGGGCACACTCCTCTTTATCAGTAACGAAGTCGTTAACTACACAGATCTCCATTTTCTATATATCGGACCGATACTATTTTTGATCTCACTCGCGACACTCTTGGTTTGCAGTCGTAAAGGCACCGAGCCGAGGCCTGAGCAAATTGCGCTCGTCTGGACACCCGCCTATTATGCAGCAGAGACTGCAGAGCTACGAGCCATGCCCCTATGGAAAAATTACCGGATCTGGTCCGTCGCACTACTCGTGGCCACCGGAATACTAGTGATCTGCTTTGCTTGATATTGGCTTCCGTCAATTCCAGCCAATTCACTTGCGCGTCAGGCCTTCAATTGACTCCTAATACCAGCGCTTGTCTTTACGTGGTAATAAAATCCTGTATTCGCTTGCGGTGGCAGGGACGCCTGCTCTCGCTGAGCGGGACGTCCGAGACAACACGAACGCTCGTTTGACTGAGCAGCCAGATTGCGGACGACACGGCGAGGCTGTCTCAAAACTGAGTCCATCTCGGTCTATGCCTGCGGAAAGGTGTATTTAAGGGAGGGCGCTTGTCCCCAAGCGCTTCAGTTAGGCTTAAGCGCGACCAAATCTCGACGAAAAGACGCTGAGGACAGCATCCCTCCCATGCTTTTCATTAGATTATACCAATAGCTTGTCTTAACTTGGTAAAAAATCCTGTAGTCCCTACCATTTTACCAGAAAAACTAAATCAATGGTATAAGCACTCCATGAACACTCTCTTTTCCGTAGACTTATTCGCTGCAGAAACCACGAATGAGCCAGCCCGCACCTCCCAGATTCGAAAAATCAATACACCCAAACGAATCGACAGGATTAAAGTGATAAACGGTTGAATCCAACACTTCGGGCGATTTGATATTGACGCCAAACCGCCCATATCCATTTTCCGAGATTCGCTTCGGGGAATTAGCTCAGTTGGTAGAGCGCTTGCATGGCATGCAAGAGGTCAGGGGTTCGACTCCCCTATTCTCCACCA